>Ga0209333_1000557_pt1 | contig 20486 bp, 17 predicted proteins | sample BlaSpr_A8_OM2_O3_FD_187982 | JGI IMG/M metagenome (GOLD analysis project Ga0209333, IMG submission 187982) | Forest soil microbial communities from Thunder Bay, Ontario, Canada - Black Spruce, Ontario site 2_A8_OM2_O3 (SPAdes) (version 2) | ecosystem: Environmental > Terrestrial > Soil > Boreal... | reverse complement strand
TTCGCCTCCCCGACCATCGCAAGGCGCTCGATGTCGGCGAAGTGTTTGAGGTCGAACTTGATGTCATCCCACAGGGCACCGGCTTCCCAACCGTGGAAACCGGTCATATCGAACAGCACGCTCAGCTTTCCGTGCTGCCGGACCAGCCGCTCGAACTCGGGCACAAAGAGCTCGTAATCCGCCGCTGCCAGCTTCCCGCCGACGTGGACGACGATGATCTTGCCGCCGTCTTCTTCAATGAACTGAATTGCCATTGTGGACTCCTTTGGTTGCTAATATTTCCTACAGCAGGTGGAACCGGTCCAGATCGTTCTGTACTCGCATGTCGAAGGCCGTTAGTGATGGTACCCTCTTTCTTGTAGCGCCGGACGTGCAGGTGGCGGTTGGTCCGGCGGTAAGTCAAGCGGTGGACCAGCCATGGGTATCCATGGAAGGCAAAGACGATGTGCTTGTCTTTGGTGAAGAGCGAATCGTAATCGGTCCCAGCAGGTTGTCGTAAAGATGAATCCGGCCGACCGACGGATAATTGGCGGCGCGCCAGCAGGCGTTCATCTTGCGGAGCGGTTCAGGAGTGAGTGTGTCGGTCTTGACGGCTGGCTGGACCAACTCGGGCGTGAGTACGTCAGTTGTCATTTTTCAATCCTCTTCATTACTGTGTGGGTGGTATCATCGCTGCCACAGAATCCGCGCGTTTTCCAATGGGATCGCAACGCCCTCGCGGTACGGTGTCACTCGCGCCGTATAGTCCGTGGGCGGGCGGGTTGCCGGCGCCTGCGCGCGATAGATGTATCCGCCGGCCGCGCCGGCGAGTGGACTCACGCTCTCCATCTCCAGCCGCACCGGGCCACAGCCGTCGACGCCGTCGGCATATAGCTCTACGCGCACGGCATGCGGATCCAGATCGTTGAGATAGACCTGAAGCTGGAAGAAGTGCTGTTCCCCGCGGGTCTCGACCCGCAATTCACCGAAGCGCAGCGCGGGCCACCCTGTCTCCAAGGATTGCTTCCAATCGAGCATTTGCCTGCCCGCTGCGCCCTTGCCGGCGGCGCGCCGACGAAAGGTTTCCGCACCGGGGAGGTAGTGTTGCTCCGTGTATTCGCGCACCGCGCGATCCGCGGAAAAGCGTGGCGTCAAGCTGGCCATGCTTCTGCGCATGCGCGCCACCCAGGCCGTGGGGATACCCTGCCCGTTGCGGGCATAAAACTCGGGAATCACTTCCCGTTCGAGCAGGTCGTAGAGCGCGCCGGCTTCGGCGGCGTCCCAAGCCGGATCGTCGCCGTGCTCCAGGCCGTCCCCCAACGCCCACCCGACTTCGGGCGTGTAGGCTTCCGCCCACCAGCCGTCCAGCTCCGACAGGTTGAGTCCCCCATTGACCAGCACCTTCATGCCACTGGTCCCGCTGGCCTCCCAAGGCCGCCGGGGCGTGTTAATCCAGACATCTACGCCCTGCACCAGGTGCTCGGTCAGGAGCATGTCGTAATCGCCGAGGAAGATCGCATGCGGGCGCGTCTCGGGTTGCCGGATGAAATGCATCCATTCGCGAATCAGGTCCTGTCCGGCCTGGTCCGCCGGATGCGCCTTGCCGGCGATGATGAGTTGCACCGGACGGTCGGGATTGGTCAACAGACGAAGCAGCCGGGACGGGTCGTGCAGCAGCAAATTCGGCCTCTTGTAGGTTGCGAAGCGGCGCGCAAAGCCTAACGTCAAGGCGTTGGGATCGAAGAGGTGTTTCGCGGCTTCGACGTCCGCGGGCGGCGAGCCTGAGGCGGCGAGGTCGCGGGACAATCGCTCACGAGCGTACTCCACCAGAGACTTGCCGGCTGCGGTTCGAAATTGCCAGAGCTTGGCGTCGGAGACCTTGTAAATGTCCCGCTCCAGGGTCTCCATGGTACCCAGCCAGCGGCCCTTTCCACAGGTCTCGGTCCAAAGACCGTCGGCACAGGCCGAGTCCCAGGTGGGCATGTGGACTCCATTGGTTACATGCCCGATCGGGACTTCATCCGTCGGCCAGCGCGCAAACAGAGGCTGAAAAAGACGCCGGCTGACCTTTCCGTGCAAGCGGCTCACGCCGTTGACCGCCCCGCTTCCGCGGATTGCCAGATATGCCATGTTGAACGGCTCCGAGGAATCGGCCGGGTTCTGCCGGCCAAGGGCCAACAAATCTTGAAGCGCAATACCCAGCTTTTCTTCGGCGTATCCCGCAAGGTATTGCTCGATCAGCCCAGGGGCGAAACGGTCAAAACCGGCGGCCACCGCAGTGTGCGTAGTGAAGAGATTGCCCGCTCTGGTAACCGCCAGCGCCACCTCGAAGGGCTGCCCTGTCTGTTCCATGAAGTTGCGGGCACGTTCCAGAACGGCAAACGCGGCGTGCCCTTCATTCAAGTGACAGATCTCCGGTTCGAGGCCGAGCGCGCGCAACAGCCGCCAGCCGCCAATTCCCAGCAGTAACTCCTGCTTCAGACGCAGCTCCGGCCCGCCCCCATACAACTCGCTGGTAATCCCCCGATGAACGGGGAAGTTCGCCGCGTCATTGCTGTCCAGCAGGTACAGTTTCACCCTGCCGACCTGGACTTGCCAGGCGCGCAGCCAGACCGAGTATCCCGGCAAAGCGATCTCCAACCGCAACCACTCCCCGTTTGGTTGGCGCAGCGGCGTAATCGGCAACTGCCCGGGATCGTTATAGGGGTAGAGGGCCTGCTGCTCTCCGCTGTTGCCGATCGCCTGGCGAAAATAGCCCTGCTGGTAGAGCAGTCCCACGCCGGCTACGGGCACACCCAAATCGCTAGCGGTCTTGAGTTGATCGCCAGCCACGTTACCAAGCCCGCCCGAGTAGATGGGCAGAGCCTCGCTCAACATGAACTCCATGCTGAAATACGCGGCACAGGTCAGCGGAGCTTCCGGATGATTCTGTTGAAACCATGCCGGCTCATCCGCCGCCTTCCGGCTGGTTTCGACCAAGCCGTCGACACTTTTCCGGAAAGCGGGATCGGCCAGGACGCGCTCGATCCGATCGCGCGAGGCCGTCTGCAGTACCACCCAGGGATTATGCGCGATCTCCCATAGCTGGGGATCAAGCTGCCGCCATACCTCGTCCGTAGCATGATTCCAGGACCAATGCATGTCCAAAGCGAGCTCGGCCAGGGAATCGACACCCTCGATTTCCGTAGGCAGGAGATGATATACGGGGTGGCTGGCATAGGTTGGTTTGCTCATGATTTCCGGGCTTTAGGCTGCAACATCGAAGATGCCCGGGTTTGACGTAAGCCCGGCGATTGACAGTTCCCGGAGGTAGCGTTCGAGCGTGCCGCTTGTGAGTAACCCGCGCGTGATGTTGTCGAGCCAAAAGCTCTGGCCCATGCGATGCAGTTGTTCGGTGGCGGTCATGTCCGCATCCGGTTCATACATCCCGACCTAAGCGCGGCTCAGGGAACCGGAAGGCTGGTGTTCGGTTTGGTGCAGCCAATAGGGCGGCCGGCCGTAGTGGGAGTACAGCCGGTCTTCATATTCCCGCGCGATCGGCATGGAATCAGTATACTCCGGAGCGTTCCGGATGGCTTCGCGCGATAGCCCGATATAAACCTTGGAATCCACCCAGCTCACCCGGTCGATCCATGCGGGTGAAACCAGGACTTTCTTCCCCGGCCACCAATTCCGCGTGGCCACTTCGATGTAGCGGATCGCCCAGGCCTCGTCGTCAACGACGAACCCGTCCAGATGGCCGATTTCGCCGTCGGCGGCCTCAATGTTGTAGCCAGCGACGGCGGCGGTGCTGCGAAGACGCGAATCCGTCAACTCTTTCGCAATCCTCTCCGCCAAAGCTTCCCTGGAAGCGGTCGCCGACATGGCCAAACCCGCCGGGAGAAATGCCGGGCCCCACAGGTAGGGGCCCTCCCAATAACTCGGGTAACCGTAATAGCCGTAATATTCGGCTTCGTGCTGCCGGGAGACAGGCTGGTGCGTATCGATGTTAGGGCTGTGTTCCACCTGCTGCTTCGTCAGCGCCACATCGACACGCTGGGCCTGCCAGTCCGTATGGGCCACGGAAATCGGCGAGATCAGCACTTGCCGGCCACCAAGCCATCCTCCGGTCTCCACCACGAAATAGCGGATGGCCCACGTCTTATCGTCGAAAAGCAATTCCTCCACCGTGCCCAGCTCGCCGTCCGTAGCTCGGATGGCGAAACCTTCCAAATCGGCGACATTTCTTAGCATGGCGTTTGTCCTCATGGGGCCATAGTCGAGTGCGGCGTTATCGCGCGGCCACTGCCGCCACTTCGGGTGAATGGAGCGTCACGTTGACGGGCCGTGTGTTTGCGATAATGTCCTTCGCCTTTTCGACTTCCGCGGGCGTGCCATGCACCATCAGCAAGAACTTGTCGGTCCGGAGCGCCGTTTCGTACTTAACGATACTATCCTTCGGAATTCCCATACTGTAAAGCCCCGCACCGATGGCGCTCAAACCTCCGACTGCCACAGCGCCTTCCAACGCTCCCACGATCCAGGCAACCACGGGGCCAGCCACGAGCACAGGACCGATACCTGGAATCGCAAAGAAAGCCGACCCGAACAGCAGCCCCCAGAAACCTCCCCAAAAGGCGCCGGTCTTACCCCAGTACTTCATGCGGTCGCCGGTATTGTAATAACCCACGACATGTTCGTCCGTGTGGGGGTCCTTGCCAACGACAGACAAAGTGCGCATGTCGATTCCCGCGCGTTGAAGCTCCTTGACCGCTCCCTCCGCTTCGACATGCGTACCATAAACCGCGACCACCGCGTTCAATTCGTACATTTCTTATCTCCTTTGTATTTGATGTCGCTATTGTGAATTCGGCATGACTGCCGCCATGCGATTGTGTGAAGAAGAAAACATGTCTTGGCGCCGCCGGGCAGGATGTACGAGGGCGCATTACTGGCTGCGGAGGGGCTGTTGCGCTCCTCAATGCCTTACATGAATTGGTTGGAACATCGCAAACCGTCGCGCCGACAGCCACGACGAATCCGGCTGCGGCATCGAACGGGAGGACTTGAGACCAGATTCCGGCTGAACGAGCAGCCCGCGATGCCGTCGCAGTAGACATTGTCGCATCCTGTCCCGAAAATCGGAGAGGCAGGCGTTGTCGCCTGCCTCGCGCGGTTACCCGGCCGCGATCGGAGTGCCGATCTCCGTGCCAATTGTTTCGCCGGAAATCACTATCTCCACGCGCCGGTTCTGCTGCCGACCCTCCGCTAGTGTCGGTTGGAAGCCACCGGCGGGCTCTTGCCGAAGCCTTTCGCCGTGACCGAGCCTGCCGCCATTCCCTGGTCGGTCAGGTATCCGCTGCACGGCCCGGAGACGATACCGGCGACCTCGGCCAGTTTCTCTCCCGCGCCATGGGCCGCATTTTAGCTTCGCCGTGAGCATTGGGGAGGAGGCCGGTTCCCCTTCACGGTTCGCGGTGTCAACGAGAGGCGGTATAGCGGCGTCTCTCCGGGCGGCGACAGTGTCGGGAATCCCGTTCTGCGTCCGCGATTCTTTTTCGCCGGCTATTGGCCGCCGCCGCTTGACGCAACCGCGCGTTCGTGCGCCGGGTGCTTGTCCAGTTCGGCAATCAGTCTCGCGGCAGCCCTCGGCGCACGCACAGACGTGGTGAGAATCTCCCGGTTGTCCAGCTTTCTGCCGTAAATCTCGGCATTATCGTCCAGATCTTGCCGCAGGGTGGCGCCTTCCAGCGCAACGCCCGCAAACAGCCCCTGGGACCGCGACCATGAGAGAATCTCGGCGTGCATTTGAAGGTCGGTTTGAGCTGTGGCCGTGCGTCCCACGGGCCCGGCGGCAGCCGACGCTTCGCCGCCCAGAGTGAACTTATCGGAAAGCAGCTTGTTCTCTCCGCCCTCGTTCATCACCAGCATGATCAAATCCGTCTCGGAGCCGCCAATCTGGAAGCCAAAGCTGCCGCCCTCGATGCGGACCGCACCCGGCGCGGACCAACCGCCTTTGTGCCGGCAGGAGACGTAACCCTTCCCATACTTGCCGCCGACCACGAACGCCGCGGTCTTCAGGCCCGGGACGATTACGATGCAGTGGGCGCCTGCCAACAGGTCTTCCGGGATGCCCTTATCCGGCGTCGCCATCACTTCGGAGAACACCACGGCAGCTTCATTGAGCCGCCTTACCGAACCGTTGTCTTTGGCCAACAAGGGTGCAATCGCCAGGGGCGCGATCGCCAGAGTAGCCGTTAGTATCATTCGCATTATTTGCCTCTTCCGTCGACCGTTCAACCCGTAGGGGCGTCAGGCGACAGCTCGGGTTACTGCACGAGTGGCACCATCCGCATCTTTTTGTTAAGCCGATTCGCCGTAAACGCAAATGCAAGGCCCGACGGTACAGAACCGCGTGCTCGATGAGCGACCATGTATGGTCACTTGACGTGGCGCGGTCGGAGGCTTTGGAGGGAGCCGAAGATTCTTAGGGCACTTTCATTTGTAGACGATCGGCGGCGTCCCCCGATGCTGTGCGGAGAGCGCGGGATTCCAACCAGCCGCTCCGCGATGCCGGGAGCACCGGCAACCCGATTGCAGCAGAGGCGTTTTCGGAATAATACATCGGCCAACATCGGCCAACATCGGCCAACATCGGCCAACATCGGCTGGGATGCAGAACGTGCACCCACATGCCGAATTTGCGTGCCGCGCGCAAGAACATCCGCTCGAAGGCGGAAGAGGATTTCATCGGGGCGGCGCCAAGACAATGGCCGCTTGGCGGAGTTGCGGCGCGGGGCTCGATTCAATCCGTCATCTGCCCATCAGCGCGCTAAAAGCGGTCGAAGCCTTGGAGTTCGCCGCCGCAAGGTCCCGGTCCACCGCCGTCAGGCGATCGAGTTCCTCCTGCAGCCGCGCCCACTCGCTTTCGTTGGTCTTAGTTGCGATAGGAAGGCCCAGGTCATGGTAGAAAACGATGATGTCGCTACGCAGATCTTGGGGCATATCTGTGTAGTGGCCTTCCAACTTGTGCAGTAGTTTGGCGTAGGCGGCGTCGGCCAGGTTGTATTGGCCTGCTCTTGTAGCCTCTCCCATGTCGAGATTGTCATTGGGCAGGTTAAGCCGGCCGCTTCCTACGGCGGCAAGCAACTCGCGATACTCCTCGATCGACGCGTTGAAGCTGGCCATGTACAACCTTTCGATTTCCGGTGTCAGTTTCTTAAACGCCAGCGCCTTAAATGGGCCTGCTTTGGGTACCATGTGAAACAAGGCCGCCAGCGTTTTCGACCGCACCCCCGGCCGCCGATACGTAGCGCTCCAGTTCTTTTCGTAGCTGGAGCGCGACAGATTGTAGAGAAATTTCCGGCGTGTGATGCCGGGAGCGTCTCTCCCGATTTCCCGGCTCTTGATTTGCCAGGCGACTTTGGTGAGGGCTGGAAGCACCGTCCCTACCGCACGCCGATACGATCCGATCGCGAGATCGACGTCGAAGAAGACCTGCTCGATCCTCATTCCATACGTGTCTTGAAAGGCCCGCTGGAGCGCGGGCTTTGCGACTTCGAAGCCTATAAAGCTTTTGTATGCATCCGAGGCGTACCGGCCCCTTGCGGCCTGAAACACGTCGAATCCAAACTCCGTCTTGGTGTGCGAAAGAGGATCGTCCGCATACGTTATCCACTTCCCGAATTTCAATCGGAGCTTCGGGTACAGCAACGGCACCGACACGTTCACGGCCATGCGATGACCATTACTGTCTCCCGCGTAATGCGCCAGCGCCCCCAGCGCGAATGCATACTCGTCGAGGTCTTGAGACTCTCGAATCAGGTTCACAATAAAGTCGCCGCTGCGGACGTAATGAGTCAGATCGCTATAAAACTTGCTGCAGAACGGATAATAGCCCAGATCCTGAATGATGCTTCCGCCGTAGGCGTATGCGTGCGCCTGCTTCAGGTCGTCCGCGGTGGACGCGGGAAATCGTTTCAGGAGCAGGGGTTTTATCGCGGCATCCCAAGAGGAATCGATCATGGCTTCATGGGTGAGAATGGAGTACGAAGAGGCCGTTCGATCCGAGCATAAAACCAACAGCCCCAACGCGGCGAAGGATTGCAGTATCTTAAGCCGGCGCGCCTCTTTATGCCCAGCCATGCCCACATCTCACTTCCGGTGGAATAGTTTGCTTTTGATATCCGGCCAGAACTCCAGTCCAAGATTGTTGGCCAGAGCGAACCCAAGTGTGACGGTACCCTGGAGAAATCCCAGACGGGCGGTATCCAGACGGTCCGGATACCACAAGTTGGAAAGATAGGCGGCGCCGTAGGCGCTGCCGATACGCCAGACGGACACCGTCTCGCCGCCCGCGTCTGTCCGCGTGAGCAGCGTCCCGCGTAGCGCATGTCCCGAGCGGCGCCAGAAACCCGTGCTGCGCGATCGATAATAGCGCGGATCCTCGTGCAGTGTGGAATCCAGACTAAATGCGAGAACGCCGTGAATCCCCGCCCAGCCGGCCGTGGACGCGACGCGCTCGCCATACGCGGCGGCGCCTTGGCCCCACTCCGGCGGAGAGTTAATCTCCTGGAGAAATCCGGCATACGCGGCGATTCCCGCGATGGCCCACGGTCCGTAGGCGCTTTCGGCATGAAACTGCAGCTTGCCTTGCCAATCGAGCGGAACAATCGCCGTAACCGGGGCCGGCGGAATCCCCGTAGCCGAGGTTGGAACAATTTCGGTAACTGAGACCGGAGGGACCGGAGGCGCGTTCGGAGCGATTCCGGTAACTGAGATCTGAGCGATTCCGGCAACGGGAATTGCGAATGAGAGCACGAATCTCAGCACTGCCCCGATTTCGCGGCTGGATCGGGATACCATTAATAGTTTCTCCATTGGAATCTCCGTTTCTGCATCGCTGCAAGCATCCTGACTGGCTTCAGGCGGCCGGCGCGGGTTGTGTGCGGAACGCCGTCAACAATGCCGCGAAGGTCGCAACACAAGTGAAGCCCATCAAGAGAAAGATCTTAACCGCGAGCGAGAGCGGCAAGAAGACTACCACGATCGCAAGGAATCCGGCGGCCCAGAAGTATTCCCTTACCCGAATCGCCCGCTGTACAAACACCATGGCGCCCAGACAAATCGCCAGATCCACCAGGGGTTCGTAACTCGCGGCGCAACATGCAAACAGCGAGGCGATCAGCAGGACTGGAATGGAAATCCACTTGACGGTTTGCGTGACCAATCGGAACATCGTTTCTCCTTCGCCAGCCCGTTTCTCTTTCGGCTTCACGCCTACGGAGGGCACTCCGGGGTCCACCCGCACCGAATCGAGGTAGTCCATATGTGCCTACACCCCTGCACGCGCCGATACCGAAGGATTGGGCCGGGCAACTGACCGCGCGGAGTCATCTGACCGCATGTGGTCAACGTGCCTTGGACGGCTGGTGGCGGCTTCTCGCAATTTTGGGGCATCGCGTCGCACTTCGAAAGGGCCTCAGATCGTCGGAGTCGTCCTCCGCGATTTGCGCCAGCAGTTTCTCGTCTGTTGGTTCAACGGCCATGAGGGCTGGCGAAATCCGGTACAAACGACCCCAAGAAGACGAGAATAGAAATGAAGCTATTCAAAGCGGCAACGACGATGCCGAGCCGATTAAGCCGGCAGACGAGCCGGCAAAGGTCCGTGTTGGGCGTGGAGGGGCCGTCGGCGGCACGGCTTTTAGCCGCTCTCGTGGCGATGCACGTGCGGGCGGGGCTGCGCAACGCCGTCATCGTGCGCGTGCGGGCGAATCAGTTTGGCGCGTTCCAACGATTCCACGTCGTGCAGGATCCGGAGCGGCGTGCCTTCCCCGCCACATGCCCGTTGGCGAAGACGTAGCAGCGGTCGCGATGGGATGGGCGACTGACGCGGCCCTTGACTTGTATCCCATTCTAGATATAGGGATTGACATTGCCGCGGCCCGCATGGAGCTGCGGCATACGCGCCGTTACCCGGCCGCTGGGGACCCGTCGGATGCACGATAATAAATACAAAAGGCGACGCTCATGAGCATCCTTATTGATATGAAACCCGAGGTGCAGGCGGAATTGGGCCGCCAGGCCGCCGCACATGGAGTTGACATCGGGGCCTATGCCGCAAGCCTGCTTGAAGAAGCCGCCAAGGTTGCTGGGGGCTCGAAGACGCTCAGCCAGGAACAGCTCGACAGAACGCTACAGGAGCTTGCACAGTTCTCACATAAAATTCCGTTGCTGGCGGATGAAGCCTTCTCCCGCGACAGCCTGTATCGGGACCATGACTGATGCCGAGCGGTGATGCGTGTCTGCTGGACAGCAATATCCTGTTGCGGATCAGCAAGAGCGACGACCCCCCGCATGCCGCGATTAGCCACGCCCTCCGGGCGCTCGTCGGGCAGCGGGCGCGGCTCGGCTACACCTCGCAGACGCTTGGCGAGTTCTGGAACGCCTCAACCCGGCCGCTCGACAAGAACGGATTCGGTTTGAGTGTCGCCGAAACGGATCGCCTGGGTCGCTTCTGGTCGTGCATAACGTCCAGGGCGTGCAGATCCACGATACCCGGCTGGCGGCAAGCATGTATGTCCATGGCATCGGCCGATTGCCGACCATCAATGTGCGGGACTTCCGGCGCTTCGCCGATCTCCGCGTTGTCCATCCAGCCGAATTCTCGGGGGCAGCATGAGCAAGAGACCATACCCAACCGGTCGCCTTGCACTTAATCGCAGCCACTCATCCAATTGCTCCCGCACGAAAGCATCGATATCCTGGAACACACTCCGGCTCCCGGTGGCGTAGGCGGCGTTTTCAGCGGAGAGCTGCGGGCCGCACGTTGCAGGTTGATTCGGGCCTTCGCCCCTGGAACGTATTGAATACAATGCGCTGCGCTGCGTTACCCTTAACCCTGGGTACGGGGCTTCACGAATGAAATTCAAGAATTTTGCTCATTGGAAGAATATAAGTGTTAACCGTGGCTTCTAGGATGGCCATCTGTCTGCTGTGGAGGTGACATCTTGGGTTGACAGAACACTAGAAGAGACACACGATGCAATCATCAACAAGGGTGGCACTGCCATCGGGGCCCACGTCTGTAAGAATAGTTGGCATATCTTCCCATCGAGGAACGCCAGGATCAATCGGCTCCGAAAGGAGATTGACAATTATCTTGCGGCCATCGAGTTGGCTGGCATTGAGAAGTTTTGGGGGCCAACAGACTGTCGTCCGAGTGTTGAAGCTGTTTACGCGGATCTCGGGGTAGTTGGCGGCTCAGTCGTCTCCTGGATTAAGCCGGGGCACATCCTGATGGCACTACCTGGAACGGGCGGTGCTTTTGGAGCAATCTCTGTCATCGAGGCCGCCGAGCGAGAAGCATTCAAAGCGGACAACCGAAAGAAGCTCAGTGCCGCGGCAGGAGCCGAGCGTCACTTGGCAATCTACGTTCGCGGGACTCGTCCGTCCTGGGTTGCGCTGCTGGACTTTGAACCCCCACCGGACGTGCCGCACCTTCCGCCAGAGGTCACCGACATCTTGGTGTTCAGCGAAGCCTACAGAGAGCACAAATACGTTGTAAGGCGAGCCAGTGCTTCCTGGCCGTGGGAAAAGCTGAAACCCACTCTTGATATTCTGGAATAGACATCCGAGACACGTCCGCCCGCGCGCTCGATCACGAGACGGCGCACGGTGTCGTCTACATCACGGGCCACTGGTCAGGATCTGCCTGGCGCGCGCTTTGGCCATCCGGAGGATGTGTTCCAGATCCATGAAGCGATCCAGTTCCGCCTTCTCATCGGGCGACAAGCCACCGTCTCTCTCCCGCGCAATCAGTTCGGCAACGCGCTATTGGGCCTCGGCGGACGGATGGTAATCGACAACGGCTTGCGGCGTGGTACCGGCAGCAATGAAATCGATAATCTCCAGGTACGAAGGAATGGTGGCGTTGTTCATAGCCGGCCCTTCCCCCAGCATACCGCGCTAAAGGACCACTTGCTCACGCCCGTGGCTCGGTCCGACGCGCGCGGCTCAGTCACCCTTCGTGCCGATGCACGTGCGGGTGCGGCTGCACCGCGCCGTCTCCGTGCGCGTGTACATGCGCATGCGGCCGGATCAGTTTGGCGCGTTCCAACAATTCGACGTTATGCAGAATCTCGAGCGGAGTTCCCTCTCCCGCCACGCGCCCGTTGGCGAAGACGTAGCAGCGGTCCGCGATGTCCTCGAGCGTATCCAGGTCGTGCGTCGACGTAATCACCGTCTTCGAGCCGTTGCCGCAGGAAAGCAGGAAATCGACAATGCGGGCCTGGCTGCTGGGGTCCAGCGCGCCGCTGGGCTCATCGAGCAGCAGCACTTCCGGATCGAGGACCAGCACGGACGCCAGCGCGACGCGCTTCTTCTCACCCCCGGACAGACGATGCGGCGCGCGATCCTGCAAGTGGGCGATGTCCATGGCGCGCAGCACTTCTCCCACACGTTCGCGGATCTTTTGCGCCGGCCAGCCGAGCTGCAAGGGACCGAAAGCCAACTCGTCGAACACGCTAGGGCTGAACAATTGCACGTCCGCATTCTGAAAGACCAGGCCCACGCGGCGGCGGAAGCTGAAGAAGAATTCCTCGTCCTGCAGGCGCTGTTCGGTGAGCCTCTCTCCAAGGAACGAGATTTCGCCTTGTTCCGGGAAGCACAGCCCGGCGAGCAGGCGCAGCAGAGTGGACTTGCCCGATCCGTTGGCGCCCAACAGCGCCACGCGTTCCCCACGCTTCACGTGCATGGAGAGCCAGCTCAACGCCGCCACTTGGTTGTAGCGGTAAGACACTGCGCGGACGTCGAATGCCAGCTCAGTCGTCAAAGTCGTCATCGGCCCAACCATACCGCCAAAGTGGCTGCGCCCACGAACGCCGCCAGCCGCAGCCAGTCGTGCGGGCGCATTTGCAATTCTTCGAGCAGGCGGATCTCGCCGCGAAAGCCGCGCGCCTGCATGGCCATGTGAACTTCGCCGCTCACCTGTAGCGTCTTGCCCAGCAGCACGCCCGCGCTGGCGGCGGCCAGACGGCGGCGGTCGGCCGGCTCCAGCACGCCGACGATGCGGCTCTCCCGCGATTCGAACATATCGCACGCGGTGGCCAGGAACAGGAACATATAGCGATAGGACATGCCGAGAATGGCGACCAATACGACGGGCGCGCGAAAGTATCGCAGCGCGTGAAGGAGGCGCGTCCACAGAGTGGAGAGGATCAGCAGGGTTGAGAGGGTGGCCGCGGTTTCGGCGCGCAGTATCAGGAAGGCGGCGCTGCGCAATCCCTGTTCGGTGACCGGCCACTCCAGCACCGGAACGCGATAGATGGCGGCGCCGGGCGTCAAGAAAATCGCGGGCAGCGCGATGGCTCCGGTGAACGCCAGAACGGCCAGCCACACACGCGACGTCAGCAGCCGTATGGGGATGTGGGAGACTAGCGCCAGAACTACGGCCAAAGCAAGGATTGCCGCGAGCACCCAGAGGCGATGCACGGCCACGGCGGCGGCGATGAGCGCGCCGATACCGATCAGTTTCACGCGCGGGTCCAGGCGCTGCAGGAAGCCGCTGGTGGCGGCCATGTCCTCGGCGAAGAGCGCTTGACTGGTGGCTTCCAGCAATCCACGGGCGGTCTTCTCGACGAAACCCTTGCGGCGGCGGCGTCCCACGGCAGGCGGGCGCATGGCCGGTAAACGCTCCAACAATAGCGCCAATCCGACGATGAGTCCGACACCCACCATAGCGGAAACGAAATAGCCGAACGAAGCGCTGCGGATAAAGGACGGCGCATAACGCGAGAGGGGTGCGGTCCACACGGAAGAGAGACGCTGCAGACCGCGGGGAGGGGCGGGCGGCGGGGCCTGGTTGCGGGATGCCGCGGCGATTTCGCGCCGCACTTGCGGGTCGGAGAAATCCCGCGCGCTCCATTCACCCCAGGCGCTGCCGACTGCCAGAATTCCGAGCGGGGTCAGGATGAGTAGCGCCGCCAACGCGAGCCATAACTTGCGCGCCGCAGGCAGCCCGGCTGGGTTGCCGGCGGGGCGGACCGATTCACTCGAAGGCGGGGCGTCCGGCGCAGTCCGCCGCAACAACCCGGGATCGGTGCGCTGCAAATACGCCACCATGCCCGATGAGACGATCAACTCGGCGAGGCCCGCCAGAGTCAGGTGTCCGAGCATCATGGCGGGAATTGCGATGCGCAACGGATAAGGCGCGTAGAGCGGCGTTCCGGTGGCGTCGTGAAACAGCAGCGGCTGAATGCCGAACTCGATGGCCGCGCAAAAAGCGGCCACGTTAATGGCTGTGTAGCCGGCGAGTCCCGCGGCCGCCACGCGCCTCGCGGAGCCGAGTTCCGCCCGCCAGGCGACCATCCGGTACGTGGCATACGCCACCAGCGATCCTACAATCGCCATGTTGAAGCAGTTCGCGCCGAGCGCGGTGATGCCGCCATCCCCGAAGAACACGGCCTGAATCGTCAGGGCGATCGAGATGGCCAAAATCGAAGCCCACGGGCCCAGCACGATGGACGCGACCCCCATGCCTACTGCATGGCCGGTGGTGCCGCCCGGCAGGGGCAAGTTGAACATCATGATGACGAAGGAGAATGCGGCGAAGAGCGAGATCAGCGGGATGAGGCGCGCGTGCAACGCGGACTTCACGCGCTTGAGGGCGACATACCAGAACGGCGCGGCGGCGGCCGCCAGACCGGCGCACGTCGAGGGACTGAGATAACCATCCGGGATGTGCATCGGTTCGCCGCTCTTGGCAGCATAGCACGATTATGATCTTCGTGCGATGCACAAGGCTTCTTCAGGGCAGATCGTGGCCGGACGTGGTGACGGTGAAGCGTCCGTGCTTCACGCCCTTGATCGCGATCAGGGCGTTCGACAGCTTCTCCACCAGCGCCGCTTTCCCCTTGACCAGGACCACTTCGAGACAGTTGTCGTGATCCAGGTGGACGTGCAGCGCGGAGAGCACGGCAGCGTGGTAGTGATGCTGCAACTCGGTGAGCTTTTCGGGCAGGAGGCGCGCGTGGTGGTCGTAGACCAGGGTCACGGTCCCGAAGACCTCGGAATCCGACGACTTCCAGGTTTCCTGGACCAGTTCATTGCGGATCAAGTCGCGGAACGCTTCCGATCGGTTTGTATATCCCCGCTGGGCGATGAGCTTGTCGAACTTCTCCAGGAGATCGCCGCTGATGGCTACGCCAATTCGGCACAGGTCGGTCATATGTTCATTAGAATATATTGCCCGGCGTCCAGCGACGCACAATCCAAGGCAGGTTCGTAACACGTACTTGAAAACAGTAGCACGACGTGGTAGTATCACTAACGTGCATTTATTGCTACGAATGCCTAAGGAGTCTCTGAGAATCGCGTTGGCACTGCTTTCGGCGATGGGCGTATGGGCATTCGCCGCGGGCAGCGTGTCCGGGGTGGTCAAGGACGCAAGCGGCGGCGCCGTTCCCCGCGCCAAAATCACGCTGGTCAACACCGCCCTGAAGACCAAATTCACGGTGGCCTCCGACGGACAGGGTTTCTACTCTTTCCCGGCGCTCCCTGTGGGCCATTACGATTTGACGATTGAAGCGAAGGGATTCCGGACGCAGGAGAAGACGAATCTCACCGTCGATACCGATGCCGCGGTGCGCGTCGACACCGTACTGGAGGTGGGAGAACGAGCCGATACGATCACGGTTACGGATTCGGCGGAGTCGGTTCAGACACAGGTCGACACGGTGGCGACGCATCTCGGCGAGGTCGTCACCGAAAAGCAGATTGAAGCGCTACCGCTGAACGGCCGCAGCTACACGGATCTCCTCGCGATTCAACCAGGCGTAACTCCGGTGACGACGCTGACGCCCACCTCGGTGATCATGGCGGGCGTGACGGGAACGATCAACCCGTCCGGCGACCTGAATCCCGGCGATGTCTCGATCGATGGCCAGCGCGAGTCTTCGAACGGATTCATGATGAATTCCATCGACGTGCAGGAGCACATGAACGGCGGAACCTCGGTGATCCCGAACCTGGATTCGATCCAGCAGTTCCGCGTGCTGACGAACAACTTCGACCCCGAATACGGAAATTACAACGGCGGGATGATCAATGTGGTGACGAAGTCCGGCAGCAGCGCCCTGCATGGCGACTTATTCGAGTTTCTACGAAACACGGATCTCGACGCCAGAAATTTCTTCGACAAAACTCGCGGCGTCTTCCAACAGAATCAATTCGGCGGCGTGATCGGTGGGCCCATTCAGAAGGACAAGGCATTCTTCTTTCTCGACTACCAGGGAACGCGAACGGTGGAGGGTATCGATTCGGCTGAAACGTCCGTGCCCTCGCTGGAGGATCGCGCCGGAAACCTGAGCGACATGGCGAGTACGCTGACGGGGACGGTGAGCGGACCCTATACGGCGAACCTGCTGACGCAGAAGCTGGGTTACAGCGTTTCCGAGGGCGAGCCGTACTATACGCCCGGCTGCTCCAGCGCAACGAACTGTGTATTTCCAAACGCCACGATCCCGACCACCGCGTGGTCGTCGCCCGCGGTGAACCTTCTGAAATATATTCCGACGCCCAACGTCGGGACCAACCTGTTCGCCACATCCGCGTATCCCGAGACCGTACGGGACGACAAAGCCGGCGCCCGCTTCGACGCCAATACGCGCTTCGGCCAGCTTTCGGCCTACTATTTCGTCGACAATTACCGGCTGGACAATCCATATCCAGGGGGGCAGGGTGGAGCGAGCATACCGGGCTTCGATGCCTTGACTATCGGCCAGGCGCAATTGTTTACCATCGGCGACACCAAGGTGCTGGGCGCCACTACCGTGAATGAGTTTCACATCGGCCTGATCAGGAATGCGAATAACATCGGCCAGCCGCGTGGCGGCCTGGGAGTCAGTCTCGCGTCTCAAGGCTTCGTGACTGGCGTTGGGACGCCGGGGATCGTGGTGCAAGCGCCGCAGTTCGAGGGCGTCGAGAATATCGTATTCCCGTCGTTCGTGATGGGCGTTCCGATTACGAACGTCAACCAATGGAACAATACACTCTATGTAAGCGACACGGTGTCGCGCGTCGTCGGCACGCATACGCTCAAAATCGGGGGCCAGTTTCACGGCGACCAGGTCAATGAAGCGCCAAACGCGACGTTCAATGGAACATTCAATATCGACGGGACCGAAACCGGATCGGCCTTCGCGGATTTTCTGTTAGGGTTGCCGAGTAACTTTACTCAGACCTCCGGCCAGCACTTTTATTTGCGTAACCGGTATGGGGCCGCTTTCGCGGAAGATAGCTGGAGGGCGAGAAGCAACCTGACGCTGAACTTCGGCGTGCGCTGGGATCTGATCATGCCCTGGTGGGAGAAATATAATCAGATCCAGACCGTTGTTCCAGGCGAGCAATCCGCGCTTTATCCCAACGCCATAAACGGATTGGTGGTTCCCGGCGACCCCGGCATTCCGCCGACGCTATCGCCATCGAAATACCACAACTTCGCGCCGAGGGTCGGCCTTGCTTATTCTCCCAACTTCGACAGCGGAATTCTGAAGGCTATTCTCGGCGGGCCGGGGAAGAGCAGCATTCGCTCGAGCTACGGCATTTTCTACACGGCATTCCCGGGATTGACGGCGGGGATCATGTACGGCGTGCCGCCTTATGGGTATAACTATCTGAGTCCGGAGCCGCCGTTGTTCGCCACGCCGTTCATCAACTCGGCGGATGGCGCCGAGAATAGCGATCCGTTTCCATTGAACTTCCCGCCGCATAACGTGTCCGCGCAGAATCCGTTCACCGGGTTCAATTTCGCGGCCGTCACTCCAATCGGCGCGGACCCTTACTTCTACTACCGGAACAGCGTGCCTTATACGGAAAACTACATGTTTTCGATTCAGCGTCAGATCGGCTTGAGTACGTTGCTCACTCTTAGTTACGCGGGTAATGAAGGTCATCGTCTCTTGGTCCTTGTTCCGCAGAACCTGGGCAATCCGGCGCTGTGTCTCAGTCTCAGCCAGCCGGGCGAGGTAGCCGCGGGCAGCTCCACCTGCGGGCCCTTCGGCGAAGATGCCGCCTACACTTCCGCCTCGGGCAAAATGTACCAGGGAACCAGGGTCGGCCTGGGACCGAACTTCGGATCGACGACGGCGCAAAAAACGGTGGGCAATTCGAATTACAACGCCCTGGAAGTCAATTTACGGTTTGCCGCCGGCGCGCGAAGCACGATGCTGGTCGGCTACACTTATTCGAAATCGATCGATCAAGCGTCGAATTTAGGCGAGCAAACCAATCCTTTCAACGCCAGCCTCACGCGCGTGATTTCCTCGTGGGACATGACGCAGAACTTCGTGGCGACGTACACCTATGTTATGCCGTTCGATCGGTTGTTCGGGCGCAACCGGCTGACCGAAGGATGGAGTCTTTCCGGAACCACGCGCTTCAGTACAGGCTTTCCCGTGACGCTGGCCGACGATTCGGATCGTTCTCTGCTAGGGACGCTGGGCAACGGCGTCAACAACGAATTGCTGGACACGCCGCAGATGACTTCGGGGCCGCTCGATATCAACACGAATCCGCGCAATGGCCGGCCGGAATTCAACACCAGCCTGTTCGCGCCCGAGACGCTGGGACAGTTGGGCAACGCGGCGCGCCGCTTCTTCTACGGGCCTGGCATCGCCAACTTCGACATGCAGCTTAGCAAAAGGGTACCCATCGCGGAATCGAGATCGTTCGATATTCGTATCGAGGCGTTCAATTTGTTCAACCACGCCCAATTTTACGGGCCGTCCGCAGTTGACGGCGAGATCAACGATCCAAGCTTTGGCCGCGTTGTGAGTGCTGCTTCTCCCCGGTTGGTTCAAGGCGCGGTCAAGTTTCATTTCTAAGGCAGTTCCGGCGGGGCGGGTGTCGAGACGCGCGCCACAATTACCCACCACTTCGCCATTCACCGGTTGCGCACGGCTTTTTGCCGAAAAACACAGGACTTAGCAGCGCCGGCAGGCTAATCTGCAATCAGGGAGAGCAGATATGGAACACCACGAGGGCAGAACTTGGCAACCCACATCGAATCCGGACAGCGGCAGCATCAGCGCGGGACTGATCTTCGGATTTGCCATCGTCGCCATCGGCGTGCTCTTTCTGCTGGATAACTTTGGCGTACCAGTGGGATTTCTCTGGGGATACTGGCCGGTAATCCTGATCGCCATCGGGTTGGCCAAAGTGGTGGATTCGAGAGAGACTTCGGGGCGCACGGGCGGCGCCATCATCATGCTGGTGGGACTGGTCCTGATCGCGGATAAAATTCATCTGCCCTTCTTGAACAATGTCAGTCTGTGGCAACTGTGGCCGCTGGCATTGATCGCACTCGGGTTCATGACGTTGTGGGGGGCGCTGGAAGGCAAGGGAACGGTCGGCATGACCGGCGGCATCCCATGGAGCGGCCGAATGGGCGCCCCGGCTACGCCCGGCAATGTCAATATGTTCTCCATATTCGGCGGCAGCAACCGAAAGGTGACTGGCGACTTCAAAGGAGCAGACCTGGTGGCGGTCTTCGGCGGCGGTTCGCTCGACCTGCGGAACGCCACCATGGTGGCGGATGAAGCCGTTATCAACGTCAACGCCATCTTCGGCGGCTTTGAGATCCGCGTGCCCGAGACATGGGTCCTGCAACTGCAAGTGGCGGGCATTTTCGGGGGCCATGAAGACAAGACGCACCAGCCCGATCCCCGCCTGGTGCCCAATCCCAAACGGCTGACCGTGCGGGGATCCGCGATTTTTGGGGGCCTGGGCCTGAAGAACTGAGGCGCCCGGATGCATCCGCTCCTAGTGTCCGGCGCCGCGCTGGCAATCTACCTGATAGGTTGGGTGCCACTGGCCGCACTGTTGGTCTACGTGCTGGAAGCATCCGGCAACCTGGGATGGGAGGCCAGTGCGGCGATCGTCGTACCGGCGTGCGTGGTTTACGCGTTCGTCTGCCTGTCGCCGTGGTATGTGGTGCGCATGACGCCGCTGCGGTCGGGCGCCATGACGCGCATCCTGACCACCAACTTCGGCGCGGCGGTCTGCGGCAGTATTCTGCTGCTGGCCATCGCGCGCGGCACGGCGGTGCTGCTCTCGCGATTCGACACTTTTCATGCGGTAGACCAACGATTCCGGCCGCACGCGCCGCTGTTGTTCGGCATGGGCGTGCTGCTGTACCTGCTCTCCGCCGGCATGCATTACGCGATGGCTTCGGTAGAGGAATCCAAGGAAGCGCTGAATCGCGAGATGCAGGCGCTGGTGGCGGCACGCGATGCGGAACTGAAGGCGCTGAAGGCGCAGATCAACCCCCATTTCCTATTCAATAGCCTGAATTCGATCAGCGCGCTGGCAGGTATCGACGCGGCGCGGGCGCGCGAGATGTGCGTGCGCCTGTCCGACTTTCTGCGCAGCAGCCTGCGCGTGGGCGAGCGGGAGGCCGTTCCCTTGAGTGAAGAGCTATTGCTGGCGCACAACTATCTGGGGGTGGAGCAGGTGCGTTTCGGCGGGCGGCT
>Ga0209333_1000556_pt1 | contig 20493 bp, 17 predicted proteins | sample BlaSpr_A8_OM2_O3_FD_187982 | JGI IMG/M metagenome (GOLD analysis project Ga0209333, IMG submission 187982) | Forest soil microbial communities from Thunder Bay, Ontario, Canada - Black Spruce, Ontario site 2_A8_OM2_O3 (SPAdes) (version 2) | ecosystem: Environmental > Terrestrial > Soil > Boreal... | reverse complement strand
CTCCGGCCCCGCCGCCAGGTTCACGCCGATGTGCCGCTCGGCATTCGTGGAATCGTGGAACATCACCGTCCAGGCCGAGTGCTCTTCGTCCGCGACCACAGTCGCCGGCACCTGCGCGGCATTCACCGCCGCAGCCACCTGCGCCATGTTCTCCTTATCCTGGAAATCGGCCTTGTGGTCCGCGCGCAACTCGGCGTTGCCCAGCACCGCCACCACACGCGAGTCCCGCAGGCGCCGCTCCACTTTGTGGGACATCTCCTCGAACTCGTTCAGGCTCACCAGAAACGCGCGCAGTTCGCCGCCTTCGAGCGTAGCCTTCGCGCCCGTGCCATTCGCGGCAACCTCCACAGTCAGGTTTTCCGTGGCGCGCCGCATGATTTCGCGCGTGTATTCCTTTTCGTCCTTGATATACTTTTCGGACTTCCCCTTCTTGATGCGGTAGAGCGGCGGCTGCGCGATGAAAATGCGGCCGCGGTTGATTAGCTCGTTCATGTGCCGGAAAAAGAAAGTCAGCAACAGCGTGCGGATGTGCGAGCCGTCCACGTCCGCATCGGTCATGATGATGATCTTGCCATAGCGGATCTTGGCCGCGTCGAAGTCGTCCTTGCCGATGCCAGTGCCCAGCGCCGTGATCATGGCGCGAATTTCCTCGTGGCCCAGCATCTTGTCGTAGCGCGCCTTCTCCACGTTCAGGATCTTGCCCTTTAGCGGCAGGATGGCCTGGAAGCGGCGGTCGCGGGCGTTTGTCAATTGACGCGATGATGAACTACAATTGAGGACAGATGGCAAAGGCCCTCATAACGACTCGTTTTCCGACAACATCCGAAGTGGCCCACAAACTCGGCCTGCCAGCTTCCCGCGTTCGGCGTGTTAGGGCGCTGATGAATTTGGGCGAGACGGTAAACGGCTCAGGCAACGGGGCCAAAGCGCGGAAGAAAGCTCTGCGCCGTGCCGGTGCCAAGAAGCTCCGTCCAAGCACCCGATAATAAGGATGCCAGGACCACGCAACCACCCTCCAAAGACAGATCCGACTTTCGCGTTCTTGAACATTCCCTTTGACCAGCAATTCGAATCCCTATACTTGGCGTTCATCGCCGGGTCAAGCGGGTTTGGATTGATTCCGCAGGCCGTTTTACAGATTCCGGGGAGTCAACGGCGGCTTGATCGATTGATTCCTCTGTTGGGACGTTGCCGGTACTCTTTTCATGATCTTTCCCGTGTCGAGGTAGACACCCACAAGCCGCGTACACCCCGGTTTAACATGCCGTTCGAGCTCGGTCTGGCGGTAGCCCAGGCGGAACACTTTAATAAGGAACATCGGTGGTACATTTTTGAGGCGAAGCAATTTCGGGTGCTGAAATCGCTAAGCGATCTAAACGGGACAGAGCCATATATTCACGATGGCCGCCCTATTGGCGTACTCCGAGAGCTGACAAACGCCTTGGCGAGGAGCCGCCACAGGCCAACGGTTCGCGAATTGCAAGCCATCTACCGGGATGTCACGCGCACCGCTGCCACTCTAAAGCAGGAGTTGGCCATGCGGACGCTCTTTGACACCCGGCCTTTCCAAGACCTCGTGTTGGCCGCGAGCATTAGCGCAAGGCACCACATTGCCTCACTGGGGTAGCCGGAATCGGCGAGCCCTTCTGTTGTCCTGTGGTTCGCAGGCTTCATCTATCCAGCGTCCCTTCTGGCGGCGCAACTCGCCGCGCCGTAGGGTAGAAACCCGCGTGACCCCGATATCGAGCAGATCGTCCTGCGGGTCCTTGAACTTGGGGCCTTCTGGATAGACCGGACCAAAGTACGTTGTACCAGACTTCACTCCCCCACCATGTGCCGCCGCAGCCCCTGGCGGCTGTTGACCGTCTTGTCCTCCGACGTTCATCAGAATCAACTGGCAGGTTCGACGCCCTGGGTACAAGAGCACCGGCGTGTTGGACACATTTGCAATTTCAAGGGTCAGGCAACCGCGGTACTCCGGATGGATCCATGGCGCCGTTTCAACCACAATAAACGTCCGCGCAACCGAAGATTTGGTAAGCACTTGCCCTGACACATCTTCAGGCAGTTTGATGAACTCCAACGTCGCCCCGAGGATTGTTTGATGGGCAGGAACGACCAGGAAATGCCCCATCGGTATGTGAGCGCGGACGTAGAGAGAACTGACGGAGGTCTTGTCTGGAGAAAAGAAGGGCTGATCCAGGGCCTTCGGAAGCAAAAAATGGCAGCCTAACCTGAGGTCTACAGAGTCGGCGTCGAAAACATCATCCTCGTCCTTGTAGAGTAGCGGTGTGATAACGAGGCGCCCGGGGCGATCAATGTCGCCCTTCATCCGGGACAGGATTTCGTATCTAGAAAGGACCATTACGTCGTACGTCCTTGTATCGTTGCATTACTTGCGAATCTTCAATGCCCTTCATGGTCCACATCTCCACCCGGTCCTTCCATTCGCAGTGAACGGTCACGTTATTTTCATTTCCGGCTCTCTCGAAGCGTTTGATAACGTCGGGAACGGCCGTAAGATAGAAACAGAAGGCCGCGTTGATTATGCAGACGGGATCGCGTCTGTCGGAGGTGTCCGTCAGGGGCACAACGCCGGCACGGAACGATCCCTGTATGTCGCTCCGGGTCCTCCTAAATCGCTCGACGGACGGTGCGGCTCGGCTGGTCAACTGACACACAAGCTCCCTGATAGCTGGCGTCAGGTCGGTAACGAACGCGTCTAACAGTCTTCTTGGTCCTCTGTGGTTCTCGTCCACGAAGAACTGGTAGCGGCGGGTGGGAATGCTAGCCGATTCCTGTAGGAACTGCCTTTGTTCCGCTTGGAGGCCCTGGATCTCGCTCCACCACGAGTCGTCCTGCAGTAACTTGACATGCTGTGCGAATCTGCATGCCGGTGCCGGGTGGTCAGGGTCGAACCGAAGGAGCTGGGTTGGGGAGACTCCCAGCATGCCGATCATCTCGATGAGCGCAAACGAGAACGCCGGCTCGATTAGGCGCAAGGCAAAGAGATCGCAAAATATTTCTTGGGTCCAGTTTTCCAGCATCCTCTCCGCGAGGGCAAGAGCCTGTCGGTTTCTTCCCGCCCGTATGGCGTTGTGCGTACCTGTATGTACTAGGGAACGCCGGTTGAATGTACCTTTTAGACATCGGTCTTTGACCAACGCCAGGGACCTAAAGCCGGCGTGGGGAGGATTACGATTTGACAGCTCCTCGTAGACAAAATGGCCGATCTCATGATAAATCGCGAGGTTGGTAAAGAAGCTGGGGCCCTGAGAGTACGGGATCTCGATGAACCCCAGCTTAGGCGGGAAGGACGCGCCGGGTATGAATTCTTCTACCTTACGGGCCTGACCCTTGACATCCGTGTGCGGCCTCTGGAAATAGATGAACTCCGTAGTTAGTAGTATAAGCAGGCGCGAGCCCGTCATCCCATCCACCTTTTGGAGCTGCTGAGAGGCCAAATCAACCAAGGGGCCCGGGATAGTCAGGCTGTGCGCATCAGCGGCAGGCTTGATCAAGGCATGCAACAGTCGCAAGTAACCTCTATAGGTTCGCATATTGCGGCGGAGGGTCGACAGTCTTGGAGTGCCTCTTGTTGCACGTTCCATCTCGCGACGAAGTTCGTCCTGTATTCCCGCCGCAAGCTGTTCTACATACTGAAAGAAAACAGCGGCCGAGCCGACGTATGTTTGGGAACGCTTCTGCTGACGGCAGTATTCGCCGATGAAATCGACGAATCGATGGAGGACAGACGCGTCATGAAGCACATCGGCTAGGCCAGTTGGCATAGCCGTTGCATGACCTTAGGCGAAACGGGCCTTGGCTGCTCGAAATTCCAGAGAGCTTGATCTTGGAGCTTCGAGAAAAGATCGATCAATTTCTCGGCAGTGGGCTTGGCCTCCCTGTCTCTGGACGCGCTACGCAACAGGACGCGAATCATCTTGATGGCGTCGCTGCGCTCCTTGGCGCTCCAAACCTCTTCGACGGTTCTGAGGTGCTCGTAGCTTGTAAGGGCTGCGAGCCTGCCATGCGGCAGCACAATCGGACGCTTTGCGTCCAAACGGCTAAGGGACTCCAGAGCCTCGGAAAGGGACGGTTTGAGCTTGGCGCGCCTGTTCTCGTCGACGTATTCCGTCAATGCAGAGACGACCTTCTGCGCAAACAGCGCCAAAGAAAGGTATTGCGCGCGGTCTTGCAAGGCCATTGGCATCATCTACGTACTCCTCCCGAGCCCCAAGAGACTTCTGGGTGACCTAAAGGCATCCGAGCCTTGTAGTTTACCAGCATGCAAGCAGCCGTCGCGGGGGAAAGCAGGCTTGACGGCGATTCGCGTTCACCTGGCATTTGCGATGGCAGCCTCTGGGGCGTTTTGGATATTCGCTTTTTGTTCGCCTCATGGTCCGATAATACCACTCGGCGTCTAACAGGAGGCGAAAACTTCATATATCGTTTGTACACCATCGTAGCTTTAAAAGCAACGATTGTGTACAATCTTTATAGTGAAGCCGGCGCTTACCACTTTCTGGGCGGAGGTTCGCAGCGAGTTGCGGCCGAACTATGGCCAGGAGCCTGGAAAACGCGACCGGCAGAAGGCGCAGCGGCGCAACGACTTGGCCAAAACACTCAGTCTGAGCGAGTGTACGCTCAAGGGCTTTCTGAACGGAAACCAGGCGGGTCTCGGGGAGGATGCACGGATCGCGCTTTACCGCATAATGCCAAGCCTGCAGAGTCGTTACGCCGAGCTAGTTGGTCGGACCGACCTGCCGCCCGACCGCACCAATGTGGAAGCTGGGCGCGGCAATGAACTTTATATTCAGTTGACGTTGCAATTTGAAGGATCTGGCGAGCCGGCCAAAACGCTGACCGCACGCCTGCCTCCGGGCAGGGAGAAAATCGTGACTCTGCGGATCGAATCAGGACGGGTTGCCTGATATCGATTGGCTGCCAAAGGAAACGCCATCGTTATTGCGCGTGCCGGATGTCCACCTCGATGACCGCACATCACGGTGGGGTCCGTAGCGGCGACCGAGACAAAGCCAGCGGCCGTGAGCTGTCCTTTACGTCGCACGCCCTATTCCTCACCAGATACAGTTGTCCTACACATCCAAATTCTTAACATCCAGCGCGTTATCCTCAATAAACTTCCGCCGGCTCTCCACATCCTCACCCATCAGCGTGGAGAAAATCTCCTCGCTTTCCACCGCGTCTTCCAACCGCACCTGCAGCAGCGTTCGCTTCTCCGGGTTCATGGTGGTCTCGGCAAGCTGTTCGGCGTTCATTTCGCCCAGCCCCTTATAGCGCTGCACCGACGCGTCCCGCTTGCCTTCCAGCTTCACGAAGGCGAGCAGGGTCACCGCGTCGGCCTGCGTATCGCGATGCTCGCCGCGCACCACCACGAACGGCGGCTTGTTGTACTTGGCGATCTGCCGCGCCAGCGACCGGAATTTCTTGTACTCCGGGCCCGCCGCCAGGTTCACGCCGATGTGCCGCTCGGCGTTGGTCGAATCGTGGAACATCACGGTCCAGGCCGAGTGCTCTTCGTCGGCGACCAGTTCCGCCGGCACCTGCGCCGCGTTCACCGCCACCGCCACCTGCGCCATGTTCTCCTTGTCCTGGAAATCGGCCTTGTAGTCCGCGCGCAGCTCGGCGTTACCCAGCACCGCTACCACACGGGAATCCCGCAGACGCCGCTCCACTTTGTGGGACATCTCTTCGAACTCGTTCAGGCTCACCAGAAACGCGCGCAGCTCGTCGCCTTCGAGCGTGGACTTCGCGCCCGTGCCGTTCCCGCCAACTTCCACGGTCAGGTTCTCCGTGGCGCGCCGCATGATCTCGCGCGTGTATTCCTTTTCGTCCTTGATATATTTCTCGGACTTGCCCTTCTTGATGCGGTACAGCGGCGGCTGTGCAATAAATATGCGGCCGCGATTGATCAGCTCGTTCATGTGCCGGAAGAAGAAGGTCAGCAGCAGCGTGCGGATGTGCGAGCCGTCCACATCGGCATCCGTCATGATGATGATCTTGCCGTAGCGGATCTTGGCCGCGTCGAAATCGTCCTTGCCGATGCCGGTGCCCAGCGCCGTGATCATGGCCCGGATTTCCTCGTGGCCCAGCATCTTGTCGTAGCGCGCCTTCTCCACGTTCAGGATCTTGCCCTTCAGCGGCAGGATGGCCTGGAACCGGCGGTCGCGGCCCTGTTTGGCCGTGCCGCCGGCGGATTCGCCCTCCACCAGGAACAGCTCGCAGCGCTCGGGATCTTTCTCCTGGCAGTCGGCCAGCTTGCCGGGCAGTCCGCCGGAATCGAGCGCGCCCTTGCGCCGCGTCAGGTCGCGCGCCTTGCGGGCCGCCTCGCGCGCACGGGCCGCGTCGATCGCCTTGCCCACGATCTTGCGCATCACCGCCGGATTCTTGTCGAAATACTCGCCCAGCTTGTCGTTCACGAACTGGGTCATGTATCCGGCGATATCGCTGTTCAGCTTGCCCTTGGTCTGCCCTTCGAACTGCGGCTGCGGGATCTTTACGCTGACCACGGCGGTGAGGCCTTCGCGCACATCGTCGCCGGTCAGGTTCTCTTTCACGTCTTTGAACAGGCCGGCCTGCTGCCCGGAGGCGTTGATGGTACGCGTAAGCGCGGTGCGAAAGCCGGTCAGATGCGTGCCGCCATCCACCGTGTTGATGTTGTTGGCGAAGCTGAAAAGGCTTTCCGAATAGCCGTCGTTGTATTGCAGCGCCACTTCCATCGACAGAACTCCGGCGTCGTTGGGCAACTCCCGGTCGGCTTCGAAGTGAATGGGCTTCTCATGCAAAACCGACTTGCCGCGGTTCAGATGCTTGATGAACTCCGCAATGCCGCCGCTATATAGGAACTCGTGGTTCTTCACGGGATCCACGCGCTCGTCGTTCAGAGTGATCTTCAGGCCCTTGTTCAGGAACGCCAGCTCGCGCAGGCGCTGCGCCAGCGTGTCGTAGTTGAAGGTCGTCTCCACCATGATGGTGGGATCCGCCTTGAACGTGATGCGAGTTCCGGTCTTGCGGCCCGCTTTGCCCGCGCGCAGCAGCGGACCTTTGGGGTGGCCGCACGCAAACTCCATCTGCCACGTATAACCTTCACGCCAGATTTCCAGTTCCAACCGCTCGGAGAGCGCATTGACACAGCTCACGCCCACGCCATGCAATCCGCCCGATACCTTGTAGCTCTTGGAATCGAACTTCCCGCCGGCATGCAGCTTGGTCATTACCACTTCCGCGGCCGAGACCCCTTCCTCGTGCATATCCACCGGGATGCCGCGACCGTTATCCACCACCGTGACGGAATTATCGATATGGATAGTGACGTCCACTTGCGTACAATAGCCCGCCAAGGCTTCGTCCACGGAATTGTCCACTACCTCGTAAACAAGATGGTGTAAGCCCATCTCGCCAGTTGAGCCGATATACATGGCCGGGCGGAGGCGCACCGCTTCCAGTCCTTCCAGAACCTTGATGCTACTGGAATCGTAAACTTCCACCGGGGTGCTTTGGTCTAACGTCGATGCCATTGGTTTAACTCAAATTATCGGTCATATCCGCATGGGCATTACCACATAGCGGTAATGATCCTGCGTTCCGTCGCTCACCGGGCGCAACTCGCCGGCGCTCTTCTGATCCTTCAATTCGAAAGCCACTTGTTCCTGATTCGTGGCGCCCAGGAAATCGAGCAAATACTGGGCGTTGAACCCAATCTCCATATCCGGGCCCGCGTATTCGCTGGGCACACTCTCCTCGCTTTCCCCGGTCTCGACAGCAGACGAAAAAATCTTGATCTCGCCCGCCGTAAACTGCACACGGATAGCGCGTGAGCGCTCGTCGGCGAACTGCGAGACGCGCTGGATCGCCGAGCGAATCTCATCGCGATTCAGTTTGGCGGTATGCACGTTTTCCTTAGGCAGCACCTTGTCGTAGTCCGGGAAATTGCCCGTCAGCTTGCGCGTGATCAGTAGCCGCTCGCCGAACTGGAAGAACAGATGGTTCTCGTCGCCGGCGAAAACGAGCTTGCTGTCGGCGCTGCTCTCATCCGCCAGCTTTACAATCTCGGCCATGGCCTTCTTCGGGACCAGCGCGCGAAAACTCTTGCCGGTACTGGCCGCGGGAGATACGATTTCGACATAAGCCAGCCGGTGACCGTCCGTTGCGACCATGGTGGTCGAATCCATCTTCAGCAGGAGCAAGGCGCCATTCAACGTGAATCTTGATTCCTCCAGCGAGATGGCAAACGCGGTACGCGAGATCATGGACGCCAGCATCTTCACCGGAATCTCCGCAATAGTCTCCGGCATTTGCGGCAACTCGGGAAAGCTCTCGCGCGACATCCCGGCAATACGCGTACGCGACCGGCCGCACGTCAGGCTGGCCCAGTGGTTCTCCAGAAACTTGATATTCAGATCCGCGTCCGGCAGCAGCCGCACATAGTCCAACAGCTTGCGTGCCGGAATCGTGCCGGATCCCTCTTTCTTGACCTTAGCCGGACAAGAGCACCGAATGCCCAATTCCAGATCGGTAGCGGTAAGCGTAATCCGGTCGTTGCCAGCCTCCAAAAGCACGTTGGAAAGGATCGGAATGGTGGTCTTCTTCTCGACCACACCTTGAGAGAGGCTCAGTTCTCGAACGAGGTCTGCTTTGCTGACGGTGAATTCCATGTGGTCTCAACTCCTAATTCCTTGATCTACTGGGATACTGTAAAAGAGCAGAATTCATAGGTCCTGTGAAAATTGTTGAAGGCTTCCTAAATTATACTAAATTATGGTAGTTTTGGCCAATGCCGACCTGAGGATTTCCAGCGCGGAAAGTTGCAGAAACAGACCCTAACTCCACTATTGCACAGAGTCCACAGCCGATCCTCACAGGCACCTGTGGAAAATCCATATAACCTCATTGTAGTGAATCGATTAGGGCGTGGATGATCCTGTTCAATTCCGGATCGCTGTGACGTAGTTTATCGATTTTCTTGACCGAATGCAGCACGGTAGTGTGATGCTTGCCTCCAAACGCCCGGCCGATCTCCGGTAGCGAGGCCGGTGTCAGCTCTTTCACCAGGTACATAGCCACCTGCCGGGGTACTACGATCTTCTTGGTGTTGCTCTTTTCTTTAAGCTGGCTCTGCCGGATGCCATACCGCTCCGCTACGCCCTTCTGAATGGAATCTATCGTGACCTTGCGATCCTGGGCGTAGACCAAATGCCGCAATACCTGTTGCGCCATAGGCAGGTTAATTGCCGACCCTGTGAGGGAAGAATAAGCAATGAGTTTGACCAGCGCGCCCTCCAGTTCGCGCACGTTGGACTTGGTCTTAGTGGCCATAAACGTCCGCACGTCTTCGGGGAGTGCCACGCCCTCCACTTCGGCCTTCTTGTCCAGAATAGCCATTTTGGTTTCCAGGTCGGGCGGCTGAATATCGGCCATCAAGCCCCATTCAAATCGCGAGCGGAGCCGGTCGATAAGGCCTGGGATGTCTTTGGGCGGCGCATCGCTGGAAATCACAATCTGCTTCTGATGATCGTGCAATTCGTTGAATGTGTGGAAAAACTCTTCCTGCGTGCGGTCTTTGTTGCCGATCAACTGGATGTCGTCCACCAGCAGTACATCCACGGAGCGGTAGCGGTCGTGGAACTGCGGCATACGGTCCAGCCGGATGCACGTGATCATATCGTTCATAAACCGCTCGCTCGAAGTGTAGATGATGCGCATGGACGCATGGTTGTTGATGAGGGAGCGGCCGATGGCATGCATTAAGTGCGTCTTGCCCATCCCCACGCCGCCATAGATGAACAAAGGGTTGTAGCTGCGGGACGGGTTGGTGGCGACGGACCGGGCCGCCGCGTGCGCGAACTGGTTGCATGCTCCCACAACGAAGCTGTCGAACGTGAATTTGGGATTCAGCAAGCTGACCGGCGGAGCTTCGAAGTCGGCAGGCTCTCGCGAGGAAGCCAGCGTATATTCTACGCGTTCAACGGTCAACCCGAGCCGTCGCGCAGCCAGGAGCACCTCCGTGGCGTATTCGGCCTCCATCCACCGCTTGGTGCCTTCATCGGGAACGCCCACCGCCAGGGTGACGCCCTCTATCCCCTTGTATTCTATACGGCTAATCCAATTCTGGTAGCTCTCGGGACTCAGTTTGGCTTCCAGTTCTTTCTTAATTCGATCCCAAGGATTCATAGTAAAGGGCTTACCTAAAGAGGCGTGCCGATAGGGGTGGGCCACCGACCGCTCCTGAGTCTAGCATACCCTGGCCGTTTTCCACCAAGAAAAAAGCGCCATTGTTTCGTTATGGTTACAGACGGTTTGACAGGACCGCCAGCGGTTCACGATAATGGTTTCTGTCGAGCGGGAGTAACTCAGTTGGTAGAGTGCGACCTTGCCAAGGTCGATGTCGCCGGTTCGAATCCGGTCTCCCGCTCCAGTTCTAACTATGAAAATGCTCTCCCCCCTCCTGGTGGTGTTCACCTCCCTGGCGTTCGGCCAGTACAAGATGGAGCTGGCAGGCGCTCCGCCCGCGGATCTGGCATCGGCCTTCTCCCCGGCGCTGCAGCAGCAGGGCTTTAAGATCTTGGGACCAGGCGATTCGGTCTACTGCGAGGTGTGGTTTCGCGCGAAGTTGGTGAGCGGGCCAAAGTCCACCGACGATACCATAACCCTGTCGATTCCTCAGGGCGCTCTACTGGGAGTGATTCGCTTCGCCGGGCCGGCGCAGGACCGGCGCGGACAATCTTTAAAGGCGGGAACGTACACGTTGCGTTACAGCCAGCACCCCGTAAATGGCGACCATCAGGGCGTGGCGCCGCAAAGAGATTTTGCATTGCTGGTGCGTGTGGGCGACGATAGCGAGCCCAACGCCACTCCTGGGTTCGATGCCCTGGTGGCGTTGAGTGCGAAGGCGTCCGGCACGCCGCATCCCGCCGTTTTGAGCATCTGGAGTTCAGCCGGCGACAAATTCCCCAATTTCGGCAAGCAGAACGACCACGACTGGGTTCTCGATACCAAAGTTGGGGATGTGCCGATCTCGATTATCTTGGCCGGGAAGGTGGAAGGGTAGTTCCTGGCCATTCGGTAATGCGCCATTTGTCTAGCGCACTTCCGGCTAACCGGGGCATTTTCATTTGGCGCTTTTTGCGGTATACCGGAAGCTGGGGGCGAGATAGCGACTAACCTCGGGCCTTCGCGCTGGCTTACTGGCGTTCAAGCCAGATGACCAACGATTTGAACCGGCCGCAAAAGGCAGCCGGAAGTGGAACCGCACATAGAGGGCTTCCTCGTTTTTAGCTCCAGTCGAGGGCCGGGTACGAAGCCCGGCTCTTCCGGTATCAAGCTCCGCACCTCCGGCCGGTAGTCCTCTTACTCCACCTTCCCTGTCGCGTGGGTTTGCAAAGATTCAGCACACACATTCTTGCGCGTTTCCCTATAAACGGTGCCGGGTGCCGGTTGAGAGGCCCGCTGGAAGCCGCGCCATAGAAAGATTGTTGTTGGTTGCGCCTCGTCGCCGTGAGATGATGGACCCGCACAGGCCGACGGGGCTTCTGATTTTCGGTGTGAGGCTAGTGGCACAGGAGGTATCGCCAAGTCTGGCCCGCGAATCCCGAGGTCGGCGTCGCGATCGCCGATGGCACTGCTACGGCACAACATCCATGGGAGGGGCCTTGGGCTTAGGGGACGGTCTTCGCATTGGAGCCGTAATCCTCGGGTTAACCGGATCGAACAAGACAGGACAAAGCGCCACTTGACTCGCGCTACGATCCAGTGTATCTTGATAGAGATTGGTATATTTACCCAACCTCGAAGTCGCAACCGCCGAAAAGGTGCTCTCCTGGGCCCTCTGCACGTACGGTGAATCGCTGGCCATCTCCACCAGCTTCCAGAAGGAAGGGATGGTGGTCATCGACATGGCCACCCGTATCAAACCCAACGTACGCGTCTTCACTATCGACACCGGCCGCCTTCCCGAGGAAACCCACCAGATGATGGAAGCTGTGCGCCAGCGCTACGGCATTCCCGTGGAGATTGTCTTTCCCGAGACCTCTGAGGTGGAATCCATGATCGCCACGCACGGCCCGAACCTGTTCTACCGCGAGGTGGCGCTGCGCAAGCTCTGCTGCCACATCCGAAAGGTGCGGCCGCTGGAGCGCAAACTGGCCACGCTGAGCGCCTGGGTGGTCGGTCTCCGCCGCTCGCAGATGCAATCGCGCGCGGACATCCCCAAAATCGAGAGCCGGGATGGCACCGTGAAGATCAGTCCGCTGGCGGATTGGAGCCGGCAGGATGTGGAAGACTATATCCTGCGACACGATGTTCCAGTCCATCCGCTTTACGCCAAGGGTTTCCCGAGTATTGGCTGCGGTCCATGCACCCGCGCGACTTTCGATTGCGAAGACGAGCGCGCCGGCCGCTGGTGGTGGGAGCAGGATACCGAGAAGGAGTGCGGCATCCACATCGCGCCCAACGGCCAGGTGATGCGGCAAGTCGACGCGCTGATCGCGGGAATCCAACCCGCGGCGAACTGACGCCTAGTCCGGCTGGATTTCAGCTTCGGCCTTGTGCGCTATTCTGGAACTTACCATGCCGGTTCCCACCCCGGGGCGCGAGGGGGCAGCCCCGTCGCTGGTCCTTCAGGAGCTTTCCGCCGAAGTCCCTCCCGCAGGTGACCTGCATGGCCTCCGTCAAACCTTTCGCGCGTTGCGCCATCGCAATTTCCGCTTGTTCGCGGCTGGGCAAATCGTTTCGTTGGTGGGCACGTGGATGCAGACAGTGGCCCAAGCCTGGCTGGTCTACCGGCTGACGCATTCGGAATTGCTGTTAGGCACGGCTTGGTTCTGCACCCAGATTCCGGTGTTTGCATTTGGCGCCCTGGGCGGCCTCGCGGCGGACCGCTACTCGCGGCACCGGCTGGTGGTGGTGACTCAAATCCTTTCCATGTTCCAGGCGCTGGCGCTGGCGGCGCTCACCCTCAGCGGCAGAGTTCAGGTGTGGCACATTCTGGCGTTGGCGCTGGTGCTGGGAACCATCAACGCGTTCGACATGCCGGGCCGGCAATCGCTTATTATTCAAATGACCAGCAAAGACGATCTGCTGAACGCCATCTCGCTGAATTCGGCGATTTTCAACGGCGCGCGCGTAGTGGGACCGGCCGTCGCGGGATTGCTGGTGGCGGCTTTCGGCGAGGGCGTCTGCTTCCTGCTCAACGGAGTCAGTTTTCTGGCCGTGATCGGCTGCCTGCTGGCGATGCGTCTGCCCAAGTTTCAGCGGCGCAAGCAGGATTCGCCATGGGAGCACCTGGCCGCGGGCTTCAAATACGTGCATGGCCACCGTGCCGTGCGCACGCTGCTTGGCATGATGGCCGCCATCACCATTGCGGGCATGCCGGCCCTGGTATTGATGCCGTTCTTCGCGGACGCCATCTTTCACCGAGGCTCGCGCGGCATGGGAATCCTGATGGGCGCGATGGGCGCAGGAGCGGTGGCTGGCACACTGGTACTGGCGTGGCGGGCGCGCGTCTCGGCCTTGCCCGGAGTGATCTTCCGCAGCGCGCTTCTGCTGGGCGCCAGTTTTTGTTTCTTTGCGTGGTCGAAGGTTTTCTATTACTCCCTGGCGGCGATGCCGCTGATCGGATACAGCGTAATGCGTCAGTTGGCTTCGGCTAATACGTTGATTCAGACCTTGATTCCGGACGAATTCCGCGGGCGAACCATGGCCTTCTACACCATGACGGTGGTCGGCCTTGGCCCCTTCGGTAGCCTGGCGGCTGGCGCGCTGGCGCACGCCTACGGCGCCCGGCTGACCGTGCTGGCCGGGGGCTTGTTGGCCATGACCGCCGCTGGCGTTTTCAGGATGAAGTGGCACGTATTCCGGGAGGTGCGTTAGCGTGGCGGCCCGCGTGAAAGCATCGGTTCTGGCGCTCCTCCTGGCTGCCGCGGTCGCTGCGCAATCCGGCGTAGACGTCAGCCAGGCCCGCGAGATTTTCAGTGAGATCGGCGGCATCCTGCAGGACCTGCACGATATCACCGGATTCAAGATCAAGCATCGCGTGCCCGCCGAAATCATCACCCGCGATAAGGTGAAGGAATTCCTCGAGCAGCGGATGAAGGAAGCCAGTTCGCCCGAAGAAATTCGTGTGGAAGAACTGACCCTCAAGAAGTTCGGACTGGTGCCGCAGGATTTCGATCTGGCGAAGAACACCGTCGATTTGCTGACTGAACAGGCGGCGGCGTTTTACGATTTCCACCGCAAGCGCATGTTCATCACCGATTGGACCCCCTCGGCCACGCGCGAGCCGGCGCTGGTACATGAGCTCGGGCATGCGCTGGCGGATCAGAACGTGAATCTGGACAAGTTCATCAAGCAGGGTCAGAAGAGCGACGACGGTTCCATGGCCCGGCTGGCTGTCATGGAGGGACAGGCCTCCTGGCTGATGGCCGAGTATCTTGCGCGCAAGGCGGGTCAATCGTTAGCCACTTCGCCGGACCTGCTGAATACCATGGCGAATTCAATCGAATCTGGCGCCAGTGAGTTTCCGGTGTTCGAGAGCGAGCCTCTTTATTTACGGGAGACCCTCACATTTCCCTACAGCCAGGGCTTGCTGTTTCAGAATGCTGTGTATATGCGCCTCAAGCAGAGAGCTTTCGACGAAGTATTTCGCAAGCCGCCTGTATCTACCCAGCAAATCCTGCATCCGGACACTTATTTTTCGGACTTGGAGCCTACCCGGCCGGCGTTGCCGCAGCTTCCGGATGGTCGCGGATACAAGCGCATTGCGGATGGCACCGTCGGGGAATTGGATCATTCCGTCCTGCTGGAGCAGTATGCCGGGCGCGACGAGTCCAAGGCAGTTTCGCCGCATTGGCGGGGTGGCGTGTACGCGCTGCTGGAGCACCGTTCGCCGGAAAGAGTGGTCTTGCTGTATGCAGTCGAGTGGGACGATGCGGCGTCGGCTGGGCGGTATTTCGGGCTGTACCGCAAGGTGTTGGAAAAGAAATGGAAGCATCTGGCGATCGAATCCGAAAGCCCGACGGCGCTCTCTGGCGCGGGCGATGACGGGCACTTCTTAGTACAGTTGACGGGCAATGTAGTAACCAGCCTGGAAGGCGCTGAAAAACCCGTGGCGCCCGCGCGCTAAACTGTGGAAATATGCCGAATCGCGGTGTGCTCTCTACGCTAGCTGGGGTTTGCCTGGCCGCCACTATGGCCGCCACTATAGCCAATGGCACGGACGTGCCGCGGCCTTCTCCGGATTTCGCTATCAACATGATTGGCGGCGAACAGATCCGGGTGAGCCAATACAAGGGCAAGGTGTGCGCCCTCGCCTTTATTCTCACCACCTGTCCGCATTGTCAGAAGACCGTGGGCTATCTTTCCACTATGCAGAACGAGTACGGTGCGCGCGGTTTTCAGGTGGTCGCCAGCGCCATTGAGGACATGGCCAAGATGAATGTCCCCGATTTTATCAAGCGCTTTCAACCGCCCTTTCCGGTGGGGTTCAGCAATCAGAATGACGTGCAGAATTACTTGCAACATCCGGTGATTCTCCGCCTGCTGATGCCGCAGCTCGTGTTCATCGACCGCAAGGGGACCATCCGGGCGCAGTATGGGGGCGATGACCCATTCTTCGCCGCGGATCAGGACAAGCACATGAGAGAGCAGATCGAGCTCTTGCTGAAAGAGGCGCCAGCGTCGACGAAGAAGCATGCAACGGCTCCCGCGCCCAAGAAAGCGTCTTGAAAAGCACCACACCAACTTCACCAATTGGTGATACAATAACCATATGAAGCGAGCAACCATCACGATCAACGGGGATTTGGAAGAAGCACTTCAGTCGTATACCAGCCGGCTGGAAGCAGCCCCTACCTTTACAGCCCTGGTGCAGGCCGCACTTCGGGAATATCTGGCCCGCAGAGGCGCGGCGGCTCCTGCGCATCCCCTGCGCATTACACCGGCGAGTAAAGGCAGCGGAAAGTCCGATATAAGCCAGCGGCATGACCAGTATTTTGCTGCGGATGCCTAAGCCCGTTCTCGCCGATACCGGCCCGCTCTACGCGCTAGCCGATCCTTCCGACCAGTATCATCTGCAAGCCCACGAGCAGCTTGAGCGACTGAGTGCCGCCGGTCGCTTCGTGGCCATCACATATTTGACCCTAGCCGAGTGCTACACGCTGGTTCTTCGACGGCTCGGCACGTCTTATGCGCACCTTTGGCTCCAAGAGATCCTGGATGGCTCCGCTATGATCAATCCGGAGCCCGGTGATTATATTCAAGCCTCGGGCCTGATTATGGCCTACACGGACCAGCCGCTCACGATGTTCGACGCCGTAGCGGCCGCGGTGGGCGAGCGGCTGAGTCTGGCTGTGTGGACCTACGATCGCCATTTCGATCTGATGGGATCGAAACGTTGGCAGTAGCCGTCGCAACGCGGATTATAATCGGCGAATGCCCAACTGCCTTCGCCGACTGCCGCTGCTGATTGTTCCTCTGGCACTCGCGCTCGCCTCCGCGGCACAGCCGCCAATCGCGCTGACCGCCGCCGACTATGCGCGCGCCGAGAAGTTCATGGGGTACAACACCAACCCCCTCGTGTATCACGCGGTGCATCCGGCGTGGACGAATGGCGAACTCCTGTGGTATCGCGACAGCGGCGAGGACGGCGTCCGCTTCGTGCTCTTCGACCCCGCGAAACTCACCAAAGAGCAGGCCTTCGATTCCGCGAAGCTCGCCGCGGCGCTCTCGACGGCAGCCGGCCGGAAGTACGAAGCGAACAAGCTGCCGTTCACCGCAATCGAAGTATCGGCGGACGGGAAATGGGTTTCATTCGGCGCGGGCGGACGGCGCTTCCGATGTGACCGCCAAGGCAGTCAGTGCGCAGTAGAACCGGGCGGCGCTGCCGGCGGACGCTTCCGGAACGATGCTCCTTCGCCCGACAAAACGAAGACCGCCTTCATTCGCGAATATAACCTGTGGGTCCGCGATATTGCAACAGGCAAGGAGACGCAGCTTACCACCGATGGCATGAAGGACAACTCCTACGCACTGGATAACGCCGGCTGGGTGACGACCGATCGCGTGATCGTGGCGTGGTCGCCCGATTCGAAGAAAATCGCCACTTTTCAGCAGGATCAGCGTAACGTCGGCGAGATGTATCTGGTGGAGACCAGAGTGGGCCATCCCGTGCTGCATGCTTGGAAGTACCCGCTGCCGGGCGATGAGACCGTGGCCATGATCCGGCGGGTGATCGTCGACGTGGATGCGCAGCGCGTGATCCCCTTGCAAATGCCGCCGGATCAGCACCGGTCCACATTGTGCGACCACATCGCGTGCGGTTTCAGCAGCGAATGGGTGGACGTGGAGTGGAGTCCGGATTCGAACCGACTGGCGTTCGTTTCCACCGCGCGCGACCACAAGCAGGAAACGCTGCGCATCGCCAACGCGGCGGACGGCGCGGTGCGCGACGTGATGGAAGAGCGCGCCGCGACGCAATATGAATCCGGCCAGGGGATGGCGAACTGGCGGTATCTGCCTGCGTCCAATGAAATTATCTGGTACTCGGAGCGCAGCAATTGGGGCCACCTTTATCTCTATGATCTGGGTACCGGCAAGCTCAAGAACCAGATCACCTCCGGCGATTTCGTAGTGACCGAGTTGTTGCGGGTGGATGAGAATGCGCGCACGCTCTACTTCCTGGCTGACGGGCGGGAGAAGGGGCGCGACCCTTATTTCGATCACTTGTACCGCGTGGGTTTCGATGGCAGCGGACTCACACTGCTAACGCCCGAGGATGCCAACCACGAGGTGACCTTTTCGCCCTCGGGCCGCTTCTTCGTGGATAACTACTCGAAGCCGGATGCGCCGCCCACGAGCGTATTGCGCGATGCGGACGGGAAGCTGCTGGCGACGGTCGAGATGGCGGACATCTCCAAGCTGGAAGCTGCGGGATGGAAGCCGCCGGAGCCGATCACGGTGAAGGCGCGCGACGGCGTGACCGATCTGTACGGCCTGCTATTCAACCCCACCGATCTCGATCGGGGGAAGAAGTATCCCATCGTCAACTACATCTATCCTGGCCCGCAAGGCGGCAGTGTGGGCAGCCGGTCGTTCGCGTCGGCGCGCGGCGACGCGCAAGCGCTGGCCGAACTGGGATTCGTCGTGGTGATGATCGACGGTATGGGGAATCCGCAACGTTCGAAGGGTTTCCACGACGCCTATTACGGTAATATGGGCGACAATACGCTGCCCGACCAAGTGAGTGGCATGCAGCAACTGGCGCGGAAGTTTCCCTGGATCGATATTGAGCGGGCGGGCATCTGGGGACACTCCGGCGGCGGTTATGCGGCGGCGGATGCCATGTTCCGCTATCCGGACTTCTTCAAGGTGGGGATCTCGGAAGCCGGCAACCACGACAACCGCGAGTACGAAGACGACTGGGGAGAGCGCTATCAGGGCCTGCTGCGCAAATCTGGCGACGGCACGAATTACGACGGCCAGGCCAATCAGAATCTCGCCAAGAACCTGAAGGGTCATCTGCTGCTGGCGCACGGCACAATGGACACCAACGTCCCGCCGTATAACACCCTGCTGGTGGTGAATGAGCTAATAAAGGCCAACAAGGATTTCGACCTTTTGCTGCTGCCCAATCGCCGCCACGGATTTGCCAATGAGCCGTACATGGTGCGGCGGAGGTGGGACTATTTCGTGCGCTATCTAATGGGCGCGGAGCCTCCCAGGGAATTTGAATTGAAGCCCACCAATTCGGCGGGTGGAGCGCCTGAGTAAGGAAAAGGTGGTGAGGGACCTGTCCCGGCGCGGGAACTGTTGGATGGGAAACGGCAGTTCAAGTTCAGACTTCCGTTTGCGCATTTCGGCGGCCGGACTTGTAGGGCTTGAAGTGTTTGCTGAGCGCCAAGCGCTGCGATTGGTACGAGGAGCCAATTTCCCGCCCATACGGCTTAGCGGATGCCGCTTGGAGCCGCTCATAGGTCAGACGACAAACGGCTTGCCCATCCGCAAGCGCTGACGGAACTTCGTGTGAACGGACCTCCAGTACTGCATGGGTTCCCTTCAGTTCGCCTCCACCCCAACCGAAGCCAGGGTCGAAGAAGCCAGCATAATGAATTCTAAACTCGCCCATAGAGGGATCGAAGGGCACCATCTCGGCGGCCCAATCGGGCGGGATGCTGACTCTTTCCTTCGATGTCAGGATATAAAACTCACCAGGCTGCAGGATGATATAGTTCCGAGAGCCTCGATAGACTGGCTCCCAGAAGTCTTCCGGCTCGTAATAGCCTGTCCTGGCAAGATCGACTGGGGGAGCGTCCTTCTTGGCTTGGAAGCCAACTACCTCGGAGTCATCGGTACCCAAAAGGTCCACCGATAACCAAAGGCCCTCCGAGATCACTGGCGGTACCGGCGACGCGGCCTGCGAGTACACGATTGGCTCCCTTTCATTCAACGTGAAGAGCGTTTTGTCCCAGGACAACGGGTTGCCGCGACGAAGCCGCAGTTGATTCAAGCGCGTCCCTTCGCGAATCAGGACGTTGAAAGTGAGCGGCACGATCTCCGCGTAAAGCCTGCCCCGATAGCCCGCCGGAACGTTGTCAAATCCGCTTCCGTAGTCGGTGATTAGCCTGGTGAAGATGTCGAGGCGTCCAGTTGTGCTCTTCGGATTGGCGCTTCCGGAAATGGAGTCCGGTAGACTCAGCTCCTCTTGGAGAGGAACAATGTACACAGAATCCCTCTGCAATATGGCTGGGTGTGAAACATCTATTTCCTCGATCTTAAGGTCTTGTAGCCTCTTGGTTACCGTGGAGTTCGGGGTCGGCAAAAAACTTGCGCGAACGCGGTATGCGATGGGCCCCAGGCGTAGGTCGATGCTGGCTGGCTGAATCTGGTCTGCGGTGACGGGCGCGCGGGCGCGAATGTGCCCAGCCTCGACCAAATCTCCCAGTTTTTGGGAGGGCAGCAAGCCTGTCGAATACTCGACGTCTTGGGCCGAAAGCTCGGGGAATAAAAGGCCGTTCCTGCTCATCGTTCAGGTATTCTCCTGTTGAAAAGCCGGGCTTTCTTGATGAGATCCAGCTCGTGGTATCGGGCGAAGCATCCCAAGTTGCAGAAGCCGCCGTCGGAAATCCTCCCGCTCCCGACACGCTTGTCCGCTGGGATGTGCGTGTGGCAATACGGGCAGGTGTTCCGTTCCCACAAGTCCTTCAGGTAGCTCGACTCCGAGATCGCCATATCGGCTCCGCAAACAGCAGTGCACGGCACCTCCCTGTCATTGTAGGACACTTCGGTCCGGTGCCAACGCGTAAGAATTGTCCAATACAAGATGATCCTGAAAGGCGGATCGGTTTCCAATACAAGATGATCCTGAAAACGAGCGGAACGGGCGGGAAAATGCGGGTGCATGGTGATACGGGTGGAGAACGCCGAGGGGCTGAGCCTGGCCCAGATGCAGGCCGTGTTAGAGGCAAGCGAGTCGATGCG
>Ga0209333_1000555_pt1 | contig 20519 bp, 20 predicted proteins | sample BlaSpr_A8_OM2_O3_FD_187982 | JGI IMG/M metagenome (GOLD analysis project Ga0209333, IMG submission 187982) | Forest soil microbial communities from Thunder Bay, Ontario, Canada - Black Spruce, Ontario site 2_A8_OM2_O3 (SPAdes) (version 2) | ecosystem: Environmental > Terrestrial > Soil > Boreal... | reverse complement strand
GAGGCGCGCAGCGCTGCAATGCCGCAAGCCGAAACCGCGGAATACTGAGCCTGACTTTTCGATGAAACGGGCGGCCGCGCTTGCGGGCAGCCCCTCCCATGCTATAACCCTCTCTCGGAACAGGGAATTTCGGGGAGTCTCTGCTTGGCTGGCGCGACCATTCTGGTCCTAAACGGGCCCAATCTGAATCTGCTGGGCGTGCGCGAGCCGGCGACCTATGGACGCGACACGCTGGCCGACATCGAGGAAGCCTGTCTCGAGCGCGCTGCCGTGCTCGACCTCACGGTTGATTTCCGCCAGTCGAACCACGAAGGCCAGCTGGTCGAGTGGATCCAGGAGGCGCGCGAGAACGCCGACGGCATCATCATCAACCCCGCCGGCTACACGACCACGTCGGTCGCGCTGCTCGACGCGCTCAAGGCGGTGGAGTTGCCGGTGATCGAGGTCCATATCTCGAACATCCATCGCCGCGAGCAGTTCCGCCACAATTCGCTCGTGAGCCAGGCGGCGCGCGGCGTCATCTGCGGCCTCGGCGCGCACGGCTATCTGCTGGCGCTCGACGCCATCGCCCGCATCGTCGAAGGCGAAAGCGGAGCCGAATAGCCCATCATGGCCAAACACGACGATCCGATGGTGGATGCCGATCTCGTTCGCGCGCTGGCGGCGCTGCTGGAGGAGACCGGGCTTTCCGAGATCGAAATCGCCCAGGGTGACCGGCGCGTGCGCGTGGCGCGTAACGCGCACGCGGCCACGGCGGTGACGGTGTCGGTGCCGCCCGCGGCGTCCGGATCGGCCGCTGCGCCGCACGCCGACGCCGCCGGCGCGGTCAAGTCGCCGATGGTCGGGACGGCCTATCTCGCGCCGCAGCCGGGCGCGGCGCATTTCGTCAAGGTGGGCGACAGCGTGCGCGAGGGCCAAGCGTTGCTGGTGATTGAGGCCATGAAGGTGATGAATCAGATCCACGCGCCCCGCGCGGGCCGCGTCACCGAAATCCTGGTTGCCGACGGCACGCCGGTCGAGTTCGGCCAGGTGCTGATGGTTCTGGAGTAGACAGACCCGCATGTTCGAGAAGGTGCTGATCGCCAACCGCGGCGAGATCGCGCTGCGCATCCACCGCGCCTGCCGCGAGATGGGCATCCGCACCGTGGCGGTGCATTCGACCGCCGATGCCAACGCCATGCATGTGCGGCTGGCCGACGAGAGCGTATGCATCGGCCCGCCGCCGGCGCGCGACAGCTATCTGAACGCCGCGGCGATTCTCTCGGCGGCCGCCATCACCGGCGCGGACGCCATCCATCCCGGGCTGGGTTTCCTTTCGGAGAACGCCGGATTTGCGCAGATCGTCGCCGAGCACGGCCTGGTCTTCATCGGCCCTTCGGCCGAGCACATCCGGATGATGGGCGACAAGGTGGTGGCCAAGCAGGCCGCGGTAGAACTCGGCATTCCGGTGGTGCCCGGCTCGGCAGCGGTGATGGATATCGAGGCCGCGCGCCAAGCCGCGGAACTGGTGGGTTATCCCATCCTGATCAAAGCGGCGGGCGGCGGCGGCGGGCGCGGCATGCGCGTGGCGCCGGACGCCAAAACGCTGGAGGCGATGTTCCCCATCGCCCAGGGCGAGGCCCTGACCTTCTTCGGCAACGGCGCGCTCTACCTCGAACGGTTCCTGTCCCATCCAAGGCACATCGAGGTGCAGATTCTGGGCGACGGCCAGGGCGGCATGGTCCATCTCGGCGAACGCGACTGCTCGCTCCAGAGAATGCATCAGAAGCTGGCCGAAGAATCGCCCTCGCCCGGCATCAACCAGGCGGAGCGCCAGCGCATTTGCCGCCTGGCATCCGAGACCATGTTGAAACTCGGCTACAAAAGCGCCGGCACGCTCGAATTTCTCTATCAGGACGGCGAGTTCTTCTTCATCGAAATGAACACGCGGCTCCAGGTCGAACACCCGATCTCCGAGGTGGTGAGCGGCATCGACATCGTGCGCGAGCAGATCCGCATAGCGTCGGGCGCCAAGCTCGGCTACCGCCAGGAGGACGTAACGCTTCAGGGCCACGCCATCGAATGCCGCATCAACGCCGAGAATCCCGAGAGCTTCACGCCCTCGCCCGGCGACATTCTGCGCTACCACGCGCCGGGCGGGCCGGGCGTGCGCGTCGACAGCGCGCTTTATCAGGGCTACACCGTGCCGCCTTATTACGACAGCCTGGTCGCCAAGCTCATCATTCACGGCACCAGCCGCAACGAGTGCCTGATGCGGCTGCGGCGCGCGCTCGAGGAATTCGTCATCACCGGCATCGAGACGACCATTCCGCTCCACCAGAAGCTGGTGACCGCGCCGGATTTCATCAACGGCGCCTATGACATCGGCTGGTTCGAAAGAACCTTCGACCGTCCGCTTTAAGCCGGCCGCCCCCGTTCCGCGGCGCGTGACGCGGCGGCGGAAATTCACTTTAATCGGCGGCGATGGCCAATCTCACCCCCGATATTCTGCTGCGCGCCTATGCTGCCGGCATATTCCCGATGGCGGAATCGGCCGAGGATCCGGAGCTGTTCTGGGTCGATCCCGAGCGCCGCGGTGTGCTGCCGCTCGACAAATTCCACCTGCCGCGGCGGCTGGCCCGGACATTGCGGCGGGAGACCTTCGAATTCAGGATCGACGGCGATTTCGCAGGCGTGATCCGCGGTTGCGCCGAGGCCGCTCCCGACCGTCCCCAGACCTGGATCAACCGCGAGATCGTCGCGCTTTATTCCGAGTTACACCGGAACGGCCAGGCGCACAGCGTCGAGGCCTGGCGCCAGGGCCGGCTCGCCGGCGGTCTTTACGGCGTGGCGCTGGGCGGCGCGTTCTTCGGCGAGAGCATGTTTTCGCGCGAGACCGACGCCAGCAAGGCGGCGCTGGCGGCTCTCGTCGCCTTGCTGCGCACGGGCGGATACAAGCTTCTCGACGTGCAGTTCGTCACTGAGCATCTGCGGCGTTTCGGCGCGATCGAGATTCCGCGCGCGCGTTATCACCGCATCCTGGGCGAAGCGATAAAGGCGCCGGCCTACTTTCCGGGGGCTCCGCCCGGCGGCGCGGCCGTCGTCGGAATCTTGCAGTCGAGCACATTGACGTCGTAGATCGGATCCTCGAGCGCCGAGATCGCCGGCGAGGATGCGAACATCCAGCCACTGAAGACGCGATTGGTTTGGCTGGTCGCGGCGTTGGGTCGGGTTTCATCGATCTCGAGGAAAGCCGTGGTCTCGGGCGTTTCCTCGGGCGGGTGCTTGAAACAGGCGCGCACGGTGATCACCAGCGTGCCGAAACGCACCGGCTTGTCGACCGGCGCGTCGAATTTCGAGACCCGCGCCGTGGTCTTGTCGAGACCTTGCAGCACCGCCACGTTTCCTTGCAGATTATCCGCGGTTCCCTGGGCGCGCGCCGAACCCACGGCGGCGAACATCGCCATCAATCCCAGAACGGCAATCCGTCTCACGCCTTGTCTTTCTTGTTCTTGTACGGATTGACCAACCCCTCGCCCAGCGCGCGCAATACCTTGCGAAATTGCGTCTCGTCGCAACCCATCAGCACCGCGTCTTCGAGCGCGTCTTGCGCCAATTCGCGAATCTCCTCGAGGTTCTCGTTCAGCACCTTGATCTTGTCGAGGCAGGAGACCGGCTCTCCCGCAGGCGTCAGCCAAGTGGGCAGCTTGAGTTTGCTCATGCCGCTGTCTCCGCCGGCTTCTGCGCGGCAAAGCGCAGCCGCATGTAATCAACCGACCAGATTCCGTCCTTGAAGAGAACCGGCCGCAGCGTTTCCTCAACCTCGTCCTTGAAATCCTGTCGCTCGGATTCCGGCACCAGCGCCAGCAGGCTTTCCGCGAAGGTGTCGAGCCAATCGCCCAGCCGCCCCGGTAATTCGGTCGGACGCGGAAACAACACGATCGAGACGACCTTGAATCCCCGCGCCGCGAGCTTGGCGCGGTATTCGTCGGGCGAAGGGAAATACCAGGGAATGGCGGGCCTGCCGTCGATACCGCGCCGCTTCAGGGCATTCAGCGCGGCGCCGACGACATGAGCTACGTTGCCGGCTCCGCCGCATTCGGCGACGAACCGCCCGCCGGGGCGAAGCGCGCGCCATACCCCGCCGATCACCGCGTCGGGGTCGCGCATCCAGTGCAGCGCCGCGTTCGAGAACACGGCATCGAATTCGCGGTCGAAGGTCAGCCGGTTGCCGTCGGCCATGCGGGCATCGAGGCCGCGCGCCTTGGCCGCCGCGATCTGCTCGGCGCTGGCATCGACGCCCACCACCTCGGCGGTCTCGGCCAAGATTGCGGTCAGCGTCCCATCGCCGCAGCCGAGATCGAGGATGCGCTCGCCCGGCTTGACGGCCAGCAGATCCAGCACACCCAAACCCAATGCCGGAACGAAGGCGGCGTTGCGGCGGTAGCGTTCGGGATCCCAGCGCTGTTCGATTTGCGGCGCGCCCGGGGCGAACCCGGTCATGGCTTCGCTGGCGCCGGCGCGGGCATAGGCGCGGGCGCAGGCTGCGAATTATCGTCGCCGCCCTTCTTCTGCTGCGCCTGGCCATAGATCACTTGGCCGATCAGCGATTCAAGACTCATGCCCGAATTGGTATGCGTGATGCGGCCGCCCGGCGCGATGGTCTCGTCTTCGTTACCGGGCTCGATCGAAAGGAATTTATCCCCCAGCAGCCCCGATGACGAGATGGTGGCGACCGAATCCACCGGCAGCTTGATCGCCGGGTCCATGCTGATGGTGAGGGTGGCGAAGAAGGTCTTGGGATCGAGCGTCTGCGAGATGATGGAGCCGACCTTGATGCCGCTGATCTTGACGTCGCCGCCGTCGCGCAGGCCGTCTACCTTGTCGAATTGCGCGGTGAGCGTATAGCCGCCCACCGCATGTACCTGGGTGGTGGTGTAGGCGAAGAACAGGAAGACGGCGGCGACCACCAGGACGACGGCGCCCATGACGGTTTCGACGGCGTTGCGGTTCATGGCTGTTCGGCTCCTTTGGCGTAGCGCGAAGGATTCATTCCGGCTTCCACGGCTCGTAATCGCCGCTGGCGCGCTGGCGCTGCCCGCCCTCGATCAGCGATCCCGGCGGATGATAGGCCGCGGGCGTGCCGGTCAGATTCGGCTGATGCTCTTTCTGCCAGGGATATTTGAAGCGGCCGGCATCCTTCGGCAAGACGTCCACGGTGTGATGCAACCAGGCGTGAAATTCCGGCGGAACGCGCGAAGCCTCGACCTCGCCGTTATACATCACCCAACGGCGCTCGCGGCTGTCGAGCCCGCCGCCGCGCTTCAATTCGCGCCGGCCGCGCTCGCGGTAATAGCGGTTGCCGAATTGATCGACGCCGGCGAATTCGCCCTTGAGCCAGGTATAGAGCAGGGTGCCGATGTTCATGCGTGGTGGGGCAAAGACGCGCCCGGTGTCAGTGACGAATGGGGCGGACTATGGCACCGCCCACCTGCCCCGTCCAGACAGCAGGCGGGCGTGGGCCGGGCGTGGGCCGACCCATGCTTGACGCACCATCGGCGGCGTGGCTCAATTCCCGGCCATTTCCAAAGCAAAACGGACAACAACATGGGGGCGCAACCGGCATGTCGCGCATGCTGATCAAGTCGGGGACCATTGTCACCATGGATCCGGCCATCCCCGACATGAAGAAGGGCGATGTGCTGATCGAGAACGGGCGCATCCTCGATGTGGCGCCCACGATCGAATCCTCCGACGCTGAGATCGTCGACGCGGCGAATGCCATCGTCCTGCCCGGTTTCGTCAACGCCCATATCCATACCTGGCAGAGCGGCCTCAAGGGCGTGGCCGCGGATTGGGCGGCGCCTGAGTATTTGCATAACATGCATGCGCGCATCGCCCCTGCTTTCATGCCCGGAGATATCTTCACCGCCAATCTGGCGGGTGCGCTCACGCAGCTCAATTCCGGCGTCACCACCATGGTCGATTGGTGCCACAACAATCCGACCCCGGCGCATAGCGACGCCGCGATCGAGGGCCTGGCCGAATCCGGCATCCGCGCCGTGTTCATGCACGGCTCGCCCAAGCCCGATCCCAAGCCGGGGCAGAAGCATTTCAGCGAGATCCCGCATCCGCGCTCTGAGATCGAGCGGTTGCTGCGCGGGCGTTTCGCCGCGCGCGACGGGCTGCTGACCCTGGGCATGGCGATCCTGGGACCCCATTACGCCACCTACGAGGTGGCGGCGGCCGATTTCAGCCTGGCGCGAGAGATGGACCTGCTTTGCAGCATGCATGTCGGCGGCGGCAAGCCGAAGACGCCGGGCGGTTTCGAGCGCCTGGCCGCGGATGGACTGATCGGCGGCCGGATCAACATCGTCCATGGCAACAATCTCAGCATGGATGTGCTGCGCGTGCTGATCGGCGACGGGGCCACCGTGACCGTCACGCCCGAATGCGAGTTGCAGATGGGCTTCGGCCATCCGGTGACCGGCAAGTTGCGCGCGCTCGATTCTTTGCCGTCGATCGGCTCCGACGTCGAGAGCGGCATGGGCAGCGACATGTTCACCAACATGCGCATGGCATTGCAGTACCAGCGCGCGCTCGACAACCAGCCGATCATCGACCGGACCGGCACCGCGCCCGAGCACGTCTCGATCCCGGCGCGCGAGGCGCTCGAATGGGCGACCATCAACGGCGCCAAGATGGCGGGGCTGGACTCCGTCACCGGCTCGCTGACGCCGGGAAAGCAAGCCGACATCGTTTTGCTGCGCGCCGACGATCTGAATCTGACGCCGGTCAACGATCCGGTGCATTCGATCGTATTTCACGCCGCGACATCCAATGTCGATGCGGTGTTTGTCGCCGGGCGCGCGATGAAGTGGGCGGGAAAGCTTCTTTATCCCGAACTCGCCCGGCGCAAGGCCGAACTGGCGGCGAGCGGTCACCGCATTCTGGCGCAGGCCGGATTAATGCATTAAGGTCCCGAGCAACAAACGAGAGGGAGGATTTATCCATGATTATCAATAGGCGCCGCCTGAGTCTGGCGGTAATGGGGTGGGCTTTCGCCGCGTTCGCGGCCGTGGCATTGCCCGCGGTTTCGCAAGCCGCCGATCCGATCCGCATCGGCCTGAGCATGTCCTTGACCGGCGGCCTCGCCGCCGGCGGCAAACCGTCGCTGCTGGCGATGCAGATGTGGCAGGACGACATCAACGCCAAGGGCGGCTTGTTGGGCCGTCAGGTACAACTCGTCTACTACGACGACCAGAGCACCCCTTCCAACGTTCCGGCGATCTACACCAAGCTGTTGGACGTGGACAAGGTCGACCTGGTGGTTTCGGCTTACGCCACCAATCAGATCGCTCCGGCCATGCCGATCGTCATGCAGCACAACATGGTGTTCATGGCGCTGTTCGGCACCGCGGTGAACGCCAGCTTCAATTACGACAAATATTTCCAGATCCTGCCCAATGGCGAGAACACCGCCATCGGCCCGTCCTATGGCTTCTTCCAACTCGCCATGAGCATGAACCCGAAGCCCAAGACCGTGGCTCTGGTGGCGGCCAACGCCGAATTCGCGCAGAACGTGATCAACGGCGCCCGCGACGTGGTGAAAGGGCTCGGGTTGCAGATCGTCTATGACCAGAGCTATCCGCCCAACACGACCGACTTCTCACCGATCGTCCACGCCATCCAGGCGACCAAGCCGGACGTCATCTACGTCGCCTCTTACCCGCCCGAATCGGTGGGCATCGTGCGCGCGGCCAACGAGTCCGGGCTTAAAGCCAGGATGTTCGGCGGCGGCATGATCGGCATCGCCTTTACGCCGATCAAGCAGCAACTCGGGCCGCTGCTGAACGGTATCGTCGCCTATGACGTCTACGTGCCGGAGCCGACGATGAAATTCCCGGGCACCGAGGATTTCCTCAAACGCTATCAAGCCAAGGCGCCAGCCGAGGGTGTCGATCCGTTGGGCTATTACCTGCCGCCCTTCGCATACGCCGAGATGCAGATCCTGGGCGATGCGATCACCCATGTCGGCAGCCTCGACCAGGACAAGATCGCGCAATACATCCACGCCAACACCTTCAAGACGGTGGTCGGCGACGTGAAGTTCGCCTCCAACGGCGAATGGGCGAAGGGGCGCATCCTGTTCGTCCAGTATCAGGGGGTCAAAGGCAACGACATCGACCAGTTCCGCAAGGCAGGAACGCAGGTGATTCTCTACCCGCCGGAATTCAAGTCGGGCACCTTCCGCTACCCCTACGACGCCAAGAAGGCGGCGGGGCAATAACGCAAATTCCGCCTCTAAAGCGGGCCGCGGCGAACCATCGCCGCGGCCCTTTGCTTTGTGACAGTCGAGGATCCGGGAACGCGGCGTTATCCACCGAATTGTCCCCTGTTCCAACGCGATTAAAGCTTGGAAACACGATAAAAACTATATATCGCAATAAAATCTATCCACACCCACAAAATCTGGTTGAACTCCTGTAAGAGTTCTGTCAACTTTAGTGGTCTGCGCATTCGGCAGACACAAGATGTGGTGTCCCGCCCGATACGCGGGTAAGTCGGGGGGAATGTGAATGCGCATAGAACGTCGTTTTACGTCTGCCGGTAAAGATCCCTACCAGGGCATCGCCTTCAAATCAGCCACCAGTGAAATCCGCAACCCGGACGGGTCGCGAGTCTTCTATCTGCCGGACATCGATGTGCCGGCCGATTGGAGTCAGGTCGCCTGCGATATCCTGGCGCAGAAATATTTCCGCAAGGCCGGCGTGCCGGCGAAGTTGAAAGCCATCGAGGAAAAGGGCGTTCCCTCCTGGCTGTGGCGGAAAGCGCTGGACGAGAAGGCGCTGGAGAAATTGCTGACGGCGGAGCGCACCGAGTCGGAGCGCAGCGCCAAGCAGGTATTCCATCGGCTCGCGGGAACCTGGACCTATTGGGGCTGGAAGGGCGGCTATTTCGACGCCGAATCCGACGCCCGCGCCTATTACGACGAAATGTGCTTCATGCTGTGCCGCCAGATGGCGGCGCCCAATTCGCCGCAATGGTTCAACACCGGCATGCATTGGGCCTATGGCATCGACGGCCCGGCGCAGGGCCACTATTACGTCGACTTCAAGACCGGCGAGTTGGTGGCGTCGAAGAGCGCCTATGAACATCCGCAGCCGCACGCCTGCTTCATCCAGTCGGTCGCCGACGACCTCGTCAACGAGGGCGGGATCATGGATCTGTGGGTGCGCGAAGCGCGCCTGTTCAAATACGGCTCTGGCACCGGCTCGAATTTTTCCAAGCTGCGCGGCGACGGCGAGAAACTGTCGGGCGGCGGCAAATCATCCGGCCTGATGAGCTTCCTCAAGATCGGCGACCGCGCGGCGGGCGCGATCAAGTCCGGCGGCACCACGCGGCGCGCCGCCAAGATGGTCACGGTCGACATCGACCATCCCGACATCGAAACCTATATCGACTGGAAGGTGGTCGAGGAGCAGAAGGTCGCGGCGCTGGTTTCGGGCTCGAAGCTCGCGCAGCGGCACCTCAATCTCATCATGGCCGCCTGCAACGGACCCGAGGCCCAGGCCTTGGGCGAGAACCGTTACGACCCCAAGCGCAACATGGCGCTCCGACGCGAGATCAAGGCCGCGCGCGCGGTCATGATTCCTGAAAACTACGTACAGCGCGTCATCCAATTCGCGCAGCAGGGCTTCACCAAGATCGACTTCAAGACTTACGACACCGATTGGGACAGCGAGGCCTATCTCACCGCCTCGGGCCAGAATTCCAACAACTCGGTGCGCGTCACCAACGACTTTCTCGAGCGCGTGCTGAAGGGCGGCAAGTGGGATTTGATCCGCCGCATCGACGGCAAGGTCCATAAATCGCTCGAGGCGCGCGATTTGTGGGAGAAGATCGCCGAGGCCGCCTGGGCCAGCGCCGATCCCGGCCTGCAATACGACACCACCATCAACGAGTGGCACACCTGCCCGGCGAGCGGGCGCATCAACGCGTCCAACCCGTGCTCGGAATACATGTTCCTCGACGACACGGCGTGCAACCTCGCCTCGCTCAACCTCATAACATTCCGCCGCGAGGGCGGGCATTTCGACACCCCGGCCTTCGAGCATGCGGTGCGGCTGTGGACCGTCGCGCTCGAAATCTCGGTGCTGATGGCGCAATTCCCGTCGAAGGAGATCGCCCGGCTCAGCTACGAGTTCCGCACCTTGGGGCTGGGCTACGCCAATATCGGCGGCTTGCTGATGGCCGCGGGCCTGTCCTATGACAGCGACCAGGGCCGTGCGCTGTGCGCCGCCATCACCGCGGTGATGACCGGCGTTTCCTATGCCACCTCGGCCGAGATGGCGGGCGAACTCGGCGCCTTCCCCGGCTACAACAAGAACCGCGACGCCATGTTGCGCGTCATCCGCAACCACCGCCGCGCCGCGCATGGCGAGCGTGTCGGCTATGAGGCCCTGTCGGTGCCGCCGGTGCCGCTGGATGCGGTCAACTGCCCCGACCGCGGCCTGATTCAGGCCGCGCGCCAGGCCTGGGACGCGGCGCTGATGCTCGGCGAGTTGCACGGCTACCGCAACGCCCAGTCGACGGTCATCGCCCCCACCGGGACGATCGGCCTGGTGATGGATTGCGACACCACCGGCATCGAGCCCGATTTCGCGCTGGTGAAGTTCAAGAAGCTCGCCGGCGGCGGCTATTTCCGCATCATCAACCGCGTCGTACCCGAGGCGCTGGCCAAACTCGGCTATCCGCAAAAGGAAATCGAGGCGATGACGCTCTATGCCGTGGGACACGGCACGCTCAAGGGCTCGTCCGCCATCGGCCACAAGGAGCTGAAGGCCAAGGGCTTCACCGAAAGCGCGCTCGAGGCGCTGGAAAGCCAGCTCGCCACCGCCTTCGACATCAAATTCGCCTTCAACAAGTGGACGCTGGGCGAGGAGTTCTGCAAGGCGGCGTTCGGCTTCAGCGACGCGCAGATGAACGAGGTGTCCTTCGACATGCTCGCGGCGTTGGGCTTCACCAAGGCCGAGATCGACGCCGCCAACACCTATTGCTGCGGCGCCATGACGCTTGAAGGCGCGCCCTTCATCAAGGGCGAGCACCTGCCGGTGTTCGATTGCGCCAATCCGTGCGGCCGCATCGGCAAGCGTTCGCTGTCGGTCGACAGCCATATCCGCATGATGGCGGCGGCCCAGCCCTTCATCTCGGGCGCGATCTCCAAGACCATCAACATGCCCAATTCCGCCACGGTCGAGCAGTGCAAGGACGCCTATATGAAGTCCTGGCGGCTGGGATTGAAGGCCAACGCGCTTTATCGCGACGGCTCGAAACTGTCGCAGCCGCTGCAATCGATGCTGATCGACGACGATGATAACGACGACGCGATCGCCGATCTCGCCGCGAAGAATGCGGCCGAGCGCGCGCCCATCCTCGCCGAGCGCATCGTCGAACGGGTGGTCGAGCGGGTGGTGCGCGAGCGTTCGCGCCTGCCGCAACGCCGCAAGGGCTACACCCAGAAGGCCACGGTCGGCGGCCACAAGGTCTATCTCCGGACCGGCGAATACGAAGACGGCCGCCTGGCCGAGGTATTCATCGACATGCATAAGGAAGGCTCGGCCTTCCGCTCGCTGATGAACAACTTCGCCATCGCCATCTCGATCGGCCTGCAATACGGCGTGCCGCTCGAAGAGTTCGTCGAAGCCTTCACCTTCACCCGCTTCGATCCGGCCGGCATGGTCGAAGGCAACGACGCCATCAAGATGGCGACCTCGATCCTCGACTACCTCTTCCGCGAGCTCGCCATCTCCTATCTCGACCGCAACGACCTGGCGCATGTGCAGCCGGCCGACCTCATGCCCGACACGTTGGGCAAGGGCGCGGCGGAATCGAACCTGCCGGAAGGGCCCAAGCCCGACATGGCCGCCGTCATGCAACGCGTCGCATCGAACGGCTATATGCGCAAGAAGCTGACCGTGTTCCAGGGCGGCGCCGGACAGACGCAGGCGCGCGCCCCGGCGCTGGAGATGGCCGGCGGCGGCAACGTGGCGGTGGCGACCAATCTCGCCGCCGAGCTCCACGCCACGACATCCCTGACGCCGCCCGAGAGCCGGATCGAGCAGATCAAGGCGGCGCGGATGAAAGGATATGAGGGCGACAGTTGCGGCGAATGCGGCAACTTCACCCTGGTACGGAACGGCACCTGCCTCAAATGCGATACCTGCGGCGGCACCAGCGGCTGTAGTTGATCGCAACGCGGGACCCCGGCTACAGCCTCCCGGCCGGCACCGTGACTGAGGCAGAAATTGGGGGGGCACGGTGCGAGCCGTGCCCCCTCTTTTTTCGCCCGCCCGTCTGCTCTTTTTGTGCAAGTTGACCGCATGCTCATTCACCGCCGCGAATTCCGCATCGAATGGGGACAATGCGATCCCGCCGGGATCGTGTTCTATCCGCAATTCTTCGCCATCTTCGACGTCAGCACGGCGCAGCTGTTCGAGCGCACCGGGCTTTCCGGATCGGCGATCCGCAAGAAATACGGCATCATCGGTTTTCCGCTGGTCGAGTGCGGCGCGACTTTCCTCAGGCCCTGTCATTATGACGATGTGGTGACGGCCGAATGCGAAGTCGGCGAATGGGGTCGTTCGAGTTTTACGGTCCGTCACCGCATCCTCAAGGGCGGCGAACTGGCGGTCGATGGCTTCGAGAAACGCATCTGGGCCAAGCTCCATCCCGAACGGGCCGGCATCAAGCCCGAGCCGGTGCCCGACGAAATCAGGGCCAGTCTGTCCGGTCCCGCCAAGCCTTAGGGCCGAAAATTCTCTGGCCGGCGTGGGGATAGTCCGCCAAGCGCCCGCCTAGAACTGTTACCCTTGCCTGAGGGCGAGGGGCCACGCGCAGTTGACTGAACCGGCCATCCTCGGATGGCCGGTTTTTTTATGTGGAATCAAGGCGCTGCTGTGCTGGAATCGCCGGGCTCGCGGCAGCCAGTTATCCACAGGCGGCGATAGGGAGGGGCCATGGCCGGACGAATCGAGGCGCGCTTGAAGGAATTGAAGATCGAGCTGCCCAAGCCGGTGGCGCCGCGCTGGAGTTATGTGCCGACGGTGCGCACCGGCGATTTGCTGTTCGTCTCCGGCCAGCTCTGTCATTGGCAGGGCGAGAACCGCTTCATCGGCAAGCTCGGCCGCGAGATTTCGCTCGAAGACGGCAAACGGGCGGCGCGGCTGTGCGGCCTCAATCTGCTGACACAAGCGAAGGCGGCGCTGGGCGACGATCTCGATCGCGTGGTGCGCTGCGTCAAGCTGGTGGGCTTCGTCAATTCCATGCCCGATTTCACCGATCAACCGCAGGTGGTGAATGGCTGCTCGGAACTGATGGGCGAGGTGTTCGGCGATTCCGGCAAGCATGCGCGCTCGGCCGTGGGTTTGGCGGCGCTGCCGGGCAATGTCGCAGTCGAGGTCGAGGCGGTATTCGAGGTGCGTTGACGATGGACGGCAGCGACCGGCTTTCGGTCAAGGTGGTCGAGCGGCTCTCCAAGATTCGCGCCGCCGATTGGGATGAATGCGCCGGATCGGACAATCCCTTCGTCACCCACGCCTTCCTCGACGCGCTCGAGGAATCGAACTCGGCCTGCGCCGAAACCGGCTGGCTGCCGCAACATCTGGCGCTCGAGGACGGCAACGGCAATCTCCTGGGCGCGGCGCCGATGTATTTGAAGAGCCACTCCTACGGCGAATATGTGTTCGATCACGGCTGGGCCGAAGCCTATGAGCGCGCCGGCGGCCGCTATTATCCCAAGCTCCAGGTGGCGGTGCCGTTCACGCCGGTGACCGGGAATCGGCTGCTGATCCGCCCCAACGCGCCCGCGGATGCGGCGCGGCTGTTGGCGGCGGCGATGGTCGAGATCGCGAAGCGATCGAAAGTCTCGTCGCTGCATGTGACCTTTCCGACCCGGGCGGAATACGAACTGTTCGCCGAAGCGGGTTTCCTGCAGCGCCTGGGGCGGCAATTCCATTGGGAAAATCAAGACTATAAGAGCTTCGACGATTTTCTCGGCGCGCTCAATGCGCGTAAGCGCAAACAAATAAAACGCGAGCGGCGCGAGGCGAATGACGGCATCGAGATCGAGACGCTCAACGGCGCCGCGATCAAGGCCCGGCACTGGGACGCGTTCTTCCGCTTCTACACCTCGACCTCGGACAAGAAATGGGGCGCGGCCTATTTGACGCGCGAGTTCTTCGACCTGTTGGGTCAACGCATGGGCGAGCGCGTGGTGCTGGTGATGGCCAAACAGGATGGGCGCTATGTCGCCGGCGCCTTGAACCTGATGGGCGGGGACACGCTCTACGGCCGCAATTGGGGATGTCTGAGCGAGGTTCCCTTTCTCCACTTCGAAGCATGTTATTACCGCGCCATCGATTTCGCGATCGCGCGCGGATTGAAGCGCGTCGAGGCCGGGGCGCAGGGCTCGCACAAGATCCAACGCGGCTATCTCCCCGCCCCCACCTATAGCGCGCATTGGATTCGCGATCCCGGTTTCGCCAAGGCAGTCGAGGATTTCCTCAAGCGCGAGCGCCGCGCCGTGGAGCACGAAATGGAGGAGCTCGAGCAAGTGCTCTCACCCTTCAAGCGGGCCGAGGATGGACCCTAAGCTCCACCGCCGCTTTCTGCGCATCGCCAGCGCGGTCTCGCCCAAATTGCAGACGGCGCTGCGGAAAGCGGGGCCGGCGTGGTTTCCCGAGCGCGAGGACAAAGGGGTCGCAGCATTTCTCGCCCGCGCAGTCGTGGGCCAGCAGCTTTCGACCAAGGCCGCGCGCGCCATCTGGGGACGGCTCGAAACGGCGGCGGCGGACGGCGAGCTGCACGCCTTCTTTCATGCCGATAACGAGAGCGCGCTGCGCGGCTGCGGCTTGTCGCGCGCCAAGGTGAAGGCGTTGCAGGGCATCCGCGCCGCGCATGAGACGGGTGCGCTCTCCGCCGCCGCGATCCGCGCCATGGCCCACAAGGAGCGCGCGGCTCACCTGACGCAAATCCACGGCGTCGGACCGTGGACCTGCGACATGCTGGCGATCTTCTATTGCCAGGATCCCGATATCTGGCCCGACGGCGACAGCGCCGCGCGGCAGACGCTGAAACGCCTCATCGGTAGGCGCAAGCCCGCCAAGGTCGCGGCGCTGTTCGCGCCGCATCGCTCCATCCTCGCGCTCTATATGTGGAAGATCGCAGACGCCGCGTTGTAAAGCGGCCGTCTACTCGACGAATTCGTGCTTGGGTTCGTCCTGCTCATCCTTGCCGGATGAGCGCGGCACCGGCGGCGGTGCCTCGATATAGGTGAAGGCGAGCTTGCCCTCGGCGACCTTGACCTGCACCACGCCGCCCTTGGCGAGCTTGCCGAACAGCAACTCCTCGGCCAGCGGTTTCTTGATGTGCTCCTGGATGATGCGCGCGAGCGGCCGCGCGCCGAACAGGCGGTCATAGCCCTTTTCCGCGAGCCATTTGCGAGATTCGTCGGTCAGCTCGATGGTGACGTTGCGGTCGGCGAGCTGCTCCTCCAATTGGAGGATGAACTTGTCGACCACGCGGCCGACCGTTTCGGGCGTCAGCGCCGCGAAGGAGATCACCGCGTCGAGCCGGTTGCGGAACTCGGGCGTGAACAGGCGGTTGATCGCCTCCTCGTCGTCGCCGGTGCGCACATCGCTGCCGAAGCCGATCGCCGGCTTGGCCATGTCCATGGCGCCGGCGTTGGTGGTCATGATCAGGATGACGTTGCGGAAATCGACCGATTTGCCGTTGTGGTCGGTGAGCTTGCCGTAATCCATCACCTGCAACAGGATGTTGAAGAGATCGGGATGCGCCTTCTCGATCTCATCCAACAGCAACACGCAATGCGGATGCTGATCGACCGCGTCGGTCAGCAACCCGCCCTGGTCGAATCCCACATAGCCCGGCGGCGCACCGATGAGGCGCGAAACGGTGTGGCGCTCCATGTATTCCGACATGTCGAAGCGGGTCAATTCGATGCCCAGCGTGCGCGCGAGCTGCCGCGCCACTTCGGTCTTGCCGACGCCGGTCGGGCCGGAGAACAGGTAGGAGCCGATCGGCTTGCCGGCCTCGCGCAGGCCGGCGCGCGCGAGCTTGATCGCCGCGGCGAGCGCGTCGATCGCCCTGTCCTGGCCGAACACCATGGTCTTCAGGTCGCGGTCGAGATTCTTCAGAACCTCGCGGTCGTCGCGCGACACGCTCTTGGGCGGAATGCGCGCCATGGTCGCCACCACCGCCTCGACGTCCTTGGCGGTGACGGTCTTGCGGCGCTTCGATTCCGGCAGCAGCATCTGCGAGGCGCCGACCTCGTCGATCACGTCGATCGCCTTGTCCGGCAGCTTACGGTCGCCGATATAGCGGTGCGACAACTCGACCGCGGCGCGGATGGCGTCGGCGGTGTAGCGCACGTGGTGATGGCGCTCGTAATAGGGCTTGAGGCCGCGCAAAATCTTCACCGAATCCTCGACGTTCGGCTCATTGACGTCGATCTTCTGGAAGCGGCGCACCAGCGCGCGGTCCTTCTCGAAATAATTCCGGTATTCCTTGTAGGTGGTCGAGCCGATGCAGCGGATCGCGCCCGAGGCGAGCGCCGGCTTCAAGAGGTTCGACGCGTCCATCGCGCCGCCCGAGGTGGCGCCAGCGCCGATGACGGTGTGGATCTCGTCGATGAACAGGATCGCGCCGGGCAGCGCCTCGAGCTCGGCGAGCACCGCTTTGAGCCGCTCCTCGAAATCGCCGCGATAGCGCGTACCGGCTAAGAGCGCGCCCATGTCGAGGCCGTAGATGACGGCGTTCTGCAGCACCTCGGGCACTTCGCGCTGCACGATGCGGCGCGCCAGGCCCTCGGCGATGGCGGTCTTGCCGACGCCGGGATCGCCGACGTAAAGCGGGTTGTTCTTGGAACGGCGGCACAGAATCTGGATGGTGCGGTCGACCTCGGCCTCACGGCCGATCAATGGGTCGATCTTGCCGTTGCGCGCCTTTTTGTTGAGATTGACGCAATAGGCGTCGAGCGCGTCATGGGCGCGCTTCGGCGTCTTTTCGGCGCGCTGCGGCTCTTCATCCTCCACGCCCTGGACGCGGCGGGTTTCGGAACGGCCTGGCGCCTTGGCGATGCCGTGAGAGATATAGTTCACGGCGTCAAAACGCGTCATGTCCTGTTCCTGCAGGAAATAGACGGCGTGGCTTTCGCGCTCGGCGAACAGGGCCACCAGAACATTGGCGCCGGTCACCTCCTCGCGGCCCGAGGATTGAACGTGGATCGCGGCGCGTTGCAGCACGCGCTGGAAGCTGGCGGTCGGCTTGGCGTCTTCGACCTGGGCCGCCACCAGATTGACCAACTCGTTGTCGATGTAGTTGATCAGCTCGCGGCGCAGCTTCTCGATGTCGACCGTGCAGGCGCGCAACACCGCCATCGCGTCCTGGTCGTCGGTCAAAGCCAGCAGGAGATGCTCGAGGGTCGCGTATTCGTGCCGGCGCTCATTGGCAAAGGCCAAGGCGCGATGCAGGGTTTTTTCGAGGTTACGCGACAGCATGAACCTTCAATCCTTTTCCAAGGTGCATTGCAGCGGATGCTGGTGCTGACGGGCGAAATCCATCACCTGGGTCACCTTGGTCTCGGCGACCTCGTAGGTAAAGACGCCGCAGACGCCGACGCCGCGGCGATGAACATGGAGCATGATGCGCGTCGCCTCGTCGCGGTTCTTGGCGAAGAAACGCTCGAGTATGTGGACGACGAACTCCATCGGCGTGTAGTCGTCGTTGAGCATCAGGACCTTGTACATCGCGGGCTTTTTCGTCTTGGGCTTGGCCTTGACGATTACGCCCGTGGTAGGTCCTTCGCTGCCGTTGCGTTTCTCGATGTCGCTCATCGCCGAATCCGTGGAACAACTCCGATTCCCCACCCCCCGAATTCACCATCCCGGACATGATATCATGATATGGGCTCGGCATCCTCCGGGGGAAGCCCTTTCCAAGCCGGTTTGGCCCATATCGGCCATACATACAAGCCTAGGCCCGCCGGGTTAACGGAGTGCAAAACAAAAGACCCGGCCGCACGGCCGGGTCTTCGATTCGTCTGACAGCCGGGCAAGTGCGGCGTCACGCCGCGAGTTGTTTTGTCAATTTCGCCATCGTGGTCTCGAAGCAGTGCTCGAGCGGCTGCGCGGCTTCCTTCGCCAGCGCCAGGCTCCATTGCGACAGCTTGGCCGAGCGGTCGAGCATCATATCGATGCCGGTCTTGGCCAGGCCGGAATTAATCTCGATCACCTGGTCGAGGGTCTTGGCTTTGAGCAGGCTTTTGGCGGCCTCGCCGGCGGTGGTCAGGGCAACTCGGGTGTAGCCCATATATTCCTTTGCCAGCGCTTCGAAGCCCTCGCTCAACGCGGCATTGGCCTTGAGCACGGCGTCGAGGTGCTCGCGCGACAATTCGGCCAGTTCCTCGTAGCCGCTCACCGTGCTCGTGAGTGCGGAACCTTTCTTCGTGCTCACCGATTCGACCAGCGCCGGAACCGCCGGCTTTTTCGCCTTCGCCGCCATGAAAACCTCCTAGACACCATATTGCGTCGCAGCATAGAAATATAGTTCCAATGTTGGACTTATTCAAGGGGCATTGTGCGCTGCAATCGTGAGACTAAATGGCGGTTTTACCTCCGGCAGTGCCGCCAGAACCGAGTCGCAACGCCGCGAATCGCTGATTTTTAATCAATAGCGGCGGAGTAAGCGGCTTCAACATGAAATGTGATCAAAAAAAACAGGAAGAACTGGACAAGGAATCAGCAAATTTCTAATCTTTTCCGGGCTTAGTGGTGTATTCCTGTGGGTATGGTCGAATTGTGCGGGGGACCGGAATCGTGATCATGGCAGAAACGCCGCTTGCGCAAGATTTTCGATTCGTTTCCTTACGACTCGCTGCCCTCGCCGCCGCTTTCCTGATTCTGTTGCTCGCACCATCGCGGGACGCCCAGGCGCGTTATTCCGTCCCCCATTTCTCCTCGATCGTGATCGACGCGCAGAGCGGACAGGTTCTGGACGAATACAACGCCGACCAGCCGACATATCCCGCTTCGCTTACCAAGATGATGACGCTCTATCTGGTGTTCGAGGCGCTGGAACAGGGCCGCATCTCCCTCGACGAACCCTTTACCGTGTCGCTGCACGCCGCGCGTCAGGCGCCGTCGCGGATCGATCTGATCCCGGGCGAAAAGGTCCGCGTCCAGGATCTCATCCTCGGCCTGATCACGAAATCGGCCAATGATGCGGCAGTGACGGTGGCCGAAAACCTCGCCGGCAGCGAGCCCGCTTTCGCCGAGCGCATGACGCAGAAGGCGCGGGTGCTGGGCATGACCAACACCGTCTTCCGCAACGCATCGGGCCTGCCCAATCCCGGTCAGAAGACCACGGCTCGCGACATCGCCAAGCTGGCGCTCGCGTTGTGGCGCGACTTCCCGAAAGAATACGGCTATTTCGCCACCGAGGAATTTACCTATCGCGACACGACCTACGAGACCCATAACCATCTCATGGAAGAATTCGAGGGGATGGACGGCATCAAGACCGGCTATATCCGCGCCGCCGGATTCAATCTCGCCGCCTCGGCGGTGCGCAACGGCAAGCGGCTGATCGGCGTCATCATGGGCGGCAGCTCGGCTCATGGCCGCGATATGCAGATGGCGGAATTGCTCGAAACCAGCTTCGCCGGCAATCCCATCGGCAACGACGCGCTGCGCACCGTCGCCGTCGATGACGGCTCCAGGGACAGTGCCGAGGGCAGCGCGGCGCACACCATCGCCGCACTCAACCCGGTGAGCCGCGCCGAGGCCGCGACACCCCGGCAACCCGCGCACCGCAACCGTCCGCTTCGCCCATCCCCGTCGAGCACGGAATGGAGCATCCAACTGGGCGCGTTCTCGAGCTACGACGCCGCCCAGGGCGCCGACGCCGCGGTGCTGGCCAAGCTCGCCGCCGCAAAGGACAAGACCGCGCTGGTGCTGCCGCCCGCGCATAGCGACAAGCAGCCCCTTTATCGCGCCCGCATCGTCGGCTTTACCGAGGTCGAGGCGCAGAAGGCCTGCCGCACCGTACACCACGCGATGACCGGCAAGCAGAAGCTGTGCGCCGTGCTTCCGCCGCAGCCGGTTTCCCAGACCGCGCTGCAACTCGGTCCGCCCGCCGCGGCGCCGGCCGCGCCCGCCTCTGTTCAGCCCGCCGCTCAGCCCTCTGCTACGCCGGCGGCCCAACCGTCAGCCGCGCCGGCTCCCGGCGCGGGCACTCCCGAAGACGATTAATTTCTGAATCGAGCCGCTAGAAACCGGGTGGCGGCGCGATGCCGCTTTGGCGGAGCTGCGCGGCCAATTCGGCCTTGAGCCGCTTCAGCGCGGCTTCGTCCTTGGCCTCGACCCGCGCCACCAGCACGTCCTGGGTATTGGAAGCGCGCAGCAGCCACCAGCCCTCCGTCGTCTTGACGCGCACGCCGTCCACTTCCGAGATCTCGGCGC
>Ga0209333_1000552_pt1 | contig 20617 bp, 17 predicted proteins | sample BlaSpr_A8_OM2_O3_FD_187982 | JGI IMG/M metagenome (GOLD analysis project Ga0209333, IMG submission 187982) | Forest soil microbial communities from Thunder Bay, Ontario, Canada - Black Spruce, Ontario site 2_A8_OM2_O3 (SPAdes) (version 2) | ecosystem: Environmental > Terrestrial > Soil > Boreal... | reverse complement strand
TCGGCGGGCGTAACCTGCGTGAGATGGTCTGTGCCTAGATCGATGGTCGTAATACGCTGCTCGAAGATCTTCTGGTCGATGACGCCCGAGAGCGGTGTCATGGGTTGCAGCGGGCCCGCGACGCGCGGCATACCCTCAATGAATAGAAGCGCGAGCTTCGATCCATCGGGAGAGAATCGCGGAGCCTGAACGTAGCCTTTCATTTCCGCATGCTTGGCGAGAGCGCTGCCATCGGCTGCGGAGGTCCAGACTTGAGCGGCGGGAACGTCTCCGGGAAGGTCGGCGAGGAAAGCGATACGTTTACTGTCCGCGGACCAAGCCACATCGCGAAGCGGAAGGTTGCCTTCCACAATCGGATGCGAAGAGCCCCCTCCGACAAGCGTGACCGTGATTTTTCCGTCGACGATGTAGGCGACCTGGCTTCCGTCGGGGGAGAGCGCGACCTGATCGATCTTCTTGGCGTGCGGCATGGAGTCAAGCACCGCTGCGGCGCGAGACCGTGCGGTTTCGTCTTGCGCAAAAAGGGAACCACAGATGAGTAAGAATGCGGTGATGGAGAAGACAATCGAGCGGCGGGAGACCGAATTGCTTCGTGGATTCATGGCTGAAGGAGTATACCCGACCGGAATCCGGCCTTGCATCTTCCCCTGAGCGGCCGTCTCCGCGTATCCTCAACTTCCGTGATGCGGGCATTTTCTATGAAATCCAAGCCTCAGATCGCCGTCGTCGGAGCAGGCGCCTTCGGCGGCTGGACCGCTCTTCACCTGCTCGAACGCGGAGCCCGCGTCACCTTGCTCGACGCCTGGGGACCAGGCAACTCGCGCGCGTCTTCAGGCGGCGAAACCCGCATTATGCGCGGCACCTACGGGCCTGCGCAGCCTTACACCAAATTAGCGGCCCGCTCGCTGAAGTTGTGGGCGGAGTATGAGCGACGCTGGAAGCGGCGGTTCCTGCATCGCACCGGCGTCCTGTGGATGGTCAGCAGCCGCGACGATGCGTACGAGCGGGGCTCGCTCGATGTGCTTCGGCAAGCTCGGATCAAGTTTCAGGAACTCTCCACGCCAGAGATGAAGAAACGCTGGCCGCAGATTAACTTCTCAGATGTTCGCTGGGGAATCTTCGAACCTGCGTGCGGATACATCGACGCGCGAGTTAGTTGCCAGGCAGTAGTCGATGCGTTTGTCGCGGGAGGCGGCAAATATCGGCAACTCGCCGTTTCACCGGATGACCTGGAGAATGCGCCCCTGCATAACTTGACTCTTTCCGACGGCTCGCGGCTCAAGGCCGATCACTACATCTTCGCCTGCGGACCATGGCTGGGCAATCTGTTTCCTGAGACTCTGGGTCGGCTCATTCGTCCCACCAAGCAGGACATTTTTTTCTTTGGCGCACCCGCCGGAGAGTCGCGCTTTACCGACGCGCATCTTCCAGTGTGGGGCGATCACGGCGAGCGTTTTTTCTACGGCATTCCAGGCAGCGACCGCCGCGGCTTCAAAGTAGCCGACGACACGCGCGGCCGCGCTTTCGATCCCACATCCGGCGAGCGAGTCGCTAGTCAAGCAACACTGAAGCGCGTTCGCGAATATATTGCTTTCCGCTTTCCCGCGATGAAAGGCGCTCCGTTGATCGAGACGCGTGTCTGCCAATACGAGCAGACTCCCGACAGCAATTTCATTGTGGATCGGCATCCCCGAATGAAAAACGTTTGGCTGCTGGGCGGCGGGTCGGGGCACGGGTTCAAGCATGGGCCGGCGCTGGGGGAGATGATGGCGGAGATGATTTTGAAGGATGGCGAAGCGGATGCGCAATGGCGGCTGTCGCGGTTCCCGATGCGGCCGAAAAAGTCAACCGCGTAAACACAGGAGACACACAGTCACTTACCCTGTGTTCCCCCGTGTCCCCTGTGTTTAAGTCTTTGACTACTGAATCTGAATCACGCTCGCCGATTCGCCAGCTTTGATCTCTCCCACGCGCCCGGCAACCTTCCGAGCGAACGCGAAGATCGACTTGGCATGGGGTGAATTCTCGCCCTCGAGCACGACCGGCTTACCGCCGTCGCCGGACTTGCGCACTTCGGGATCGAGTTCGATGCTGCCGAGGAATGGCACGCCGAACTGCTTCGCCATATTTTCCGCGCCGCCGCGGGAGAAGATATCAATCTCGTGGTTGCAATGCGGGCATACGAAATAACTCATGTTCTCGACCACGCCCACCAGATCCACCTTCATCTGCCGAAACATTTCGATGGCTTTGCGCGCATCCTGCAACGAAACGTCGGAGGGAGTGGAGACCACTACGGCACCCGTCAGTGGCACCGATTGCACCAGCGACAACGCGATGTCGCCCGTGCCCGGCGGCAGGTCGATGACCATGTAATCGAGATGTCCCCAGTCCACTTGTCCCAGAAACTGCTTCACGATCTGGTGCAGCATGGGGCCGCGCCAGATGATGGGCTTGTCGCCGGGATTGAGAAATCCGACGGAAATCACCTTCAGCCCAAACGCCTGCAGCGGCTCGATGCGGTTTTCTCCCGACATCTTCGGCTGCCCGGTCACCCCCAGCATGAGCGGGACGTTCGGCCCGTACACATCGGCGTCAAGCAGGCCGACTTTGTGTCCCATCTTGGCCAGCGCGACCGCCAGGTTCACCGACAGCGTGGTCTTTCCCACTCCGCCTTTGCCCGAACCTACGGCAATGATGGCATCGACTCCGGGCAACGGTTGCGGCCCCGGTGCGGGCTGACCGGGATGTGCAGGCATATGTGCGTTCAAGGGATCACACTCCAAGGATGAGCTGCGATGACGAGGCAGAACCCAAGCCTGATTATACAGCGCTTTTCGCTTTCACTCTGCTCACAGGCGAGCTGCGTAGGCGGCGGGCTGGGCGTGGTACAGACGAATCTTGACTTCGATGCGGGCACCGAGACGATTGAGGATTGACATGAGGCGGTCGACGGTGAAGCGCCCCAGATTCGCGTTGCGAATTCGAGAAAAGTCGGCTGCCGCAATTCCGGTCCGGCTGTGCGCGGCGCGGACGGTCAGGCGCTCCCGGTCGAGCGCCTTGATAATTTCGGCCGCCAGGATCGCCTTGAACTGATCGGCGTCGGCGTTCTCACGCCGCAGATCGCGGAATACATTGCCGCTTCCCCGCACCACTTGCAACTTTTCGCTTTTCATCTGTCTTTTCACCGCAGCATCTCCTTCAATCTCTTCAGGCGATCCTTGATCAAGTCTATTTCTCGTTGCGGCGTTTTTCTGCCCTGCTTCGATTTTTTCTGAAAAGCATGGACGACCCAGACTTCTTCGCCTAATTGCACCGCATAGACAATGCGGAACGCATCGCCCCGGAATGGCAACGCAATCTCAAACACGCCGGAACCAAGGCCGAGCATGGGCTTGGCAATGTCGGACTTACCGCCCTCCGCGGCAATCGTGAGAGCCGCAAGACAGATCGATCTGGCTTCTTCCGGAAAGGTCTCGAACTCCTTCAGCGCTGCCTTGATCCACGAAACAGGCCGTGTGTTCCGAGTCACGGGCCATGCACCTCTTCATTCGTTGGCTTGGAGTGATGTTGTCATATATGACAACGATTGTCAAGTTCGTGGCCAACTGGGCCTTTGCAAGCATGATCCATGCCTTCTTCCCCCATGCTTTCTTGCAGCCATTGGAGTAAACTTTGAGCTGTCGTGGGGAGTGAAGGTCCGATGGCTTCTCTAACTGGCGTCATCACGCGCGATCCCGAGGTTCTCGGTGGCACACCGGTTTTTCGCGGGACCCGTGTTCCGTTTCAGGCGCTGCTGGACTACATCGAAGGTGGACAGACTCTTGACGAGTTTCTTGACGATTTCCCTACCGTAACGCGTGAGGCCGCAACCGACGCACTTGAGCACGCGCCACAACCGGCACCTGATTTGTCATCCTGAGGAAGCGGAGTCGTCCGCGAAGCGGGCGACTCCCGACGAAGGACCTGTGCACCTTGCAGGCAGCATCGCCGCCGCCGGCAAGTTGCATAGGTCCTTCAGCCCGCAAAATACGCGGGCTTCAGGATGACAATCGCGCCTTGCGCGGGGGGCTGCCCCGTCCAAGCTCCGCTTGGGCGGGGTTTTCCACCAGGGGGCCGCACATTAAGCGTAAGGAAATATCCACAGCGCATTCCTGTGACATCCAACCTTGCGCCCCACCCGTAAATCGTTCCAAAATTGTCCAAGCAAAGGCAGCAAATTCGCCAGGAACAAGAAGGCGCCTCGGGGCCAACAGTCGGCCCATAACTCCTTTGTTTGACGTATTTTAGCGGTTAAGTCCTTTAGATGACGTATTTTGCGGGGAAAAACTTCCTAACATGATGATTCCAATCACAGCGACAGGGTGGGGGTAGCACCAAAAAAGTAGACATTCATCACGCCGGTGCCCATCGCAGGTCTAGTGACGGAACCCCTCGGGTGCCGTTACGCTAACGGGAGACTTCAATACCCTTCCCCTTCCAGGCGCACTTTCCCGCGGAACATGCGGTACAGCAGCGTGAAGTATCCGAGAGCCAGAATCATTCCGAGAATCCACCACGTCAGGCCGACGGTGAGTCCGTGGTGGCCGGCGGCCGTGTTGTAGATGGTCAGGCTGCGGTGGGCGGGGTCGGTGCTGGCTGGCAATACGACGGGATATAGCGCAAACGCCGCGCCTACGAGCATGCCGACGATGTACAGGGCCGAACCCACGAAGGCGAGTTTGTCTTCGCCCTTGCGGATGGCATAGATCATGATGCCAAGACTGCCAAACACAATTACGGGGATCAGATATCCGATGGCGTAGTGCTTGTAGTTGTCGAGAACCGTGGGCTGGACGTAGCAGGTCGTCGCCAGGCCGACGATGGTTAGAATCAGTTGCAGCGGCCAGGCCCACAGGGCGATGCCGCGGGTACGCCGATTCAAATCGCCATCCGTTTTGACGGCAACATACAACGAGCCGTGCGCGGTCAGCGTAACCAGCGCGATCACGCCGGTGAGTACGGTATACCAGTCGAGAATTCCGGTGTTGGCGCCCACTCGGAAATTCGTCCACAGCGGTTCGAAGAAATATCCATCCGCTCCGAGGGGCACGCCGCGGACTACGTTGCCCAGCGCCGCGCCGAAAAAGATGGCGAGCAGCACGCTGGAACCACAGAAAATTAAATCGAAGAAGCCGACCCAGACGGGATTCTCCATGTGCGCGCGCAGCTCGATGCCAATGCCGCGCAGCATCAGCAGCCACAGGACCATCATCAGCGGGAGGTAGAAGCCGCTGAAGCTGGAGGCATAGAGCAAGGGGAAGGCGAAGTAGAGCGTGCCGCCGGCGGCGAGCAGCCAGACTTCGTTGCCATCCCATACCGGACCGATGGCGCGCAGGATCTTTCGGCGATCGTCGGTGGTTTTGCCCGCGCCCAGGTAAATGGCGCCGGCGCCGAGATCGAAGCCATCGAGCACCACGTAGGCCGCCACCATGACGGCCACGATCATGAACCATAAGGTTTCCATTGTCGATTCCTCACAAAGTTCCAGGTGCGGCGCGCCTCAGGGGCTAAAGCCCGCGTATTTATTGGCTTCGGGCGGCACGACTAAAGTCGTGCCCTTCCCAAACCGAATTGAGAGACTGCTTAATGCAGCCCGGGTCCTAGTGATGCGAACTCATCTCAGCTAACGGTCCTTGCTCGATTTCGCGCCGCACCAGAAACAGGAACAGGATACCCAGCACCGTGTACATGCCGAGAAAGCCGAGCAGAGTGAACATTCCGTTGCCTGCTGAGACCATTTTCGAATAGCCGTCGGCCGTGCGCATCAAGCCGTAAACCAGCCAGGGCTGGCGGCCCAGTTCCGCAGTCAGCCATCCGGCCGTGTTGGCGATGTAGGGGAAAGGCAAGGCCAGCATTAGAATCCAAAGCATCCAGCGCGCGGAAAACAACTTGCCGCGCCACAGTAAGAACGCGGCGACCAGCGTGATCGCGATAAAGATCGTCCCCAACCCAACCATGATGTGGTAGCTGTAATAGAGCAGCGCGATGTTCTCTGGCCACAGATTCTTTGGGAACGCATCGAGGCCCTGCACGTCGGCCTTCCAGGCACGGTAGGTCAGGAAACTGAGCGCGTCCGGAACCTCAAGTGGATTATCGATCTTGCGCTCCTCCACGTTTGGCTGTCCGAGGATGACCAGCGGCGCTCCGGTTTGGGTTACGAAGAGGGCTTCCATGGCCGCGAGAGTAACGGGTTGATTCTGCGAGATCATGCGCCCCTGGCCATCGCCGGTGGGGAACAACTGCAAAACGCTAAAGAACAGTCCGGCAATCACGCCGACTTTCACGAAAATGCGCGCGTGCTCCTGAAACTTTCCCCACAGCAGATAGAAGGCGCCCACGGACGCCATCACAAGCGAACCGGTGATTACGGCACCGCTCATGTTATGGGCATATTGCCACCAGGCCCAGGGGTTGAGGACTAGTTGCCAGAAGCTGGAGAGTTGCACCGATCCGTCGGCTGCCGTGAAGTAGCCTACGGGATGCTGCATCCAGGCGTCGGTGGCGACGATGAAGAAACCGGAAAGCCACGATCCCAGAAACACCGCTACGGCCGACCACCAGTGCGCGCGCGGGCTGAGGCGCTTTTCCCCGTAGAGAAAAAGTCCCAGAAAAGCCGACTCAAGGAAGAAGGCGAACATGCCCTCCATGCCCAGCGTCTGGCCGATGACGCCGCCGGCGAAGCGCGAGAAGTGCGACCAGTTGGTGCCAAACTGAAATTCCATGGGGATTCCGGTCACCACGCCCATGACGAAGTTGATGCCGAAAATCCGCGCCCAGAAACGCGCCGACTGGTTGTAGGTGTCGTCGTTGCGGCGGAGAGCAAGCGTCTTCAGGACCACGATCAACGGGGCCAAACCCATGGTGAGTTGCGGAAAGAGATAGTGGAAGGTAACGGTGAAGGCGAAATGAATGCGATGAACCAGAAGCGCACTATCCATGGAAAATCTCCCGGAGCAACGAATAGGCTATCGATTCCGCGGAGGGGCTGATGTGACGCAGATCACATCGTTTGCTGATTACCGCCGCGCTTTGCGCCGCCGTTCCAGTTCCGCCCGGCGGATCTCGCGCCGCCGCCCGGCATCGTCATAGCGGCGCTGCTGCTCCTCGGTCTCGGGAATCACCGGTGCGACTTTCAAGCGATTCCCCTGGGCGTCAACCGCGACGAAGGTGAGGTGTGCCGAGGCCACATGCTGAGCCGTATCGGCGATGTAATTCTCCACGAATACCTTGACTCCGACTTCCATCGACGTTTGAAACACCCGGTTCACGGAGGACTTCAGAATCACCAGATCTCCGACGCGTACCGGCACCAGAAAATCAATGTGATCCACCGAGGCGGTCACCGCGTAGCTGCGCGAATGGCGATGCGCTGCCATTGCGCCAGCGAGATCGATCCAGTGCATCAATCGGCCGCCCAGCAGCGCAGCCAGCGGATTAGCGTCGTTCGGCAAAACCAGTTCCGCCATTTCCGATTGCGAATCCCGCACTGGGCGGGGCATCAGCATCTCTTCGCTCATAGTCTTCATTCAATCCTGTCCGTTGGTTTTGAGTTGGTCGTTTGCCGCGCAAATTTCTTCTTCATCAACCGCGGATCAACTCGCGGCGGCTCGCTCCACTTCCTACTTTTTTCTCTTCTCCACGTACGATTCCAGAAAGCATTCTGCCATGCGCTGCACCCGAGGGTCGCGATGCGGCTGTTCCCAACGACTCTCAGCGGAATCAAACTCCAGCACCCCATGTTCCGCAGGACGATGTTCGCGCTCACACACGTACCGGACGTGGATGCGCCCGCCAGTCTGGTGGTTTCCGTCTTGGCCTACGGCGGCGAACCGCACTGAATCCCACATTCGCTGACGCGGCAGCCGATCACACCCCTCGGCGTAGCCAAGGTTGCAGAAATCCCGCAATTCTTCCTGGGAGGGAGCTTCACCCTCATGTCCGGGCGCGGTGCAGTGGCCGCTCCAGCCGCATCCCAGTGGAAGCCGCCTGGCATGCAGCCAAGTTCCATCCGCTAACTTCTCTATCGGCAGAAAAAACGGACAGGCCACAAAAACCGCCTCCATCGATCTACGATAATCTTAAGGATTGCTCATTCTACTCACCTCGACAATTGCGCGCCAGAGCCAGCATGGCTCGAGATCCGGAACGGAAAAGGCAGTTTGTAGTAACCTGATTTTAAATAAGAGCTGAGAACTGACTTATGGACCGCATCGCCGCCCTTAACGACATTCTTACCCAGGATCCCAATGACAGTTTTGCCCGCTACGGACTCGCGATCGAATATTCCAAGCAGGGCGATTTTGATCGGGCGCTGGCCGAGTTTTCCATTCTGCTCAAGGCAAATCCCGATTACACTCCCGGCTATTTCATGGCGGCGCAGACGCTGGCTCGTGCCGACAGAATTGCCGATGCCAAGACGATGCTTACCGATGGGATCGCCTCTGCTCGCCGCACCGGCAACCTGCACGCGCAGGGCGAGATGGAAGGCATGCTGGCGGAGTTGGGATGAGGGTTGTCAATTTGCCATGGTCGATTTTGTCATGCTCGACAATCAGTAGCTGAAAAATCGGTGCTGCGATCACCCCGCCATTCTCCCCATTGCAAACTCCACCACCCAGGGGAATAGTTGATAAATCTTCTGCGGAACATACATCGACCAAGGCACGATCACTTCCCTCTTCCGCTTCAAATATCCGCGCAGCGTGGCCGCAGCGACGCGCTGCGCGCTGATGCCCCGCACCGATCCCGGACGCACCTGCTTCAAATCGTTGCCCCGAACGGCATTTTCACTGAACGCCGTCCGGACATAGCCGGGACAAACTGTCAGCACGTGAATTCTGTCCTTCTTCAATTCGACGCCCGCGGCCTTGCCGATCGCATTCAGGGCAAACTTGGTCGCGCTGTAAGCCGCATGAAACGGGACGGGAATGTGCCCGGCGACACTGGATATATTTACAATCGTGCCTCCGCCTTGCTGCCGCATCACCGGAATCACGGCCTGCATGGCGCCGAGCGCGCCGAAAACATTCGTGTCGAACATTTCCCGGCACGCCGCCATGTCGACCTGCGCCACCGAATCAAGCAGCCCGTGCCCGGCGTTGTTTACCCAGACATCGATTCGCTGAAAATGATGCAGCGTCAGGCCGATGGCGCGGTCAACATCCTCGCGGTGCCGGACGTCGCAAGCCATGGCCAGCGTTCGCTCGCCATAGCCAACGCGGCCTCGCGCGGCTTCGACTCTGCCCGCATCGCGCGAGAGCATCACCACGCTCGCCCCGTGCTCGGCAAAAACCTTCGCAATCGCTTCCCCGATTCCCATTGAAGCGCCCGTGACCACTACAATTTTTCCGGAAAGTTCCATAGCGCGCTTTTATTCCTCTGCAACTTGTGAAGTCAAGCAGCTGAGTTACAATCGAGGCAGCGCGCTGGATTCAGCGCTCACTTGCTCCCTCGCCACCGGAGACTTCTTGGAAGCCCTTCTACCGCTGTTTCCGCTCGAGGTTGTTCTGTTCCCCGGCACTCCCCTGCCCTTGCACATCTTCGAACCACGCTACAAAGAAATGATTGGCGAATGCCTCGCCCAGCATCGCCATTTCGGTGTGGTGCGCGCGGTTGAGCAGGGGTTGGCTGAGGTGGGATGCACGGCGGAAATCGTGACCGTGGTGAAAGAGTATTCCGATGGACGCCTCGACTTGGTCGCCGAGGGCCGGAAGCGTTTCGAGCTCGTACGTGTCAACCAGGAACGCTCTTTCTTGCAAGCCGAGGTTCTCTTGATCGACGACGAGCCCGGAGCGCCCTCGAAGGAAGAGTCATCGCGGGCGGTGCAATTGCATTCCGAACTGTTGGCGATTGCCGGCGCTAAACAGGATCTCTCCGCCGCAGACCCCTCGTTGTTGTCTTTTTATCTTGCCGGCTCCGTGCCGCTCGATTTGGATTTCAAACAAAGGCTACTCTCCCTGCGCTCTGAACCAGAACGTCTCTCGTCATTCATCAGTTATCTTGAAACCGTCATTCCAAACCTCCGCCGCGCCGCCAGCGCCCGCGAAAAGGCCGGTGGGAACGGCCACGTGCACTGAGCGGGCTTCGGCAAATCTCAGACCTTTGACTCATCGTGACGGTTTCGAACCCTTTTACCGCTTGCGTCGAGGGACTTTGCTGAAGCCCGACCGCCGCAGCCCGAAGCCCGCTCTTCCGCGTATAATCCAGAAAAGCATTTGCCCCGGGGGTTTCCTCATGAGTCTTCCGCGCACACTTGGCGAATTGCGCCGCAGTGCCTTTTCCGAAGAACGTTTGCGCACTCGCCGCGTGAAGGACGAACTCCGCGAAAACCTCATCGCCCGTTTGCGCGGCAACGATGACGCCGGCATCTTCCCCCGGATCGTCGGGTACGACGATACTGTTGTGCCCCAAATTGTGAACGCGCTTCTCTCACGCCACAACTTTATTCTGCTGGGGTTGCGCGGTCAGGCGAAGAGCCGAATCCTGCGGGCTCTTACGACGCTGCTCGATCCTCACATGCCCTACGTCGCGGGCTGCGAGATTCGCGACAATCCTTATGCCCCGATATGCCGCCGTTGCCGCGAAGAGATCGCGCGCCTCGGCGATGACACTGCCGTGGCGTATCTCACTCCCGACGACCGCTACGTGGAAAAACTCGCCACGCCCGACGTCACCATCGCGGACCTGATCGGTGACATCGATCCCATCAAGGCCGCGCGCGGCGGGCACGAGCTCTCGAGCGAGTTCACGGTTCACTACGGGCTGCTACCCCGCGCCAATCGCGGCATCTTCGCCATCAACGAACTGCCGGACCTCGCCGGAAAAATTCAGGTCGGCCTGTTCAACATCATGCAGGAAGGCGACGTGCAGATTAAGGGCTATCCCATCCGCTTGCCGCTTGATGTGGCCATCGTCTTCAGCGCGAATCCCGAGGATTACACAGCCCGCGGGAAGATCATTACGCCGCTGAAGGACCGCATCGGCTCTGAAATTCGCACGCACTATCCCGCGACAGTGGATGAGGGTATCGCCATTACCGCGCAGGAAGCGTGGACCAAGCGCAACGGCCAAGCGACGCACCTACCCACATACATTTCGGAAGTGATCGAGCGCATCGCCTTTGCTGCGCGCGACGATAAGAAAATTGATAAACGCTCTGGCGTAAGCCAGCGCCTGCCTATCTCTGCGATGGAGAACGTCATCTCGAACGCCGAACGTCGCGCTATTCGCAACGACGAAAAGCTGGTTGTGCCGCGCGTGAGCGATATTTACGCGGCGCTGCCGGCAATCACAGGCAAGCTGGAACTGGAGTACGAAGGCGAGATGAAAGGCGCGGACCATGTTTCCCGTGAACTCATCCGCGCCGCTATTGCCAAGACTTACGATCAATACTTCACCGGAGCCAACGTGCAGCAGATCGTGCAGTGGTTTGATCTGGGCGGTGAGATTCAGTTGTCAGATTCGATTGCCGCCTTGGAAGCTCTGGAAAACCTGAAAGAAATTCAGGGTCTGATTGACAAACTGGGACCGCTCGGCGTCTCGCAGAAAGAAAGCCCGGAGCAGCAGGTCTCCGCTGCGGAATTTATCCTGGAGGGGCTGCACGCACACAAGCGCATCGGACGCAACGAGGAGCGCGTATTTAAAGCAGGAGAGAAGAAACCGGAGCCGCAGCGCGAAAAAAGTTTCGACAAAGAAGAACCACCGTACCGGCAGAGAAGACAGTTTAATTAAGTGGTCAGTGACCAGTGGCCAGTGGTCAGAAAAAACCATTGGCTTTGGGTTTTACTGGCAACTGACCAGTGGCCACTGCTATGAAGCGCATCCGCTACAGCAAATACGTGCCCGACCCGGCCGGCGAAATGAGCATGGAGGATCTGCTCGGGGCGCTCTCCGATTACCTGCTGCAAAGCGGCTTCCAGAGCGATATGTGGTATGAGATGCCCGAGGGTGAGCAGACGCTCGACGATCTTCGCCGCGCCATCGAGCAGGCGCTGATGGAGGGCGATCAATTCGACGAGGACATGCGGGAGCGCCTGCAGCAGATGGCGGCGGACGGTGAGCTCGACGAACTTATCGAGAAGCTGATTGAGCGCATGCAGCAGGAAGATTACATCTCAATCGACCAGCCGCCAGATCCTTCGCGCCCCTCCGGCGTCGGCGGGCAAGTCGGAGAGAATCAGCAGCAGGCAAAATTTGAAATCACCGATAAGAGCCTCGACTTCCTCGGCTTCAAGTCTTTGCGTAACCTGCTCGGCTCGCTCGGCAAGTCCAGCTTCGGACGCCATGATACGCGCGACCTCGCCACGGGAATTGAAGCCAGCGGCGCTTCGCGCACGTACGAGTTCGGTGACACTCTCAACCTCGACATCACGGCCACGCTCTCCAGCGCCATCCAGCGCGAAGGGCTCACGCTGCCGCTCAACATCGAATATTCCGACTTGCAAGTGCATCAGTGCGAGTATCAATCTTCCTGCGCCACGGTTCTCATGCTCGACTGCTCGCACTCGATGATCCTCTACGGCGAAGATCGTTTCACTCCCGCGAAAAAAGTTGCCATGGCGCTCTCGCACCTGATCCGCACGCAGTATCCTGGCGACTCGCTCTCGCTGGTGCTCTTTCATGATTCCTCTGAAGAAGTGCCGCTTTCGCAGCTTGCCCGCGTGAAAGTTGGCCCTTATTACACCAACACGCGCGAAGGACTACGCCTGGCGCAGCGGATTTTGCAGCGGCAAAGAAAAGACATGAAGCAGATCGTGATGATCACCGACGGCAAACCCTCCGCCCTCACGCTTGAGGATGGACGGATTTACAAGAACGCGTTCGGCCTCGATCCGCTGGTCGTCAGCCAGACGCTGGAAGAAGTTTCGAAGTGCAAGCGAGCCGGCGTACTCATTAACACCTTCATGCTCGCTTCAGATTATGGCTTGGTGCAATTCGTGCAGAAAGTTACGGAGATGTGCCGCGGGAAGGCATACTTCACCACGCCGTACACGCTGGGGCAGTATTTGCTGATGGATTACATGTCGAGGAAGACCAAGACGATTCACTGAAACCCTACACCTCCCGCGATGGACCGCCAGTCGCGCTACCTCTTGCCAGGCGTTTGTGCGGTCAGCAGATCCACAAACATCTTATAGAACTTTTCAAGATCCAAATCATCCTGAACTTCGACCGGCTGGACATCGGCTTTAGGTTTGCCCTGATCCGTCCAGCTCAAAGTGTTGCCGTAGCCGGCGCCGCGATCGAGGTCGACATCCATGAAGAGCGTTTCTTTCTTCGTGATCAGGGTCGGATCGAGCCAAGCTGCCGCCGCCAGTTCATCCCAAAGATAATTGTAGTTGCCGCGCAGGCGCGCATATTTGCCGATGTAGCGAGCCGCCGGCGAGTCGGCCGCCTTGATGCGGTCGATCAGATCGGAAGTCAATCGTGTCTTTACTGAAATATCCACCGGCGTGCAAACGATTTTCTTCCATGGTGCACTGAGCACGATGTGGGCCGCTTCCGGATCGAACCAGAGGTTGAATTCGTGGGTGGGTGCGTTGACGAATTCCGGATCGTCGGTTCGTGGATTGAGGCTGGCGCCCATGAACACCAGTTCTTTGGCGAGTCGCGCGAATTCTGGATCGATTGAAATGGCGAGGGCCAAGTTTGTCATTGGGCCACCTTCGTAGATCGTCACTTGGTTGGGGAACTTATGAACCATGCGCAAGAGAAAGTGAGCGGCGTCTTCGTCGGAGGGCTTAGTCGTAGGCTTGCCTTCCGGCATTTCTCCTAGTTCGTCTGGCGGATGATAAAGCCTGGGCGTCCATGCACCGAGCCACGGCACGGAACCATATTGCAGTTCCCATTGCTCCGTTTCCTGCTTTCGCCTCACCAGCGGATACTCCGCTCCCGGTACGACCGGAATGTCGGTTCGCCCGATGAGTTCGAGCATGCGCAAGGTGTGCGCCACCTCCTCGTGCAGCCACTGATCTCCAGTCACCACCGTGATGCCCAGGACTTCCGTTTGCGGCGATTGAATCAGCAGGAGCATCGACTGCTGGTCGGTTCCGGCGGGCCCAGCAGCATCCTGATCGATGATGATCTTTCGTCTTTCACTTGGTTGCGCCCAGCACGTTAGGCATGAGATCAGCAGCAAGGCCATTGCCATGTACAGCATTCGGTTCGATTTCATCGATATCCCCTGGTTGGAAGTTAAGATCATTTGCGCTCGAACTAGAGCGAAACAACGGCTGCGTCATGACTCTACGTAGAGATCACAAAGCTTTCAAGTGCATTGCGGACCACGGTCTGAACGACTAGAATGTCGTTCCAATGCGTTCCTAATTTCGCTTCCCTCTTATTCGCGATTGTTCTATGGGCGAGATCTCCGTCACTTCAAGTCAGTCTGGATGCACTCGCATTGTAACTTGCATGCTGGCGGTGACCGTCCTCTTCGCTTCGCTCATGGTTGAGGCGCAATCTGGTCAGGGGAAATCGATTCAGGGATCAGTCGGTGACGCGCAGCCGGAATCCGCCGGGGCAGCGACAGTGCAAGGCAGTGTGCGAGACTCGGGCAACCGTCCGGTTGCCGGCGCATCTGTGTGCCTACAGGCCAAGGACGCGCGAACCTTCAAAGCGACCACCGATTCGACGGGAGCCTATCGTTTTTCGGCGGTGCGGGATGGTGTCTATACTTTGCGAACGGAGATGGTTGGCTACGCGGAAGCGACTTCGAAATCGTTTGTTCTCGCGCAGAAAGAATCCAAGACGATTGACCTCATTCTCGAATCTGCAAACATGCGCGAGACCCGGAATTCTTCCGCGGGGCAGCCTGAGTTTTTCGACAAACCCCATTTCACTGTGGCGGGCGTTACCGATACCACGAACCTCGGCGGGCACGGCTCCGATACGATAATGAGGAATAGAGAAGAACTTGCCAACGCGACGGCTTTGCTGAAGAAAGAACCGCCGGGTAAGACAGACGAGGGCGAAGCGGCACGGCATCACTTGCTCGCAGACGCTGACGAGAGGCGGGGCGACGCGCTGGACGCTGTGCGAGAGTATCAGCGAGCGGCGGAACTGAATCCGACCGAATCGAATTTCTTCGATTGGGGAACGGAGTTGCTTGTGCATCGTGCGGCGGAGCCGGCCATCGAAGTTTTCACAAAAGGCAATCGAATATTCCCGGGCTCCGTTCGGATGCTGACCGGCCTCGGGGCGGCTTGGTACGCTCGCGGCTCCTACGAGCAGGCGGTGCAGCGTCTGTGTGAGGCATCGGACCTGGATCCCAGCGATCCGAACCCTTACCTTTTCATGGGAAAAATGCAAGCTGTCGAGAGCAATCAGCCGGAAGCACTCGTGGAAAGACTCGGACGGTTTGTCCGGCTTCAACCTGAGAACGCCCTGGCCAATTATTATTACGCGGTCAGTCTTTGGAAACGGCGTAAGACTCCCGAAGACATTGCGGATTTGCCGCAAGTGAAATCGCTGCTGGAGAAGGCTGTCCAGCTTGATCCAAAGCTTGGCCGCGCTTATCTGCAACTCGGTGCTTTGTATTCGGAGCGAAGAGATTTGTCCAACGCAATTTCCGCCTATCAGCGTGCGGTCGAGGCCACGCCGAGGCTGGAAGAGGCGCACTATCGCCTGGCGCAGGCTTACCGGCAGACGGGAGAACCTGCGAAAGCTCAGGCAGAGCTGCGACTCTACGCCCAGATTTCGAAGGAGAAGGACGAAGAGCTTGAGCGCCAGCGGCACGACCTGCAGCAGTTTGTATATGAGTTGCGGGACCGAACGCCCGCTTCGCAGCCGAGATTAATGCCATAAGATTAATCAGTGAGCAGCCGGAGTGGGCGCGGTCATTAAGCTGATGAACATTCGGTAGAACCTTTCCAAATCCAGGTCCACCTGAATCTCGACCGGCTGCGCGGCGAGTGGCGGCTTGTCTTTTTCGGTCCAGGTGAGCGTGTTGCCGTATCCTGCGCCGCGATCGAGATCCACTTCCATGTAACGAGTTTCCCGCTGGGTAATCAGAGTCGGGTCAATCCAGGCTGCGGCTGCGAGTTCGTCCCACATAATATCGGCGCCGGGAGCATACATGGCGAAACGAGACACGTAGTGGGCCAGCGGCGTTCCGCTCGCTTCGATCTGCTTCATCATGGCTGGGGTTACGTGAGTCTTGACCGAAATATCGGTTGGGGTGCAGACAATCTTCTTCCAGGGTGCGCGCAAAACGACCTCCGCCGCTTCCGGGTCAAACCAGAAATTGAACTCGTGCCGGGGATTGTTGGCAAACTCGGGGCTGTCTGTTTGTGGACTCAGGCTTCCGCCCATGAAGACCAGTTCCTCGGCTAGTTCGGGGAACTGGGGATCGAGTGAGATGGCGAGCGCCAGGTTGGTCATGGGGCCGCCTTCGTAAATCGTCACTTCGTGCGGATACTTGTGCACCATGCGGATCAGAAAGTGGGCGGCGTCTTCGCCGCTGGGCTTGGTGGTGGGCTGGCCTTCCGGGAGCGGCGGCACAACGAAGGGTTCGTGCCACCAGCGGTCGTCCCAGGCACCGGCGTAGGCTACTTTGCCATAACGTTCCTGCCACAGTTGGGTTTCTTCGCGGCGGCGCACCAGGGGGAAAGCAGCACCGGGCACGACAGGAATGTCGGTGCGGCCAATGATTTCCAGTAAGCGAAGCGCGTGTGCCACTTCTTCGTCGCGCCACTGGTCTCCGCTGACCACCGTCGCTCCCAGCACTTCGACTTTCGGAGACTGAGCCAACACCAGCAGAGTCTGCATATTGCTTCCGCCGGGGCCCGAGAAATCTTCGTTGACGATGACCTTTCGGCGAGATTGCGCGACGGTGAGTGAGCTTGCAAGCAGCCAGAATAAGATTGCGAGGAAGCCGACGTTATGTTTGGTCATGGGCCGATCCTGGTGCACGTGATAGAAAAGCTGGTGTTTCCGCAGCTCACCTGCTGCGGCCTCTCCCATTTGTTCCTCGTCTTTATTCTGCATCAACCACACATCGAAATCCGATGGTTCCGGCGCGGTCGCGGCCCGGTGACATAAGGAGATACTTTTGGTGCTCATCGAGCCGGAAGGATTGCGGAAAATACCAGATCGAACTGCGCGGTTGGTAAGAGGCTCCCCCGCGGACGACGGCGGCGCGAGTATGCGGGTCGCGGTACTCGTCGGTCCACTGCGAGACATTCCCTACAAGATCGAGAATACCGAAGGGGCTTGCGCCCTGCGGGAAATCGTCCACGTTCGCTGGTGGACGCATCGTGCGGCCGCGATCGGCGACCGGCAAGGCATGCGCGTTCCACTCGTTGCCCCAGGGATACAACCTGCGGTCGCCGGATTGCGCGCTGAGTTGCCATTCCCATTCATGGGGCAGGCGCTTGCCTGCCCAAGCAGCATAGGCGCGTGCGTCCTCGATTGAGAGCCAGGTCACAGGCTTGTTCTCCCAGCCTTTGGGGTAGCTTCCATCTTTCCAGTCGCGCAGGAAGTTGTGGTCGTCCGTTGGATGATACAGAGTGGCACTCAGGAATTTCTTGAACTCGGCGTTAGTGACGGGCGTGCGATCGATATAAAAACTGCGAACGTGCATGCGATGGCTGTGAAATCTGCGGGCAGCGTCCTCCCAAGGATATTGCACATCGAGACCTGGGTCGTTGCCGCCTTCGATCTCAATGCCGCGGACCTGGAAATCATAGTCGCCCTCGGGGATGCGGATCATGCCGGGAGGGGCTGCCGCAGCGGGCTTGGTCGGGTTAATCTCTACCATGGTCTGTGGCACGGCCTTCCACTCGCGCGAATAGGTGGACAAAGCACGCTTGGAGCGATCCGCCATAAACGCGAGCACATCCCGGAGCGGGCCTGCGACTGGACTCGCGTCAGTGGACACGACCGCTCCGAAGCCGCGCCCTTCGAGGTCGAAGCTCAGAGCCGCTTCGCCGCCTTGTACGGAGGGCCTCAATTCCACGCCGTGCCACAGATCGTAGTAATGCATTCCCGCCCGATAGGGCACTCGCAGTTGCTCGCCAATAACGTCGTATTCGTTGCGATTGACCAAGGTCCAGAGCGTGCTGGTGGCAGCTGGGAACTTGCTGGAGAAAACTCCGGGCTGAACCGTCGGAGTATGGGGCTCCCAGCCGGGGCTGCGAAGGTTTTCCGCCGTTGCGCGCTCGATGCGCGTGAAGCGAAGCACAGTTTCCGCATCATTGGGATTCATTCCGTACCAGAATCCCCAAAGATTTTCCAGAACAGCGTAGCCCTCGCCGTTGAAGAAGGCGTGTTGCAGGCTATCGGTCTTATCCCGCGTGAACCGGTCGGTGACATTTACGGTGTGGCGCGGCTCCAGCCATTTGGTTTTGTCCACCATGGGGACGAAGGGATAGTTTTTGCCCTCCCACGTGACCCAGTCGTTCCAACCGATGTTGGTCCAGGCGAGCGATTCATCACGGGGCTCGAATTGCGGTTCGAGAGCGAGCGGGTGGCCAGTTGCGTCGGAGGCCAGCCGGAAGGCCAAGGGAACGCTATCGAGTGTGTCGAAATTTATGCCGTCCGCCCCAATGTCAGCCAGTAGTCGTGAGATGGTAACCCAGGGGAAGGCGCCTTCATCGCGGGTGCCCATATCCCATGCCAGGATGGGGAAGAATACTTTCACGCCTCGACTGTGGAATTGCTCAACCATCCGCCGAAGCCCTGGGATGCCACCCGGCAGATCGCGGAGAAGATCGAATTGATTGCGGTCGTCGGCACCGAGGTTGGGATAGACGTGCCAAATGAGAACGGTGTCGATGGGACCGATGCGGCTCTCGGTCTCGTTCAAGAAGCGGTCCACTGTGTATTCGCCCTTCTCCGGATCGTAGAAACTGCGATCCCAAACGAGCAATTGCACCTGGGAGAAGATATGCTGGGTCCACTCCAGTTCGGGGCGTTCGAATTGCGATCCGTCGTAGCGAAGGCGAATGCGCCGATCGGCTCGCCACGCTTTGAGCTGATCGAGCCAGGGCGCGGCATTCGCTGGATCTTCCGGGCCGGAGAAAAAGACTTCGCCGGGCGGGGGCATATCAGAAAGATTCATAACGCCAGTTGGAGAGACCAGGGCATGGTTCGCCTTCCACTCGTCGGGAAAAGCAACACAGTCGAGGAAGAAGATCAGAAGACCAGCGAGCACGATGCAGCGCCAGCCGAGAGCACGGTTCATTATCACTAGCGCAGTCCTCGAGAAGATTCTTGGATTGGAATTTTGACGGCAGACTGGGTGAAAGCTGTACCTAGTATAGCTTCCCCCAATCCGCCCGAGTTGAGACCGCATCTGGCTGCTAGAAGTTCAGCCGCAGAGCAAACTGAATCACGCGGGGATTGTTCACCGTCTCGTTGACGATACCAAAACTGGAGGGCGAGTCCTCGTCCTGCATCTGAGTGGCGCTGGTACCGGCCAAGTAGAACTGAGGGTGATTGAAGATGTTGAAGAACTCAGCCCGGAATGCCACGTACATTCCCTCACGCAAGGGAAAGTCTTTCATGATGGAGAAATCGGTATTGACGAAGCGCGGCCCGTAGAGTGGCGCGCGGTTGGAGTCGCCAAGCTCTCCTGACGGCGCGTCCATGAAGGCACAGGGGTTGAACCAATCCGCGAGCGTATGTACCTTCGATGGCGCGGTGCAGGTCGGGTTCGCGGCAACGGGTCCGGGCTGGTTGGGATCGCCGACCTCGTTGGGACGGTTCAGGCTGGCGCCATTCCAATCGAAGTAAACTCCAGAGCCACTGAAGGGGCCGTTATTGCTCGCCGTCATGAAGAGCGGGAACCCGGAAGTAGCCTTTTCAATCACATTCAGTTTCCAATTTCCCAAGATCCTGCTGACGGGGCTGCTCCAGGTGCTGCCGAACCGCTTGCCCTTGCCGAATGGTAAGTCGTAGAGAATGCTGGCGGTGAATGAGTCATTGAGGTTGATCTGGGACAGCGCCCAGTCCGCTCTTTGAGTTCCGGGCAGCGGCCAGTACGTCGCCCCGGGCGTGGTACCTGCGCCATCGGGCATCCCAGAGTCGAAGGTGCGCGCCCAAGTATAGCCGATCAAGGCGTAAAGGCCATGGCGCGCGCTCTTGGTCTCCGCCTTGATTTGCAAGGAATCATAGCGCGCGCGGCCATTGTCGCTGAAATTGGAAATGTTGGTGAACGGACCATCGAACGGGTACGGTGCGGCAAAGGCCGCCCCCCCGGGGCCGCAACCGAAAGTGTAGCCGGGGACAACGCCGCCGCAGGCCCCAGGAGATCCCACGTCTAAGTTCAGGCCGTCCACCAGAATGCGCGAGCTGCGAGAACCGGCATACCCAGTCGTCAGCACCACACTTCCCGGCAACTGATGTTCCACGTTCAAGTTGTACTGCTGCACCATGCCCTGTTTGAAATTGAAGTTCTGCGAATAGATCGTTCCCGTGAAAGTGGCAGGATTCGGTTCTGCTTCATAGGGCGCGAGGGTGGGCAGCAAGAGTCCAAGTTGAAGGCCGCAGTTCGCCGGGGTGGCCGAGGTAGCGTTGTTAAACGGGCAGGGGACGCCCGCAAAATAATTGAACTGATCGGTTTCCGCGAAGTAGG
>Ga0209333_1000551_pt1 | contig 20711 bp, 26 predicted proteins | sample BlaSpr_A8_OM2_O3_FD_187982 | JGI IMG/M metagenome (GOLD analysis project Ga0209333, IMG submission 187982) | Forest soil microbial communities from Thunder Bay, Ontario, Canada - Black Spruce, Ontario site 2_A8_OM2_O3 (SPAdes) (version 2) | ecosystem: Environmental > Terrestrial > Soil > Boreal... | reverse complement strand
GATACTGCTGCGACACAACCTCCGCCTGCTAGGTTCTTAACGCCAATCGCAATCGCGCGAAGCTTCGAATCGCGCAATCGAGTTCTGTAAGGAGGGTGGGTCATGGGAACAATTCTGATCATCGTCGTGTTGGTCCTGCTATTCGGCGGCGGCGGCTATTACGCGCATGGCCGTTACGGCGGCGCCGGACTCGGCGGCGTTCTCGGCGTGGTGGTGATCGTTCTCGTCGTGCTCTTTATCTTCGGCGGCCTCGGCGGCATGGGACACGGGTAAGAGCCAGAGTTTAGCCGCAAGCAGACACGTCAATCGAAATCATCTTCACCTTCCAACATTGGAGAAAACACATGCGTAGCCCCCTCAATGCAAGCATCGTCATCCTTGGCGTGGCCATGGGCTGTGCCCTTGCCGCCTGCGCGCAAACGCAAGCGCCCGCCCATGAAAGCACCGGCAACTATGTCGATGACGCCACGATCACCACGAAGGTCAAGGCGGCAATTCTCGCCGATTCATCGTTAAAGGTGTTCGATATCCACGTCGTCTCCAACCACGACGTGGTTCAGCTGACCGGATTTGTTCGCTCGCATCAGATGGTCAATCACGCTAACGACGTTGTCAGTCAGGTTGCTGGCGTCGTTGGCGTGCAGAACGATTTGGTGGTGCAGTAACGCAATCGCGCGACTCTTGGAACCCATCCTTTAAGGAGCTTATGACCATGACCGAGACCGCCAAGAGCAAACACGATGTCGACACTATCGGCGACGATCTCGATGCCCTCAAATCCGATTTTGGCGCGCTGCTAAAGCACGTCCAAAGCGGTAAAGCATTCCGAAAGACGCTAACCCACCAGGTCGAGAAAAATCCGCTGACGACCCTGCTCATCGCCGTGGGCGTCGGTTTCATTATCAGCCGTATCATGCCGATCTGATCGTAGCGTCGTCATCGGAAAGCCGGTAAGGCCGTAAGCTTTGTCCATTCACCGGCCAATCGCATGCCAGCAGCCAATATTTTTGACCGCCGTTCTATTGAAGGCATCTACCCGCGCCATGTCTGGGAAGTCGAGGCGGGAAATAACTCGCGCGGGAACCAGCAAGTTCTGCATGGTCTGATGATCGAATCGCCGCCGGACGATACCGGAAATTTCCGCATTCGCCGTGAAACTCGGCAAACAGCAGAAAAAGAACCCCAGAGCTACGTGGTCTTCATCTGTCCCTACATGGGAAAAGCCTATGACGTCTTTACGCCGATCCAGGGCTTGCATGGAGCAATCAAGGAAAAGCACAACGCTCTTGAACCGCTCGACGATGAATACGCGGATTTCATTGCCCGAGTTCGGGAAGCAGCTACTCACGCCAGATTGAATCATATTCCCGGCCACGGCGAGCCGTTGCCACTGGGTTGATCGGCTGAGACGAGCGAAGAAAATAGTGCTAAGCGGCGGATAGCCGATGCGCAAGAACCACCAATCAATGTCAGCTTTTGGAGCAAGAGCAGACGTCGCACTGAATGGTAGTCACTGGCTATTGCGGTTCAAGGATCGCTGGCAGTCGCGACTGATGATTGCGAAAATGAATAAAATCCACAAAAGTACTAGGAGCAGAAGGTAGTGATGGAAGAACCTCCAAAGGTGTTTGTTGTCCTCGCCGAACAACCCGGCGATAAGCTGGATAGTGTTGAGATGGAAACTATATGCCGCTATGCCAACGCATAAGGCCGGTATGGTTGCCAGGGTGACGATGCCATCGACAATATCGGGCGTGTAGTGGTGGGGGCGCTGAAGTCGCTTGGTGGTCACGGGGTCAGTCTTTCCCCGTTTCTTGAGCGTTTAACCTATCCGCCTCTGCGCGGGCCACTTCATTGCTCTGGTAACGCTTCGGCAATTGGCGTGGAGTCCGGTTTGGCGTGCACTTTTCAACAGCCCATCCCACCAGTTCATTCGCTTTCCAGACCTGTATTACGCGATAGGTCTCCATCACGCGCCCTTAAGTTTCCTGATACGCAGGGTAATTGCGGTGAGCTTTCGCTCCTCGTCCATTAGCTGGGTCAATGCTTGGTCAGTAAGGTTACGACGGCGCGTATGATGCGCAGCAGCCACGAGCTGCTGTGCAATAAGTAATGCGGCGTTAAGCCGTTCTAGCTCTGCAGCCTTTTCTAGGCTGAGGACATTCATGTTCATAGGACCAATGCGGCACAGCCCAGAAACAAGCCAAATAGGCTCGAAAATTCAAACTGATCTTCTATCAGATGTAAGCGGACATGCCGAAATGTCGCCTTTACAATCTTTAGCCTCTGGGGAATGTGGCTGGGGACGCTTTCAAGCGCTTGTGATCGGCTTAAGCATGGATCTATGGCGGTGATCATAAGGGTACCAACTTCTACTCATTGCCCTGTGCGGAACGCCAGAAATTGTTCCATATAATCGACAGGGGTGCCGCATACAGAAGGAACGTAATGATGCATGCTGCGGCCCACTCAACTTGAGGCGTGGCATTCATTATAGTCCACTCCCCAAGCAGAGGAACGAGAGCCTCAATTGCACGTCGCGCGACATAAGCGATAGGGGTCATAACAAATATCGCGAGACCCAATGACACAAGAATGCGACTCATGAAATCAGCCATGATGGTCGAGGCGCACTATAATGTGCGCGGTAACTCTCACAAGAAAGCTGTAGTATTTTCTGTTCTTGCTGCGCGTTGACATCGGACTGTCCATACTTGCGTTTATCCATTGCATTAATGGGCGTTATAACCAGGGGCGGCAACTCACCAGCCACTAGAGACTGGGATTGCTGTAGGCGAGGTGTGGGGGCGCAGTCAACAAAGATCCCTGTGCGACAGAAGCTTCTGGTATGCCGTTGCTAAGCAACTTAACGAATTGCTGCGGCGGTACTGGGCGGCTGAAATAGAATCCCTGCACTTCGTCGCATTGGTGGGCGCGAAGAAATTCCAGCTCTTCCAGCTTTTCCACGCCCTCCGCAATGACCCTCAGCTTTAGATTCCTTGCCATGCCGAGCACGGCGGACACGATCGTCGTATCCTCTCCCGAGGTGCTGATCTGGCGGATGAACGTCTGATCGATTTTGAGGGCATCGACCGGAAATTTTCGTAGATAACTCAGACTAGAGTAACCCGTGCCGAAGTCATCGACCGACACTTGCACTCCTCTGTCCCTAAGGGTTTTTAGGATGGATGCCGTGAATTCAGCGCGCTTCATAAGAACGCTCTCGGTCAGCTCCAACTCGAGATGTTTCGGATCGAGGCCGGTTTCGTCGAGGATCGCGAACAGATTTTCGAGAAATTTCTCGTTGCGAAACTGCACCGCCGAGACGTTTACGGACATGGTGATCGCCGGCAGACCGGCATCCGCCCATTCCCGGGATTGTTTTAACGCCTCGCGTAACACCCAGGCACCGATGGGCAGAATGAGACCGCTGTCCTCCGCGATGGGAATAAACTGCATCGGGGGGATCGGTCCTCGCGTGGGATGCGTCCAGCGCAGCAGTGCTTCCGCCCGGGTAATCGCTCCCGTCTTCAGATCGATTATCGGCTGATAGTGCAGCGCGAATTCCTGCCGTTTCAGGGCGCCCCGCAGATCCTCCTCGATGGATTGCCGCTCCACGGCTCGGACGTTCATCGCCGGTGTAAAAAACTGATAGGTTGTGGGTCCATTTTCCTTCGCCTGATACATCGCGGTGTCTGCGTTCTTAATCAGGGTTTCTGCATTCTGGCCATCATCGGGGAAGACGCTCACGCCGATGCTCGTGGTGATGTGAAGATCCCGCTTTTCGATGGAATGGGCCTCCGCCACCGCTTGAAGCATTCTTCTTGCCGTAATTGCGGCGTCTTCCGCGTGTCGCACCTCTGAAAGTAGCACAATGAATTCATCTCCTCCCTGCCGGCTGACGGTGTCTGAACTGCGCACACAGTTGATCAGGCGTTTTGAGATGGATTGGAGAAGTTTGTCGCCGATCGGATGTCCCAGGGAATCGTTGATGTGCTTGAAGCCATCTAAATCCAAAAACAGTACCGCGACTTGCTTGTTGTACCGCTGTGCCGAAGCGATTGCCTGGCTTAGCCGGTCTTTGAAGACCATTCGATTAGGCAACCCAGTCAGAAAATCGTGCTCGGCCGAATAAGCCATTTGAACCGACATTGCCCGGGCCGCGCTTACGTCGCGGAAAACAATCACCACACCTTCAATCTTCCCTTCGCGATTGTGAATGGGGGAGACTGAATCTTCGATTGGAATTTCAAAGCCGTCACGCCGGATAAGAATGCAGTTCGACGGCAAATGTACGGTTTGGTCTTTTTGAATCGCCTCCTCGATTGGATTCAGTATGGTTTCGTGAATGGCGTTCAGAATCCGAAATATCTCGGTCATGGGCTTACCTGCTGCCTCTTCCTTTGACCAGCCAGTCAATTTTTCAGCAACAACATTAAGGAAGGTGAGGTTTCCCGATATGTCGGCGCAAATAACGGCATCGCCGATGCTGTTCAGCGTCACTTGAGCGCGCTCTTTTTCCACGAACTCATTGGATTTACGCGCGTCGATGTCACGGATAGCAGCCGTTACCAGGATGCCGTCATCGCTTTCCAGCGGGCTCAACATGAGCTCAATTGGAAACTTGCTTCCATCTTTCCGCCGCCCAATGAGCTCAATTCCCGTGCCGATCTGCTGCGCCACCGCGTCTTCCGCAGATCGTAGACCGTCGGCGATCAGACGTTCCGCGAAGCCCTCCGGAATGATGTTAGTGATTTTCTGCCCAATCAGTTCATCACGGCGGTACCCGAATTGTCTTCCCGCCTGAACATTGAGCAGGACGATCTCTCCTCCCTGGTTCACCACCACCATCGCATCTGGAGCGGCTTCCAGCAGCCCGTGGTATTTTTTTTCCATCTGCGCCAGACGCTTTTCCGCATCCTCGCGCATGCTGGTATCGCGGTTTGCCGCCTTCCCCAAATTGAGAGATCGTGTGGATTTCATGTTGTTATCCTTCATCAATCGAAAATATATACGCACCTTCTGTCTTTGATATTAATATCAAAAGAAATATACATTCGAGCAACTACGGAAATTACCTAGCAGCACCTACTTCGGAAACTACCTAGTGCTTATCAGCTATTTTAATTTTCTACTGCTTACACTGGAACTGATACCGTTCAGCTCCCGCGGGTTTCTATCACGTTGATCGTTAGTATCTCCGGAATCAGTAACCATACCAGGGTACGGCTGGTTCCATGGGAGCCGGTTCTTCCGGTGGTGGCAATAGAATTTGGCCTCCGACTCTTGAAATTACTCTGGCCAGGGTGCCATCAGGGTTGTGATCCATCACCATAATGCGCGAACTTTGCCAGTTTGCGATATCTTCGGCTGGGAGTCCGTATAACCCGGCTAGGTCGGCAACACTCACTGGTTTGGGATTCTTGCGCCGATCCATTCCGCGGAAGCGAAACTGATTGTAAAGCGCCCAGGTGATCAGGATCGCGCCGTTCGCTAGGATGATGATCACGTAAAATCCCAATGTGTGGAGTAAATCGGATATAGCCAGCAGGTGTGGCAGTTTATGGCCTGCAACCATCCACTCGAACGATTCGGTGATGATGTAATAGAGATCGATGAACGCTTCTCTGATCATATACAGATACATTAGCCACATTAGCGCCGACAGGATCCCGTCGAGCCGCTTAGTCTCGATTGGTCGACTGCTCGATTGATTGATGATTAGCGACGGAAGCATTAAGCGACTCCTCGATCTGAGTTTGCCCAAACCGCACGCTTGTCGCGATGCCGGAACAGCGCTTTAGGAAAGCCAACCAACGACGTTATTAGCGTAATGATCCAGAAGAAGAAGGGATACCAGATGACCCAGATTATCGATCCTAAAAACTGTTTTTCGTAACGCGATTCGATCACCATCGCGACTGTGAATTGGATTAGGCAGGTGGTAGCTAGGAAAAGTCCCCAGAATACCGGCGGCTGAATGCTAGGAACGTTCAGTCCTTCTGGCATTGCCACGAACTTGCCAATGGCCCACAAGACGACCGTCGTGACCAATCCCAAGCACCATGCGATGCTCATGCTATATTCGATAAACAGGCCCCACATTCGGCGGCGATTCCACTGCCATACAGTGCGAAGCTGCTTGAGATAGACCTCAGCGCCGCCCTGCGCCCAGCGCAGCCTCTGCTTCCAAAGGCCCTTGAAGGTTTCAGGCATCAGAATCCAGCACAAAGCGTCGGGCTCGTACTGGATGCTCCAATGATCAGCCTGGAGCAACCAGCTCACGTCTATATCGTCAGTGATCATATCGAGGCTCCAGTACCCGCAGCGCTGCAGGGCCGAGCGACGAAAGGCGGCGATCACGCCAGAAATTGTGTGCAAGGTGCCATAGATGCGTTGTGCGCGCTTAATGAGCCCAATAATCGAGGAAAATTCTCCGACCTGGACCTTGCCCAGCAACGTGGAGCGTGTTCGGATGCGAGGATTCCCAGTCACCGCCCCAACCCGCGGACTATTGATGAGCAGCTGGACCATATAGGTCGTTGCATGGGGATCGAGCACCGCATCGCCGTCAATGCACACAAGGTATTCGCCGCGGGCAACCAAGGCACCCATCCGCAGCGCCATCGCTTTTCCCTGGTTTGCTCTAAAATGAGCAACGCGCAAACTCGGATACGACTGAGTGAGCTGGTCGAGCATTTCTCCGGTCGTGTCGCTCGAACCATCATCGATTGCGATCACTTCGAAATTGGGATAGGTCTGGCGCGCCGCCGCCGCGATCGTTTCGGCTACATTACGGCTCTCGTTGAAGCAGGGGATGAGGATCGAGACCAAAGGCGGGTTTTCGATTATCGGCGGACTGGAAGCGTGGACCCCATGTCGTTCCCAGTGCCAGTAGAAATAGATTCCGCCGACCATCCACAAGAATGACATGAAGAGCGGATACAAGAAAACATACTGCAGCAGGACGCCGCTGACTGTCATCAGGACGACGAGCATGACGATTAAGAGTACTCCAAGGGTTTTGGTCATTTGAGATACGGGTATGATTGGAGAGAAAAAACTTGGTGCAACAGGCGTTCATCAGGCTGACCAGCGATGAAATCGTCTGGGTAATATCCAAAATTCAACGCGCCCAACTGCAATAACTGCCGCATTTGCTGGGTCAAAGTCTCGGTGGGAATCTCGACAGGACTGCCTGCCGCCCGGTTTCGCCAATCGACAGACTGCAGTTCGAAGATCGTACGCTTTAGCCCTTGTGGGCGGGTGGCGACGACCGCCACAAGGCGCCGAAGCCAGGAATCTGCGTCGCGCGTTGGCACATTTTCCATCGATGGCATGGCCATGATTGCAGCGTAGTCGTAGGCCTCTAGGAACCGGTCTAGGTCTTGGGCAAACCATTCCTCGCTGTGAGGATCGAGCACAGGCAGGGCGTAGATGTTGCGCGCCGTGAGCAGAGGTGTCCGGTATACCTTCGCCTGCGCCGTAAGTTCGCCAGTGAATTCGATCAAAGAGTCGGTCTTGAAGCGTGTCCAGCGACGCAATGTCTCGGGATCGGCACGAATAGCCGAGATCGAGGCTGGAAAACCGGCTCGCGCATAAGCGGCGAGCGCCGGCGGGCTTGCATCCTCGAAATCGGAGAGCATCGCGTCATCATGAAATAGCAATCCTTCGAACGGCGCATTGCGCGCGAGATCCTCGTAAAGCATAAGAATCTTGCGTCGCGCTTCGGGATCGAAGGGGGAGACCCGGCGATAGGCTTTGGGATCGCGTTCGACGGCGCCACTTTGTGGATTCCAAGCGAGCACTGTAGCCACGGAATCGCCGAAGTCGAAGGCGAGAACCGGCATCCAGGCGAAGACCTTGACGTGAGCGCGGGTTCGCAATTGCCAGGAAACGCGGTTGAAGAGGTCAGCCCGCATGGGCAGAACGCGGTTCGGAAAATAGACTTCCCGCACCAGCCCGGTCCCGTCGGGATCGGCGAAGGCCTGCAGAAAAACAGTGTTGATCTGCATGTTGTAGATACGTTGCACCAGGTTACTGACGTTAAGTTCCTGTTGCACCGGATCGGAATCGTAGACGTAATCGAGATCGACCTGCACCACCCGGACCGGAGCGCGTTCGGAGAACGTGCGTAATTCCTTGACGTATTCGCCGATCGAGGGGTCGGGATCGATTAGGTGCCGGGGCACAGCACTCAGTTTGTCGATCGTTGCTACGCCGTCTTCCAGCGTAAGGGTGACCGGCATTCCATTCGCGGCAGCAATAGAGATCGTTAATTGGTTAGCCTCGCCATATGGCCAGACCATGACACGCGGCCGCTTGCCGATCTCACTTTTGATCTTCAGCGCCATTCTTGCGCTGTCGGCATTGAGGTATTGGCGTTGGGCGGTATCGCTCTCGTAACTTCTGGTCGCCGGATCGTAGCGCCTTGTCGTCTCGTCGGGTTCGGAATTTCCCTGCGGATTGGCTAGGATGCCGCCATGAGCGCCGTAGGAATGCGACGCGATCTCCACCAGCCCGGAGTTGGAAATTTCACGGACCTGATCCCAGGTCAGGAAGAGATCACGTTTTACCTTCAGGTCGCCGAATTGTACGTATTTGTCGCCCAGTACAGCGGAGTTAGACTTGTCGCCGCTATAGCTGACGGTTGTATCTGGGCCGTCTTCCATCCACGCACCGACCAGCGCTAGCACGGCCGGAAACCGAAACGCTTTCAAGATCGGTAACACCCGCGTGTAGAAGCTTTCATAACCGTCATCGAAGGTCAGCAGAACGGCCTTGTCGGGTAGTGCTTTACGGCCGTCGTGCGCAGCAAGCACGTCGTCGATCGTGACCGGTTGATAGCCGTTGCGTTGAAGCCAGCTTAGTTGAGTTACCAGTTTATCCGTGGTAACGCCGAGAAATCTCTGATCAGGATCGCTGTCTTCGACGTTGTGGTAGGCCAGCGCAATAAAGCTGCGCGTCGTGGGCTCCGTCGCTGCGGACCATGGTGCCGAGATCGCCAGGGCTAGAGTGGTCATGATAATGAAGATGAAGCTACGCATCATGGCTAAAACCGATCCCGTACATTGAGTAGTACGGCTACCGTATTCTCGTAATTTCCGTCGTATGGCTGGCGGCTGAAATTTACTCCAAGCCCGGCCTCGAATACGTCGTTGATGCGGATCCGGTGTTCGTAAAGAACGTTTATAGCCCCGCCATCGCCAAATCCCTGTTCCCAATAAACGCCGGGTGTGACGACCAGGTGGTGGTCGTAGATAAATTCGTAACGACGATAAATCTCCTGATTAATAGACACGCCGGCTGTAGCCAAAGCGTCTTGGCGCGGATTGTAGTAAGGCCGATTATTGTTATCGGTGTTGTTCGATTCGGCCAAGTCGACGATGCTATCGATGGAAAAATGCGGCCGAGTCATAAGCCGCTCGGTATATTTTCCGGCGAGGCTGGTCCGAAAATTTCCATCGGAGAAATTCATCGCCTCACTGTCCAGCTGGAACTCGCGCAATTCGCTTTCGCGATACACCACGTCGCTCGTTACGGCATTGGCCGTGACGCCATTACCTAGTGCTCGCAATGGCGTATCACGCGCGAAGAGCTCAGCGTCCCCGCCGATCTGCCAGTTATCGTTCACTGACCAGGTTGCCTGCGCGCGCGCCCCCCCGCGTCCCTGTTCCACGCCACTTTCAAGCGTGGTGTCGATTTTTGGGCCATAGGCGCTAATCGTACCTGCAACGCTCAACAGCAGGTCAGAACCGCTATACTCGGCCCCGACTCCTGACTGCCGCACCGTGACCGCGCCTTCGCCTTGGGGCAGCTGCTCATGGGCGACATACTCGTCGCTGAAAATCCGCCAGTTGTAATCGATCGGCGGTGAGTAAAGTTGAGCCTCGATGGAGAGGCCATTGCCGCCCTGGACATTAGACGCCGAGCTCAGATTCGGTTCCACGTCTAGGCGGAACTCGGCCATATTGTGAACTTGCCACAGCCGGTCGAGGCGCTGTACTTCCAGATTTTCCGGGAAGCGGCCTTTTAAGTCGGCCGCCTCCGCCTCCACCTCACGGTAGTTGCCTAAATCGAGGTTGTTAAGTGCCTGACCAACCTCAGTTGTTGCATCATTGGGTTTAAGGGCACGGCTGATTTCATATTCCTCGGCAGCGAGTCGCGGCCAGCCGCGCGCTGAATAGATATTAGCGAGAGCGGAAAGATACTGTGGGTTGTTGGGTGCAGCCTCGGCCATCGCCGCCACGCGCTGCTGTGCTTCGGCAAGCTCGTCGGCATAAAGTCGCGCATTGCCGGCTGCAAGATCGGCTTCGGCGCGTTCCGGATTCTCCACCGGATCATTCAATCCCTTGAGATAGATCCAGATCGCCTGGTCTGCGGCAGCGGTATCAACCTGGCGATAGGCTGATTTGAAATCGTCAAGATCGACATAGGCATAGAAGAGTGCCAGCCTGGTATCGGGATTGCTCGGATCGTCTTGGAGACTGCGGAGATAGAGATCGCGTGCCAATTCCGGCTGACGCAAATAAAGATACGCATCGGCAGCAGCTATCAAGGCGTAGGCAGGGATGATGATGCCTTGATGCAGAAGATCTTTGTATTCGACTAATACATCCGCCATACGCACACGATCGCGGTATGCGACCATTCGATCGAAGCGTGCACGAAGTACGTCGTGCCGCGCGACGTCGCCTAGCAGTGACCAGCGGGCGATTAAGATATCGAGTGCCGCGATTGCGCGATCGGTTGCGGCAAAACGGAGCTTCTCGCTCGGGGGCTCAAGGACTCCCCAGCGCACCAGAGCCGCAGCCGAGTCTCCGTCGATCTGGCGAGATTCTGCCGCTGTCAGAACGCCCGGATTTTCGTCGGCCATTTGACGTGCGAGGTGGGGCGCGCCCATCTCATCGATCGCCATAATGCGGTCATGCCTGATCTCACGACTGACGTGGTCAAGCTTCGCAGCGCGATCGATATAACCCAAGGCTTCGACCGGTTTCTTTTGCGCCGAGGCGGCATAGCTGGCAGCCAGCAAAACGTCTACCCGCTCGCCACGAGCGCGTAAATTGGCATCCGCCAGCTCAATAGCCTGCGAGATTTGGCCCAAATCTACCAAGCTGCGGATCTCCCCCGCTGTGAACAACGAATTGCCCGGCGACTGACTGAGTCCTTGGCGATAAAGGACGAGCGCCTCGGCCGGTTTTCCGAGATGGCGGTAGGCGAGGGCAACCGCCTCAATCACGTAATTTGGTTGAGGACCTGGCAGCAGGGTGACAAACAATCGAATTGCCTCGGCATCACTGCCCGCCCAGGCCGAAACCGCGACGAAATCACGGGCAATATTTATATCCTCGGGATGTGCCCGCCTTAGGCGGTCAAGAATCACGAGTGCTGCCGCGGTGTCCCCTTTGCGTGCCAGAAGCACAGCTTTGTTCTGTTCGGCCGTCCAGGGACGCGTCACAACTACCTCATCGGCGATTGCAACCGCGACACCGTGACTTATTTCCTCCGAACCTATGCCTAAGGCATAGATCAGGATGAAAACAAAGGCGAAGTAAGTGAGATTTGGATGCATCGTTATTTGTTTCTATTGGCAATCGAATTAATCTTATGAGGTGAAAGCAGAGGTGATCCCACGACGCGCGTGATCGTGACGGGAAATACGAACGCGAGTTGCGATGTCCGATTAGCCAGAGATTTTGTTTTCATCGCATACCCAACTCGTCAGCTGCATCCTCGCGTATGCAGTTGCCGTGCATCGTCGCCGTCACTGAGAGGGGGCAGCGGATGCATACAATTGTATTTTCGTTCTCAGACATTTATGTAAAATATGTGGACAACCTAACCAAAGCGTAAAAAAACTAGTCGAGGTGTAGGGAAAAATGAGCTTTTGGCCTTCGGAAACTACCTAGTCGCTGCCATACGACGAATGAATTCGTTTGTGAACTTTGCCAAACCTCTGTGAAACCGCACGACTGCGGTGATGTCACCGGTTAAGCGGGAACGTATGTTCCACCTTGAGTTCGGAGAATGGCTCTATGAGGTGCGTTCATATCGATGACGATAAGCGCTAACCCTGGGTATAGCGCCAAATGGACCTAATAAATCTTATCGAATCCTTATGAGCGTGTTCATGCCATGCGACCAGGTTGAAAGCGTGCACCAATGTCTTGTGCACCTAACACAGACCTGTGTGATCGGGAGAAAGCCCTCAAATTATGAGTTCACGACCCTACGAAATTAGAATTCAGGACACTGGGCCGGACTGTGACAGCAGCGGGCCAATGGTACCCGCGATATAGGATGGCTCGTCGGTGAAGCGGAGTCCGACCATGCCGATGCCACGCCAGACCACGTCGGCGTTGAACGAGATTCTTTTCTCAATTTCGAGCCGGACGCGCCTTTTTTTCTCGAGCCACGTCTCCAGCCCCACCCGCGCGCCGCCAAGCGAAAGGTCATTGACGACACAGGCGAGTACACCTTCAGGCATCACGATACAGGCATTCCATCGCACGCTCTTTCGCACATAGGCACGGTGTTCCTTCATATGCTCGGTCTCGCTAGGTTGATAGTCATTGGTGCAATCCTCTCAGATTTACGGCTACTCCATCACGGACGACTAGTGACCGACGTGAGATGTTCTGGATAAACCCGTTTTGAGCAATCCCGCGAACTGCTCTGGAGGCACCGGGCGGCTGAAAAAGTACCCTTGCGCTTCATCGCATTGATGGGCGTTAAGAAATGCCAGCTCTTCCAGCGTTTCCACACCTTCCGCAACGACCCTCATCCTGAGATTCTTCCCCATGCCGATCCCGGCGGTCACAATCTTTCTATCCGCACCGGCGGTGCTGATGCGGCGGACGACTGCCGGATCGATTTTTATGGCGTCGAGCGGAAACTTTTGAAGATAACTCAGGCTGGAATAACCCGTGCCAAAGTCGTCGATTGCCACCCGCACCCCTCTTTTCCTCAGAGTATGCAGGGTGGATGCCGTAGCGTTACCACGATTTATAAGGGATTTCTCGGTCAGCTCCAGCTCGAGACATTTCGGATCAAGGCCGGTTTCATCGAGAATCGCGAACAGAGTATCGACAAAGTTCTCGTTCAAAAACTCCATCGTGGAGACATTTGCAGCCATCGTCTTCATCGGTAGGCCTTTATCCATCCAGGAACGAGCTTGTTTGCATGCCTCACGTAGGGCCCAGGCGCCGATCGGCAGGATAAGGCCGCAATCCTCCGCGATGGGAATAAACTGCGCCGGAGAGATCGGCCCCCGCGTGGGGTGCGTCCAGCGCAGCAGCGCTTCCGCCCGGGTAATCGCTCCCGTCTTCAAATTGATTATCGGTTGATAGTGCAGAACGAATTCCTTCCGTTCCAGGGCGCGCTGCAAACTCTCCTCGATGGATTGCCGCTCCACGGCCCGGACGTTCATGGCCCGCGTGAAAAACCGATAGCTCTGGGGTCCGTTTTCCTTCGCCTGGTACATCGCGGTGTCCGCGTTCTTGACCAGGGTTTCCGCATTCTGGCCGTCGTCAGGGAAGACGCTCACGCCGATGCTTGCGGTGATGTGAAGATCCCGCTGGTCGATGGGATGGGGCTCTGCCACCTCCTGCAGAATCTTTTTAGCAATAATCGAGGCATCTTCCGCGTGTTGCACCTCTGAAAGCAGCACGACGAATTCATCGCCTCCCTGCCGGCTGACCGTGTCCGATTCGCGCACGCAGCCGATCAGCCGTTTTGAGATGGATTGAAGAAGTTTATCGCCGATTGGATGTCCCAGGGAATCGTTGATGTGTTTGAAGCCGTCCAAATCTAAATAAAGCACCGCGACATGTTTGCGATGACGGCGCGCCGAGGCGATTGCCTGGCTTAGCCGGTCGTTGAAGACCATTCGATTGGGCAACCCGGTCAGAAAATCGTGTTCGGCCGCATGGGCCACCTGAACCGCCATCGCCCGGGCCGCGCTAACGTCGCGGCAAACAATCACCACTCCGGTAATCTTCCCTTCGCGATCATGAATTGGGGCAACGGAATCTTCGATTGGAATTTCAATTCCGTCACGCCGGATTAGGATAGCGTTCGACTGCAGGTATGTAGTTTGGTTTTGCTGAACTGACCTCTCCATCGGAATCTCGATGGTTTTGCGACTGCTAGCGTCCACAATCCGGAGAACTTCGATAATTGGCCGGCCCGCCGCCTCCAGCCTCGACCAGCCCGTCATTTTCTCCGCGATAACATTGAGGAAGGTGACGTTTCCCGCCATGTCAGCGCAAATAACGGGATCGCCGATGCTGTTGAGCGTGATCTGGGCGTATTCTTTTTCCTCCAACTCGTCAATTTTACGGACACTTAGGTCGTGGACCGCCGCCATTACCAGTATTCCTTGGTCGCTATTTAGGAAGATCACCGCGAGCTCGATTGGAAACCTGCTGCCATCTTTTCGCTGCCCAGTGAGCTCGCTTCCCGTGCCGAGCTGCTGGGGAAGTGCCTCGGCGACGGTTGGGGTGCCTTCAGCAATCAGCCGTTCCGCAAAGCCTTCTGGAATGATGTCCGTCACCATCTTGCCGATGAGTTCTTCGCGGCTGTACCCGAATTGCTTCTCCGCTTGAACGTTCAAGAGGACGATTTTCCCTTGCTGGTTCACGACCACGATCGCATTCGGGGCCGTTTCCAGCATCTCGCGGTATCTTTCATCCAACTGCGCCAGATGCTTTTCCGCATACTTGCGCAATCTGATGATGCTGATCGGCACCGCACAGGTAGGTTCTGAAGATTGCATGCTGCTTTCTTTCGCAATTTCAAATTGAAAATATATTTGCCAACACTATCCGAGGTATTAATCTGAAATACAAAAATGCACGAAGTTGCCTTCGGAATATACCTAGACGACTACACCCGTATGTGGGTTTAGCCTAACTCCTGCCGCCAGTCTCACGGCCATACATGTGCAGTCGGCGAACAGGAAGCTCATTCCTGTGGCCGATATCCTGCCAAGAACGCCCATCATGCGGACGACTCATTGCGACTGCGCTAGGTGCTAATCAATCTCATATTAAACGCGGTCAAAATCACCGAAACCGGCCAATTCCAAATACAGATGCATCCTTCGGATTTTGTGACTAGGTAGTTTCCGAAGGGGCTCGCAAACGTATTTGCATTCTAGATTCATGCTTCCAACGGAATATCCAGATACACTTTGGGTTCATGCTTGCGAAAGAAAACAATCTGAAATCCGTTCCTCTCCACTGGCGCTTTGGTGGCCGCCCTCAGTTGATTTCTGTGGGTATGGTGAGAGACGCTGATCACGATGCGGCGTCCTATCTTTCGACGCTGCAAGATTAGGTGGGAACCATTGTCCGACCAACTTCAAACGCAGCCTGTCGCCAAAGAGTTTTCACCGACCGTTTTTCTGATCGACGACAACGAGGCCTTGCGCGAAGTCATGCGCGAAACAATCAAGCGAGCAGGTTGGCCTGTAGAAGCCTTCGCGAGCGGCGAGGAGTTTCTCGAAGCCTATCGCCCGGGACGCAAGGGGTGCCTTCTGGTCGATGCCCGTATGCCCGGGCTGAGTGGACTCGCGCTTTTGCAACAGCTCAAGGCCGAGAATCGCGGCCTACCATCGATAATGATCACCGGCCATGGAGACATATCAATGGCGGTGGAGGCCATGAAGGTCGGTGCCATCGATTTCATCGAAAAGCCGGCCAGTGCCGATGCGCTGCTTACCGGCATCGGCCGCGCGATCGAACTGACGCGCAATTCGATGGCGATGTCGGCGTGGCGCGAGAATGCGGCAACGCGCATTGCCGGGCTGTCGCGGCGCGAGCGTCAGGTCATGGATTTAGTCATTGCCGGGCAGCCGAATAAAGTCATCGCCACAAAACTTGGTGTTAGCGCGCGCACAGTGGAAAACCACCGCGCCGCCGTCATGAAGAAAACCGGCGTAGAATCTCTTTCGGATCTAGTCCGTCTCGCTATAGCGGCGACTTAACATCCACTCGTTGTGGGTCATTAATCGCTCTCATGATCGCCTTGAACACCAGCTGGCCTTCAATGTCAACTTCAACCAATAGCACGTCCGCCCTTTGAGCCGCGATGATCGCCGCGTCTTCGCCGTGCTGCTTCACAATGATGATAGCGGCGCGCCAGATGTCAAATTCCGCAGTCATCGCGCTAACCGCTAATCGCTCATCCAATTTCAAAGATAAGTATTCTGTCCATCGTTAGACTCAGTCCTTATCGAACAGGAAGAATGAAACTAACCCGTCTAGCTCAATGGCTGTTAATCGCCGCGACCATCCATGTAGTCGAGGCGAGCAACCACGCGCCCAATGCGAAAGCTATGATCGCGGCAAAAATTATGTATCGGCCTTGGATAGGCCAGCGGTTTTGCATCATGACTGCCCCTCCTGACAACCATTTCCTACCGTAAGACAATCGAATTAGATCGAGTTACCCGAAGTGTTAGCGCAGCCGAACCACGAGGAACCGGACTAGGCCGCAGACGAGTTCCAGTTGCGCATTTCTCGCGCGACCCTCTCGTACGATTCGGCCAGCTTAATCTCATGGCTCTTTGCGTTCTCGTCACTCAGTAGTGTTGCCCGTTCGCGCGCAAGCCGAGCACGCTCAAGATAATATTCAATGGCTTGCAAAGTGTTCCTCATCTCCATTGTCAACCGCTCCCTTGGGTTGGAATATGATCACGACAGCTTACACCGGGTAATATGACAGATTAAACGTGCGCCGCGTAGCTGCCATAATTTCGTACCCATATGAGCGCTATGTGCGGACGCTATCAGAGCAACCTCCCGAAGGAAGCCTTGGCACGCATCTTCAATGCGATTCCGAGCTTTGACGTTCAGACGATCCGCTACAACGCCGCCCCGACTCAACTCCTACCTGTCGTCCGATACGATCCCAAAGCCCAAGAGCGTACCCTGGACCTACTGCGTTGGGGTCTCATCCCGCACTGGACGAAGGACTTGAAGATCGCCAACACCTTGATCAATGCGCGCGTCGAGACGGCAGTAACCAAACCCGCCTTCCGTGAAGCCTTCAAGTCGCGTCGATGCCTTGTGCCAGCAGCGGGATTCTACGAGTGGAAGGCGAGTAGGATTGGCACGAAACATCCATATTCCATCGCCCCGAGAGACGCACCTGTGTTTGCCTTCGCGGGCCTTTGGGAGAACTGGATGAACCCTGCCGATGGTCACTCGGTGCGCACCTTCGCAATCATCACTGGATCATCGAACTCACTGATGGCTGATCTTCACAACCGTATGCCTGTGATCTTGGACGGGATGCTCTGGCCCGCATGGCTTGGCGAAGACGAGATGACCCCAGCGGAGCTTGAGAAGATGATTGCGGAACCGTATCCGTCGCAGCTTATGACCGCACACCCGGTTTCAACGCGCGTCAATAACGTGCGGAATGACGATGCAGGCCTGATTGAACCAGAACAGACTGCGCCTAGGTAGTTTCCGAGGCTAGAAGTGGTGAAGGACTTTCAATCATAAGTAGTGCATGATTTGGTACGTCCATTACTTCTCTGGAACAGCCTTCGGCGTCGGCTCAGCTAGCACATTGCCGCTCGCAGTCAATGAGGCTTGTGTGCTTCTCGATAAGGGCGTCGACGTTATCAAGATCGCCAACAGTCGCGGATATGAAGGAATGAACGCAGAGGAGATCAGGCGCGTCTGCGTCGAGCGAAAGGCGAAGAAAGAGATGGCGCTGCATTAACAGGGTGCAGCTCAGTGGAGAATGATCCTATGAAAATTATGAAAATGGGCCTGCTTGTGGTTGTGCTTGCGCTTGAGATGATGGCGCTTTGTGACTGCGTCGTGATGCCTTATGACAGATCAACAAGCAGCCATGGCAATACCGGATATTATAGCAATACTGGATACTACGGCCTTCGTGATAACTAACGCGTAATGACGCTTAGCATCCTTTGCTGTTGTTGAGATTGCTGAAAACAAACTAACCTGTCGTGGGCGTTGGCGAAGTCCTGATGGGTTGCGCCCGGTTACACCTGCGTCAATAACGCGCGGAATGATGACGCCAACCTCATGGAGCCAGCGCACCCATAATGGTTACTTCATCTTCCGTTCGGCGCAGACGCGCCTGATCTCTTCGGCGCTCATTCCTTGAATGGGAGTGATGTCTTCGATCCTGCTCAAATCCATCCCCTCACTGAGGCAAGGTACAAGCCTTCTCAAGTGCAAGCGGTAATGTAGCCAACGTGACCATGCCTGTTATTTCACTACGATGGTAATGAACGAACCATATGCCGCACTCGCGGCTGATTACCGGGGCATGTCAAGCAGGGGAACTACTCATCCCTCTCGGTTTCTCCCTCCCGCTTTAACGCCAAATCAAGGCGGGTGGCTACAATGGCCCGAAAAATGACCGCGTAAATTCGTGCGCTAGGGACCATACGCTCGCTGGGGTGGTTACCGACAATGTGAAGATCGTGGACGAGTGGAAGCACAGGCGTGACGCAATAAAAATCTAGAGGTTGGTCGCGATGCTGTTGAAGGTGGTTTTCAAATTGGCGCCAACCGTCTTAATGGTGCTGATGACGACGACGGCGACGAGAGCGGCAATCAGGCCATACTCGATGGCCGTGACGCCGCTCTCATCCCGCAGAAATCTACGAACAAACGGAAACATCACCACTTGAACCTCTCCAATTACGTGATACCAACCAACGAATTAACGGATGGTTAATTTTTTTAATCTGCGAATTGTCGAAGTAAGTAGGATTTGAGTCGAATTAACGATTCCGTATTCTATTATTTATATTGTCCCCTGCAACATTTAGTTGTGACGGCAGACGGAGAGCAGTGATGCCTTATCGGTTCCGTTTTCTGAATGAAAAGAATCGTATTGTTGATGTTGCGGAACACCCAAACTGCGCCGATGACGGCAGCGCGGAACAGATCGCACTTGATTTACTTGAGAAATTAAACAGACATCCTTCCGTCGAGGTATGGAACGGCCGGCGCAAGGTATCGCGATATAATCGCCGAGTTTCTGATTAGTCCGGTAAAATTCAAACTGTATCACTACCGTCCTTTTGTTGCCCACGCGTATTGGGTTTTATTGTCGCTTCGTATAATCATACAAGACAAGGGAATTGGGGGATGCTGGCTGATAATTGTTAATTATCGGCCGATATCCATGCCAACTAATGTCCGCTATGGGGGTAAAGCTGACGTGACGCAGACATGCCACCATGTCGGCTTCTGACTCAAAGCGGACATTGGCAAATTGCTATTTTCACCGCGACTTAAAGCGCCGAAGCGGGAATTTGGCAGTAACCTTAGCTATTATAGCTGCTATAGCTGCCCGTCCGATGCCGACCAATGCGGTTGGATATCGGCCTCAGCTTGGGCTTGTTCTCTGGTTTTATAGAGCAACCGTGGAGAAGTCTTATGCGTAGTTCCAAATCCAAGACGGATAAGAAACGCGTTGCCGCAAAACCGCGTCCCGCCCGGGACGTAGAGATCAACAGGGCCGAACCGGCTGCTTTGTCTTCGCCTTTGATGGGGTGGCCAAAGTTACGCTGGGCGATGATCTCAGGCGTTGCCTTCATTGTCGCAGCGGCAATCGTCTATGGCGTCGCGGTCAAGCCGCGACAAACATCCACGCCAACGCAACCGCAATATCCGGTCCAGGAGATGGCACCCATCGCAAGCCAGCCGGTAGCGCCGTCGCCCAAGCAATCACCGGCCCAGACTGCCGCATCCACCCCGAGCCAGCCCACGGCACAGCCCCAGCAATCTCCGTCCCAGGCGATAACGACCCCTTCAAGCCAATCGTTGGCTTCGCCACCGTCTCAGCAAACCCAAAAACCGCCCACGGTGGAATCGCCGCCGGCTCAAGCGGCGGTCAAACCGCAAGTGCCGCAATCCGTGCAAAACGAGTGCAGAGACAGCACCGCCAACAAAATGTTCGCCGCATGCAGCACCTGGATCCGTCTCGATCCGAACAGCGCCGAGGCCTACGAGCGCCGCGGCTTCGCCGATGATCTCAAGAACTTTACCGATCGGGCTATCGCCGATAACACCAAGGCGATCGCGCTAGATCCCCATCACGCTTCCTTCTACTACTTCCGCGGTGAAGCCTATGAAAAGAAGGGGCTCTACGACAAGGCCATCGCTGACTACCGTGCGGCGATGAAGCTCGACCCTAACTATGAAAAACCGCAGGACGGGCTGAAGCGCCTCGGCGTCACGCCGTAACATGCATAACGGATGAGTATGAATTTAGGCATCCAATCTGGTGCCAGAAGCGATTTTTCCTGAAGATGCGCTCGAGCTGGGCGCAGATTAGAAGCATAATGTTGGCCGTTTGCACAAAGTTGAGAAAGGCAAGCCGGCACGAGCTTTCACTCCTTCGGCGCCTCCGTGACCGGGCACACAGACTGGCCGAGGCGGTGCATGAGTTCGCCATAACGAGCCATCAACTCGAGCTCAGAAACACTTAATTCCCAGCCGGTATGCTTCCAATGCATTCGAGCCAGCGCTTTGAAGTCTGGCACTTTGGAGGAAGTTGAAGGTGGAGTTTCGTTATTCATGACACTAATCCTCGGTTTCAGGAGATAAGTATATAAGTTCCTTAAATTGTGTCTCTGACGGGTTGGCGATACGCTTCGATTATGAACAACGAGATAAGAAAATTAGCGCGGTAAGAACAGTTGGTTACCA
>Ga0209333_1000548_pt1 | contig 20773 bp, 14 predicted proteins | sample BlaSpr_A8_OM2_O3_FD_187982 | JGI IMG/M metagenome (GOLD analysis project Ga0209333, IMG submission 187982) | Forest soil microbial communities from Thunder Bay, Ontario, Canada - Black Spruce, Ontario site 2_A8_OM2_O3 (SPAdes) (version 2) | ecosystem: Environmental > Terrestrial > Soil > Boreal... | reverse complement strand
ATCCTCGTACGTTGCCAGGAGTTTCTCGTCGTGGCGGTGAGCTACGGTGAGGAAAAAGAAATCCTGCTTACGAAGATAACGTTCGATTCCGCCAATCACTAAGGAACTGTAAGCGTCGCCGATTTCGACAGCGATCACTCCGATTGTATGGCTGCGCTTCACCTTCAGAGAACGCGCGAAAAAATTCGGCTGGTAGTTCAGTTTGCGCGCCGCCGCCAAGATGCGGTCTTTTGTTTTTTGAGGGACCGAACGCGCTGCGGGAGAATCGGTCAGCACATGCGAAACGGTGCTGGGCGTAAGGTTGACGCGTTCCGCGACTGCCTTCAGCGTGGCGGCTGGCTTCTTCGCCCGCTCTACTTTTTTCATAAGAGGTTTCATTCCAGTAACATCCCCGCGGGGCGCACGCCTGAACTGACGATCGCTTGATTCTTATACGTTTCTGGGCCGGATTGTATCGCAGAGAGGCGAAGACAATTCAAGGAAATCCAGCTATCACAATTTTCTTTTTAGAATATCGATATTTCCTATTGACAAAGAAACGGTTCTGGAGCTAAATCTCCCGCATCACGGGGTAGTGTAAAACTACTAGCAGCAAACGCAATAGAACAACGATGTTTCTGACGCGCGGAGGCAGGCGGCAGACAAGTAGATTAGTGGCAGGTATAAGTAGAATTTTGGTTAATTGAATTGTTTTCTTGCCGCTAGCACCAGAGTCGAGCAAAGCGGCGCAACAATTTAAGTTGCCGGTAGTGTGTTCAGAAATAGGTTCGTGGCTGCAACGCCTGCTGCCCATGTCGAACAGGGCACCGACGACCAATCGGTGGACATTGGCGCAACGTGGCTATGCCGAGTGAGCAGTCGTTTCTGGGTGGATGCTCAATTTTTGGGGTGGAGGGATTCAATGAACGGATTATTCCGCTTCGCGCTTGCGCTTTGCCTTGTCGTGAGTATGGCCAAACCGGTCCTTTCCCAGAGCAGAAACACCGGTGAGATTCGCGGCACGGTCGCGGATACTTCGGGAGCGGTGGTGGCAGGCGCCAGCGTCACGCTCAGCAACATTGATACAGGCGAGACAAAGGAATTCGTAACCAACCAGGACGGCATCTACGACACGGTTTCGACGCCCGCTGGAAACTATAAAATTACCGTCACGGCAACCGGCTTCAAGAAACTTGTGCTTGGCCCATTCACGCTGAATGTCGACGTAATCACGGAGAATGCCAGTCTGGAGGTTGGAACTGTATCAGAAACGGTGATCGTGGCCGAGAATGGCGTGCCTCTGCTCGACACCGAAACCGCCCACATGGGAACGGTTTGGGAAGCGCAAACCATAGGTGTGCTCCCCCAAATAGGCTCCGGGATCACCGGCAACGATTGGGCGAACTTCAATATTCTGCTGCCCGGCGCTGCCGGTTCTCCTACGGCGCCTGGGTCAGAGGGCAGCGGATCTTATAATGCAGGGGATGCCGTGTCGATCAACGGAAACCTTCCTAATTACGCGAACTACCTGCAGGATGGAGGTGTAGTTCAATTGCCGGTGAGCAACAACGTGGACAACACGTTGTTCGAGGCCATCTCGGAGGTTCAAGTCACGACCTCTTCTTTCTCGGCGGAATACGGCATTGGCGGCGCCGTATTCAACCAGATCACCAAGAGCGGTACCAACAGCATTCACGGGTCGGCTTACGAATATTGGCAGAATACCATCCTGAACGCAGCCCCATACTTTGGAATTCCGAACAGCTCTGGCGGCATTACCCCACAGACGGCAGGGTATTTGCGTTACGACGAGTATGGCGGTTCCGTCGGCGGACCGATCATTAAAAATAAGCTGTTCTTCTTCTTCGTCGTCGATAAGATCTATAACAATGGCGCGGCCAGCGCAACGCTAGGCACCACTCCAACTCTGGCCGAAATAGGCCAGGGGACTGCCCATCCGGGCGCCTTCGATTTTAGTGCACCCGGACTCCCGACCCTGTACGACCCCGCAAGCTGTGCAACGCCGGGTTGTACGCGAACCTCATTTGCGGCGGAAAACACGGGATCCCTTGCTGGCGTAAACGCGATTCCAGCCAGCCGCGTCGATCCCGTGGCGGCGAAGATACTGGCGGCGGGGTTCTACCCTGCGCCTAACGCGGGCGCCGCGGGTGCTCTCAGCAACAACTTCTCGACCATTCTGCCGACTCCTAACCCCAATCTCAGATTTTTTGGGCGTCTTGACTATGATCTTTCGCCGAAGAACCGCGTGAGTTTCTCGATCAGCCAGAAGAATAACCCTGGCGTCAATAAATACGGGCCTTTTCCATGCCCGCAAAACTGCTTCTCCGGCGATATCGACGGTTACAACGCGCAGATCACCGAAACTTGGACGATTAGCCCGTCCATGGTGAACGAATTCCGCATGGCCTATACCAAGCAAGGCAACTGGTTCGTTCCCCAGACCCTTGGGTTTGACAATGCCACCTCTCTGGGCCTGCAATACGCTAAGGCAGACGTTATCCCGCAGATAAACATCGGCGGCCCCGGCCTGTGTTGTTCGCAAGTGGCACCCGGCACGAACGCCATATACATTGAAAACCTCTACGATCCATCGGACACGTTGACTTTGGTCAAAGGCAAGCACATTCTGCACTTCGGTGTCGAGGTGTTGATGGGGCAAGGCAACACCACGCCTTGGGGGAACGTTACGGCGGGCAATTTCACCTTCACAGGTAACTACACCGCACAAAACTTGGCCGCACCGGGGACGACAGGAACCGGCCTCGCTGACTTCCTGCTCGGCGACGTGCAAAAGTGGAGTGCGACCAATCAAGGAGTGTCCTACGCCCGGTTAAAGAGCCCGCAACTCTTTGTGCAAGACGACTTCAAGGTGCGCTCGAATTTCACCTTGAACCTTGGCGTGCGCTACGTGGCTACAACTGGATTCACCGAGATCAACAATAGCCTGGGCGGGTTCGATCCGAATATCCCGCTGATCTGCAGCGTCGATCAAAACGGCACGCCTTGCGGTTCCTTGAACGGCCAATTAGGCTCGCTGTGGTTTGCTCCCCAAGACAATCGAAACTCGTTGCAGAAGCCGATTTACGATATTTTCCTGCCTCGTGTCGGCTTTGCCTGGTCGGTGCTGAACAACACCGTCGTTCGCGGCGGCTTCGGGATGTACTCGTACAACTTTAGCCAAGACGATTACGGCAATGGAATAGGCTTCGGGGCGCTCAACACCAGTTCCGGCAATGCCTCGGACGTAAACCAGGGAACCGGGCCCACTCCATTGGTCACTCTCTCGGAATCTGCTGCCGCGGCCGCTCCCGCGCTCAACTACGTCACGGGCTCGCCGAACGCGAAGAATGTCTCCCAATACCTTAACGTCACCAGCCCCTCGAACCAGACGTATGTGCCGTACAACGTTCCGGTGGGCCGAATCAACGAATGGCAGGTGAGCGTTGAGCATCAATTCGCAAACAACTTTATGGCGTCGCTTGCCTACGTTGGCAGCCACGGAAGCAATCTGCAATTCAACACAGACGTTAACCAAATACTTACCCCAGAGGGCATTGCGGCGAGCGCGGCCGCGGGTAAGGCCATTCAGGCGGATCGTCCCTTTCCGGCTTGGGGACAACTTCCCGGATACAATTACAACGCCCTGTCGAATTACAACGCCCTGCAGGCCGCCATCACCAAGCGTTATTCCAACGGCCTTCTCTTCAGCTTCAACTACGTCTACTCTCATTTTCTGGATGACCAGGATTCGGGTGGGTGGGGCAGCCGCGGAGGGACGCAGTATTGGCAAATCGGAAACAACCCTGGGGCTAATTACGGCAATTCGAATTTCGACATCCCATCAGCGTTCAAGGGGTATGTATCTTACGAGCTGCCGTTCGGCAAGGGAAAGATGTATCTGAGCGATGCTAACGCGCTAACGAACGCTGCGGTTGGCGGATGGCGGATAGCAGGAACGGTCGTCGCCCAAAGCGGAACTCCATTCACGGTAGTCAACAATACTAACCAAAACTCGAACATTACGGGCTGCCAAGTCGGCGGCACCGCAACCGGTGGCGACGTCAACAACGGCTGCAACTGGTTTCCCAACGTTGTGGGCAATGTCCACGTCCCCAATCCTGGTCCCAATGAATGGTTCAACACCGCGGCTTTTGTTAATGCTTCTCCCGCAGGAACGTTTGCCTTCGGCGACGAGGGTAGGAACTCGCTGCGGGGGCCGCGCCTGACGGTGTTTAACATGTCCCTGGCTAAGAATTTTAGCTTCGGGGAACGCATTCGCTTGGAACTGCGATCAGACTGGGTCAACATATTTAACCATCCGAGCTTCAACACTCCGGGCCAAACCCTCGGGGCGGCTAATTTCGGGGAAATAAACAACGCTACTTTGGGCAACGGCGTTGCCGTGGCCCCTCGTAGCGGTCAACTTAGTGCGAAAGTGACGTTCTAACAGAGACGGCTAGGAAACTTGAGGACGGCGGTCCCCCCTGCCGTCCTCATCTCTGTTTTGGGGGACTGAGATTTTAGAATCCGCTTCGTTCGCCGTACAATCGGCACATGATGAAACAAATTGCCGTTTTGTTGTGGGTCGTTCTCTTTGTTGTGTTGCAGCCTTCTTACTCCCAAACGACTCCTAGCCGCCAGCAGCAGATCGAAGCTCACAATCGCCAAGCTGCGGAATACTTGCACGAGAACAAGCCTGATCTGGCGGTGCCGGAATTTCGAGCTATTGTTGCCATCGATCCGAATAATGTGGACGCCCGCGGCAACCTCGGTGCGGTACTGTTCTTTCAGAATTCGTACACGGATGCGATTCCAGAGCTCCGCGCGGCGCTGAAGTTGCGACCTACCCTGTGGAAGATTCAGGCTCTTCTGGGCATTGCGGAGAAGCGCACGGGAGAGGTCAGCGCGGCTCGCGACGACCTCGAGAAGGCATTTCCAAACGTGACGGACCAGAAGATTCGCATAGACACCGGGATGGAGCTGATCGAAATCTACTCCGGAACGGGCGACCTGGATAAAGCCGCCGCGGTCGTGACCGTTCTGCGGAAGCAGGAGCCGGAGGATGAGGCGCTTCTCTACACGGCGTATCGGGTCTACTCGGATCTGGCTAACGAATCGCTGCTGAGCCTGACCGTTGTAGCGCCGAATTCCGCCCGAATGCACCAAGCGATGGCGCACGAACTGGCGAAGCAAGGGCACACGGCGGAAGCGATCGAGAACTACCGGGCTGCGCTCAAGATCGATCCACAACTGCCCGGTCTCCATTTTGAGCTGGCCGAGATGTTGCGCACGGTGTCGACTCCACAGGCCCACGAAGAATCGGAGACTGAGTACAAGGCGGCGCTAGCGGCTAATCCGCTCGATGAACAGTCTGAAATCAGGCTTGGCGATATCGCAGCCCAGCGAAACGATCTCAAGGAAGCGTATGAGCGTTACACCAGGGCCGTTCAGTTGCAGCCCGGAGACCCCGAAGCGAGCATCGGGCTTGCGAAGGTGTTGATGGCCATGGATCAGCCGCAAAAGGCCGAGCCGCTCCTGGTGCACGCGATCGCGCTGGACCCTACCAGTGCCGTGGCCCACTTCCGCCTCGGTACGGTCTATCGAGAGCTGGGGCGCAGCGCCGATGCCAAACACGAAATTGAGGAATACCAAAAATATAAAGAGATGAAGGAGAAACTTCAGGAGATTTATCACCAAATGCGTCTGGAGCGAACCACTGGCGAAAACGACGACGCAGATCCTAGAAGATAGTCTGGTCACCGCCGCAGCGAAGGACATCGCGGGCTCGGTTTTGCCGGTTCCTTCGCGCGCGCGACCGCTGACGCGCGACGAATTTCGAAGAATTCCACCAGGGACGGTCTCGATGAGGAAGACAATTCTTGCAGCGGCGGCGATCTTGTCAATGGCCGTTCCGCTGCTCGGAACGTCGTACTATGCGGCGCGTCCTACCGATGCGAAAGCCGTTTATCTGTCACCCGATCGTTTCCCCATAAAGGGGGATGGAATCGCGGATGATTCCGCCGTTTTGCAGCAGGCGATCGATAAGGTTCGAGAGACGACGAACCAGGGCATTCTGTTTGTTCCATCCGGCCGCTACCGTCTGACCAGGACGATCTACATCTGGCCCGGAATCCGGTTGATCGGGTTCGGGGCTGCGCGGCCCGCCTTTGTGCTGGCTGCAAACACGCCGGGTTTTCAGCGGGGGCCCGCGTACATGATGTTCTTCGCGGGCGGTGGGCCGAGCCCGAATGCAGCTCCAGCCGATGCCAACCCGGGCACGTTTTATTCCGCGATCAGCAATATCGACATTGAAATCCAAGAGGGAAATCCGGCTGCGGTGGGCGTACGCGCCCATTATGCGCAGCACTGCTTCCTGGCTCATATGGACTTTCACATCGGCTCAGGACTAGCGGGAATTCACGACGGCGGCAACGTCGCACAGGACGTCCATTTTTACGGCGGCCAATACGGTATCTGGACCCGGAAGCCATCCCCTGGGTGGCAATTTACCGTGATCGATGCCACGTTTGAGGGTCAGCGTGAAGCGGCAATCCGCGAGCGCGAGGCCGGGCTGACGCTGATCCGTCCACAATTCAAGAATGTCCCTACGGCGATTTCCATTGATGCTCAATTCTCCGACGAACTGTGGATAAAGGACGCACGCATGGAGAACATCACGGGGCCCGCTGTAATCATCAGCAACGAGAACAGCGCCCGCACCGAAATCAATATGGAAAACGTGGTCTGCCGCAGCGTGCCCGTTTTTGTATCCTATCGCGAGAGCAGCAAGAGCGTCGCAGGTACGTCACAGATGTATCAGGTGAAGACCTTTTCTCACGGTTTGCATTATGAGGATATTGCCGCGCTACCCGTCACGGGCGACGTGTATGACTCCACACCGCTGAACGCTTTGCCAGAACCAGTCAAGTCCGACATTTTGGATCTGCCGGCAATGGAGACGTGGATGGATATTCGCGACCAGGGTGCCGTCGGTGACGGCGTGGCGGATGATACCGACGCTTTCAAAAAAGCTATCGCCGAGCACCGTGCGATTTACCTGCCGTCCGGCCAGTACCGAGTAACAGACACGATCACGCTAAGGCCGGATACGATTCTTATAGGACTCCATCCGAGCGTGACACGTTTGCTGCTCGCGGATTCTACTCCGGCCTTTCAGGGCGTGGGCAGTCCCAAGCCCCTGCTGGAAACCCCCCAAGGCGGAAGGAATATCGTTACCGGTATCGGCTTGTACACAAACGGAATCAACCCGCGAGCGGTGGCCGCGAAGTGGATGGCTGGCAGCGACTCGATGATGAACGATGTACGATTCCTGGGCGGCCACGGTACGATTGATCCGAGCGCAACCGCGGCCGATAGCTCCAAAACATGGAAGGAGATCTACAACAACACTCATACCGCCGATTCCAATTTGAATCGCCGCTGGGACGGACAGTATCCCAGCCTATGGATCACTGGCGGCGGGACTTTCCTCGACATCTGGACGCCCAGCACGTTCGCGCAAGCGGGCCTGTACATCTCGAACACGTCGGGCGAAGGGCGGATTTATGAACTGTCGAGCGAGCATCATGTTCGCAACGAGGTCGTGCTGGACCACGCATCCAACTGGCAAATTTATGCGCTGCAGACGGAAGAGGAAAGGGGCGAGGGCGGATTCGCTTTGCCGCTCGATATCCGCAATTCCAGCAACATCACCTTCGCGAACCTGCACATGTATCGGGTCGTAAGCAGCTATCAGCCGTTCCCATACGCTGTCAAAGTCACCAACTCGACGAATATACGGTTTCGCAACGTCCACTGCTATAGCGACAGCAAAGTGTCCTTCGACAATGCTCTATATGACCAGACCTATAATATAGAAGTTCGTCAACGCGAATTCGCCTGGTTGACGATTTCGGGCCGCGCGCCAGAACTCCAACCCAAGCAGCCTTCTCCCGTTCTTACCGAGGGCGCAAGGGTGGAGAAAGTCGCCGGCGGTTTCTTCAATATTTCCGGGGGAGCTGTTGACAGCTCCGGAGCCGTCTATTTCGTGGACGCCAAATGGCAAACGATCTACCGCTGGACCCCCGCGACGCGCCAGCTGTCAAAGGTTCGTGATAATCCGCTGGACCCGGTGCAACTTTTCTTTGATAAGGCCGGCGACCTGATCGTGGTTTCCTACTCCGGGAAAGGTATCGTGTACAGTTTTAAGCCCGGCTCCGAGGATGATGGCATCACCGTGCTACCAGCCGTGCCAGCCGAGCCGCGCCCGGGAATGATCCCGGTGCTACCCGCAGGGTACTGGAGAAACGAGAACGATTTCCTCGAAGCGAGTTTCGCTAGAAAGCCCTGGCAGTTCATTTCTCCGGACGGAAGCACTTTCCTCCCTGCGGGCGAGCCGTTTGTAAACGGGGAACTGTATTACGGGACCAAATTGAACGACCTGTTGCGAGGTTTTGGTCTGGCACCCGCGGTGAAAGGCCAGCCCTACTACGTTACCAATGAATCCGGAGAGACCACCTACGTCGGCAGCGTTGGTGAGGACGGAACACTGTCGAACTTGCGGCTTTTCGCCGAACGCGGCGGAGAGAGCGTGGCTGTAGACGAGAAGGGCAACGTCTATATTGCCGCGGGGCAGGTGTTCGTCTACAACCCGGCCGGCGAACTGATCGATACGATCGACATTCCAGAACGGCCCTCGCAGTTGTTGTTCGGCGGCAGCGATCGCGATACTTTGTTCATACTCGCGCGTAGTTCCTTGTACGCCGTGCAAACCCGTTACCGAGGACGCTGAAATGGGCGGATCCTAAATTTGCCAGGGCCAGGGGAACACACGAATGTGCAGGCGAGGGCTGCGCTCTTTGCATCCGTCGCCATGCTGACAATTTGCCTCTCGGCTTTCTCTCCGTCTTCTTTGGGCCGTCAAGCGGAGTTCAATCAGCCCGGTCGCAAATCATATGGGCGGCAGCTCGCCGCGGATCGTTTCGGCCAGTCGGCATCTGCTGCGCAGACAGATGCTCGGTTGCCTCAGTTGGTAGACATCACCGCCGCGACCGGCATCAAGTTCGATCATCTTTCCAGCCCCGAGCAGAAATACATTGTGGAGTCGATGAGCGGAGGAGTCGCTGTGATCGATTATGATCGCGACGGTTGGCCCGATATTTACTTCAGCAACGCCCAGAGCGTGGAGATGGCTTTGGCCGGCAAAAAAGCGCGCAGCGCGCTTTACCATAATAACCATGACGGGACTTTCACCGACGTCACGGATAAGGCCGGTGTCGGTTACCCCTGCTGGGCCATGGGTGCGGTCGTGGGCGACTACAACAACGATGGCTGGCCCGATTTGCTCGTGACCTGCGTCGGCGGCGTGGTGCTGTATCGCAACAATGGCGATGGAACATTCACGGACGTGTCCAAGCAAGCCGGGTTGAGCAACGATTCACAGTGGGCAACGGGCGCGGCCTTTGGCGACTACGACCGCGATGGTTGGGTCGACTTGTTCGTCTCGCATTACGTGGATTTTCATCTGGACGATCTTCCGGCGTTCGGTTCCCGCCAGACGTGCAAATATCGCGGAATCGATGTGCAATGCGGCCCGCGTGGGTTGAAGGGTTCCTCTTCGAGCCTCTATCACAACAACGGCGACGGCACATTCACCGATGTGTCGAAGAAGAGCGGAATTCGTGACGCGCCCAATGCTTTCGGATTAACGGCCGTTTGGTCGGATTTCGACGATGATGGACATCTCGATCTATTTGTGGCTAACGATGCTGGAAGGAATTATCTCTACCAGAACGATGGCGGCGGACATTTCAACGAAGTCGGATTTGCCGCGGGCGTGGCCGCCAGCCAAGACGGGGCGGAACAGGCCAACATGGGCGTTGCTCTGGGCGACTACCTGCACAGCGGACGGTTCTCCATCGCAATCACCCATTTCAGCGATGAATATGCGGCATTATTCCGGAACGATGGGAGATTCAGTTTTACCGACGTATCGTACACTTCCGGAATTGCCCCAAGCACCACACCGTACGTTGGCTGGGGAGATGCATTCTTCGACTTTGACAATGAAGGCTGGCTCGATCTGTTCCTGGTGAACGGCCATGTTTACCCGCAGGTCGATACTGCAGAAGCCGGACCGAAGTACCGCGAGCCGGGACTGCTGTTCTATAACCTGCGCAATGGAACGTTTAAGGACATCAGCAAGCTGGTAGGGCCGGCCCTACAACTTCCCAGAGTCAGCCGCGGAGTGGCGGTCGCTGATCTGTTCAACGACGGCCGGCTTGAGATTGTCATCGAGAATCTAAAAGGCGGCCCCACCATCCTGCAACCGCAGGGCGGCCCTGCCAATCACTGGATTGACCTCGAGTTAGCCGGCGCGAAAAGCAACCGACTGGCCCTGAACGCACGCGTAAGGGTGACCGCGGGAGATCTAGTCCAGACCTCTGCGGTACTGAGTGGAGGAAGCTATCTCTCGCAGAACGATCTTCGAATTCACGTGGGCCTCGGCGGCGCTAGCCGTGCCGATAAAGTGGAAATCTTTTGGCCGGCGGGAAGCACCGAAGTGCTGACTAACCTTTCTGCCGACCACGTTTACTGTGTGAAAGAAGGCGAAGGCATTGTGGCGCAGGAAAAAATCAGGCCGGTGCTTGCGAAGAATTGACGTTGCTTGGAACCCGCCCGCCTCACTGCGCTTGTGTCATTGTAGCAATCGTAGAGAAGGCTTGGACTGGAAGGAGAAGACCGTGAAAAACGAAACTTCGCGCCGGGATTTTCTAGGAATTTCAGCGCTGGGACTAGCGGCAGCGGTCACACCGAAGGCGAAGGTCGCGCCTCCGGTGTCCGCCGCAGCCGGGCCGAAAAATCAGACATCGAAACAGAGCTCCCTTATTTCCATTTGGGTGACGTCCGGCGATGAACGCTTTGCCCCTGCCCCTCCGACTGCTTGGAGCCCGTCATCCGCAGCGTCCGGCGCCGACCAGATCCAACTAAACCCCGACCTAAAGTTCCAGGAAATACTGGGGTTCGGCGGCGCGTTTACCGACGCCGCCTGTTACATGTTCAACCAGCTCGCGCCCCCGGCGCGCGAACAACTCTTCCATGAGATGTTCCATCCGTCGGAGATGGGTCTCAACGTTGGCCGTGTCTGCGTCGGATCCAGCGACTACTCCACGAAAGTTTACAGTTTCGACGACGGCGAGGCCGATCCTCAGCTGACGCGATTTTCGATCGAGCACGACCGTGCATACATTCTTCCCATGCTGCGCCTGGCGCGTCAGGCGAATCCTGAGATGTACCTGTTTTCGTCCCCGTGGAGCCCTCCTGGCTGGATGAAGTTCAACGGATCCATGCTGGGTGGCGCGATGCGCCAGTATTACTTTGCAGTTTACGCGCAGTACTACCTCAAATTCTTGCAGGCGTACGCGGCCGAGGGCGCGCCCGTGCAAGCGCTCACCACGCAGAACGAGGTGGATACCGACCAGGACGGCAAAATGCCCGCGTGTATCTGGCCACAGGAATACGAAATTAAGTTCCTGCGCGATCATCTGGGCCCGCTCCTGCAGAGCACCGGTACGGCGACCAAGATCTGGATATTGGATCACAATTACAATTTGTGGGGCCGCGTCATGGACTCACTTGAGGACGAGAACCTTCGCAAGTACACCCGTTCGGTAGCCTGGCACGGTTACGTGGGGACTCCCGAGATGATGAGCAGGGTTCATGATGCCTTTCCGGACGCCGAGATGCATTGGACCGAAGGAGGCCCTGATTACAAAGATCCCGACTATCTGACGGACTGGTGGAAGTGGGGCCGCACTTTCAGCGGCATTCTGCGTAACTGGTGCCGCTCCATTACGTCGTGGAACCTGGCTCTGGACGAGCAGGGCCGGCCGAATCTTGGACCATTTCCCTGCGGCGGCGTGGTGACGATCAACTCGCAAACCAAGGAGATCACACGCAGCGGACAATACTGGGCATTTGCACACTATTCTCGTGTGGTGCGCCGCGGCGCTCGCCGCTTTGACTCCCAGAGCACGGCCGTTGACCTCGACCACGTGGGCCTGCAAAATCCTGACGGGTCACTGGTGTTGGTGGTGAGCAATGCGGGTGCCGCGCGGACGGTCCAATTGCAGCTCGGAAATACGGCGGCCGCAGTTCCGTTAAAGCCCCGATCATTAACCACTTTCGTCTGGAAATAATTGAGCGATGCGGGGCGCATTCGGCAGGAACTAATCACTTTGCTCGCCAGGGTCGCGAAAGACTGGCTCGCGCATCGACGCTATCAATGTGAACATCACGATGCAACCGGCCAACGGTAGCAGCAAACCGGCGCGCAGACTGCCCGTTCCCGTCGATGTCAGTCCCACCAACCAAGGCATCGTAGCGCCGCCCAGACCCGCGCACGAGAACATGATCGCCCCAATCCGCCGGGAGTTCTGGCCATATGCCTTTACGAGCCACGCAACCAGAATTGGAAAAATCCCCGCGAATCCCAAGCCGGCGGCACTCGCGCAGATGGCGATGCTTGCGAACGAGCTTGCTCGCAACAACAGACAGATACCAACGGCCGCCAGGATCAATCCGCTCGCGAGCAGCGCACGTTCGCGCCAGCGAAACGGAACCAGGGGTACCAGGGCGCGTCCGAGGAGTAGCCCCGCCCAGAAAAACAACGGCGCCAGCGCCCACAGGTCGCCGGAACCGGGATGCATTCGTTTGGTCAGTGAGGCAACCCACCCCGCGATCGAGTTTTCCGATCCGACGTACAGAAAAAACAGTGCGGCCAGGTTCACCGAACTTCTCCTGCTGATGTTCTCATCGCGCGTCGGCCTGCTCTGTTGCTGATCTCCTTCGGGTATTCCGGGCTCTAGGTTCATCGCCAGCAGGATCAGTGCCGTAAGCGCCGAGGCTGAGGCGATTGTGTACAGTAGCAGCGACGTGGCCGCGCGCCGCTGGGCAAACAACACGAAGGGAGAAGACGCAATTGCACCGATTCCCCAAGCCAGATTCAGAATGCTGAGCGCCGCGACGCGCCGGTCTTTTGCGACTTCTGCCACCCACAGATTGGTGGCGGAAAGAGCCTGTCCCAGCCCACATCCGAACAGCGCAACCGCGGCCAAGGCGGCCGGGTAGCTAGCAAGACTCAAGCCCGCAACCCCGGCTGCAATCAGACTGAATCCGGACGCGAACGCGTATCGGTAGCCTCGCCCGATCAGCGCGCCCAGCGTAGAGACTCCCAACATGGACCCGCAGAACTGCGCGGTGAAAAAAAGCCCGGCGCGTTGGTCGCTTAGGGACCAGCGGACAATCAGTATCGGCAAAATAGGACCGAGCAGCGTCGTTACGATTCCAGCGACAACATATCCTGCGTGGAGCACAACGGAGGCAGCAGAAGAAATCGGAAGCGCGACCGGCCGATCGTAGCTGGAGCCCATGTCGAAACGCATTCTGCCGGAATGTTCGTCTGGCGGCAACTTTCTAGCCAGCTCACCGCAGGATCTTGCCAATTCCGCTCATGCGCTGTGATGCGCAGGGCGGATCCGAGTTTCAAATCCGGCCAGATGCTGCGGCTCGCAAGCAGCACGCGCGCCGGAATATTAGACAATCGTTATTCTATTGAGGTTTGCCATGGTATAAGCATTTGCAAATTGGTAACATGGACGCCGCTAATCGACGATGACGAGCGCCGAGAGTCCGATGCCGCCCGCCCCATGCGCCACCTGACGGAATATTGTCTCCGCTACCCGCCAGCATCTGTCGAGGTGAACGAGTGACGATACTCCACGAGGACCGGCTCTTCCCGGCGGAGCCGAACACACGTTCCATCGCAAGACGGCTTTATTCCAGTATCCGCGCCTTGCCGATCATCAGTCCCCACGGCCACACCAACGCTCGCTGGTTTGCCAATAACGAACCCTTTCCAGAGCCCGCCCAATTGTTTGTGCTTCCCGACCACTACATTTTTCGCATGCTTTACAGCCAAGGGGTGCCGCTCGAAGAGCTGGGAATCGGAGCAACGTCTGTGGAGGATCCCAGACGTGTCTGGCGCATTTTCGCACAGCATTATTCACTTTTTCGCGGCACACCGACCAGACTCTGGCTGGACTTTGCGTTCCAGGAACTGTTTGGCCTGGAGGCGAGGCTGTCCCCGGCGAACGCCGATGACTATTACGACCTCCTCGTCGAGAAACTCCGCAGGCCGGAGTTTCTGCCGCGCTCACTATTCGAACGGTTTCGCCTCGAAGTGCTGGCGACTACGGATTCGCCGCTGGATTCACTCGCGCATCATGAAGCGATCCGCGCGTCCAGCTTCCAAGGACGAATCATTCCAACGTTTCGTCCCGACCCGGTCGTTGATCCTGATTTTCCTGAGTTCAAAGAAAATCTTGAGCGTCTTGCGCAGATTACCGGAGCGGATACAAATAACTGGCAAGGCTACCTTTCCGCCTTGCGGCAGCGCCGCCTGGACTTCAAAGCTCTGGGCTGTACGGCGACCGATCATGGCCATCCCACGGCGGCAACCGCCGGCCTCAGCTCGGACTCCGCAGCTCGTCTGTTTCACAAAGTAGCTTCGGGCGAAAGCGATCGAGACGAGCGCGAATTATTTCGCGCTCAAATGCTCACCGAGATGGCCGCGATGAGCCTGGACGACGGCCTGGTGATGCAAATTCACCCGGGAAGCCTGCGCAATCACAATACCCAGTTATTCAAGCGCTTCGGACCAGATGTCGGCGCGGACATCCCCATGCCCACCAACTACGTAAACGCGCTAGGACCCTTGCTGGATCGTTTCGGAAACGAGCCACGCCTCACGATCATTTTGTTCACTCTCGACGAATCGACTTATAGCCGCGAATTGGCTCCGCTTGCCGGACACTATCCCTGCCTGCGGCTGGGTCCTGCATGGTGGTTTCATGACAGTCCGGAAGGCATGATGCGGTTTCGCGAATATACAACGGAGACCGCCGGCTTCTACAACACGGTCGGTTTCAATGACGACGCCCGGGCGTTTCTTTCGATACCCGCAAGGCACGATGTGGCGCGCCGAATCGACTGCTCATTCCTGGCGCGCCTGGTCGCAGAACATCGCATCGATGAGGATGAATCCTTTGCCGTCGCCGCGGATCTCGCCTACGGGCTCGCGCGAAAAGCGTACCGGCTTTGAGCGCGCGGGCACAGGACCTGGGCACTCCCCGCAGCAGAGTGCGATGGACCGTCTGCGCGATGCTGTTCTTCGCCGCTTCGATTAATTATCTGGATCGCCAGGTCCTTGGCCTGCTTGCCCCCACTCTGCAGCACTCCATCGGCTGGACAGAAGCACAATATGGGTACATCGTTGGCGGTTTCCAATTCGCCTACGCAATCGGACTTGTCCTTTCGGGGCGTCTGGTGGATAAGCTGGGATGCCGCATCGGCTACGTCATCATCATGGCGTTCTGGAGCCTGGCCTCGATGGGGCATGCGCTGGCTGCTTCCGCGCTTGGTTTTGGAGTCGCGCGCTTCTTCCTGGGGCTTGGCGAATCAGGCAGCTTTCCCGCAGCCATCAAGACAACGGCGGAATGGTTTCCGCAGCGCGAGCGCGCGCTCGTCACCGGTATCTTCAATTCCGGCACGAATGTGGGCGCAATTCTTGCGCCCGCCTTCATTCCGTGGATCACGCTGAAATTCGGCTGGCGGGCTGCGTTCTTGGCCACCGGACTGGTCGGTGCAATCTGGATCGTGTGGTGGGTCACGCGGTATCACAGCCCCGAGGATCACCCGCGCGTCAGCGCCTCGGAACTGCAATACATTCGTGACGACCCTGCTGAGCCTCTACTGCGAATTCCCTGGACGAAGCTCCTGACTTACCGGCAAACCTGGGCTTATTCCGCGGCAAAATTTCTCACCGATCCCATCTGGTATTTTTATCTTTACTGGCTGCCAAAGTTTTTTGATTCCCGTTACCATCTCGGGCTTGGCAGCATTGGCCTGCCGCTTATCGTTGTTTACAACTTGTCCGCGGCGGGAAGTATTGGCGGCGGATGGCTCCCGACGGCTTTCAACCGGGCCGGAATGTCGATGGCTAAAGCGCGCTTGACCGCGATGCTCATCTGCGCCTGCCTCATTCTGCCTATCTTCCTGGCGAGCCGGGTCACCTCCCTGTGGTCCGCGGTTGGCATTTTGGGCCTGGCGACAGCGGCGCATCAGGGATGGTCCGCGAATTTGTTTACCACCGCTTCGGACATGTTCCCGCGCAGTTCCGTTGGTGCCGTCGTCGGCATCGGTGGAATGGCAGGCTCGGTCGGCTCTGTCCTATTTTCAGTGAGTACGGGGTGGGTGCTGCAGTCTCATCACAGCTACGCCCCTTTGTTCTCGGTTGCCGCGGCTTCGTATCTTTTGGGCCTTTTAATTCTGGTGATTGTGGCGCCAGGCTTAAGGAGGGCCGGTGTGCCGACTGAGGGTTGAGTGCGATTCGCAAACAAAACCTGCGATAGGGGATAATGCTGGCAGATGATTCTTCTGGTAATGGGAGTGACCGGTTCAGGAAAGACCACCGCCGGACGGCTGCTCGCGCAGAGATTGGGCTGGCTGTACCTGGATGCCGACGATTTTCACCCGGCGGAGAATATTGAAAAGATGAAGCACGGGGTTCCGCTTACCGACGAAGACCGCGCACCTTGGCTGCTTGCGATCCACGCGGCACTGCTGCAGTGTGCCGCGAAAAATCAGGACGCGGTACTGGCGTGTTCGGCGCTGAAGCAGAGTTATCGGGACAGGCTCGCCTCCGGAGTGGAGCTGCGGATCTGTTACCTGAAGGGAACGTATCGTGAAATAGCTGGACGCCTGCAGGGCCGCTCCGGACATTTCGCCGGGGAAGCGATCTTGGCGGGGCAATTCGTGGACCTCGAAGAGCCGCACGATGCCTTGGTCCTGCGCGTCAGCGACACGCCCGAGGAAATCGTCCGGGACGTGCTGCGGAAGCTGGGGCTCGGCGGATGATTAGGATTCGAGCATAACCATGGGTCTCTATTGCGCACAGGGCGGCCCCGATCGCGAGCTCTCTTCGAGCGAGCTCAGAGAGTTCTTCTCTGCCGCGCTTGAAAAGCTTGGCAGGCGCAGAAAAGTCCTGGTGGTTCCTCCCGATCAAACGCGTACGGCCTCGCGAGCCGGCGAGCTGACGCGTTGCGCCTGGGAATATTATGGAGAAGGCCTACGTGCCATCCTGCCCGCGTTGGGAACGCACAGGGAAATGTCGGCAGAGCAGATCGCGGGAATGTTTGGCAACGTCCCGCCCGGGCTCTTTCATGCGCACAAATGGCGAGACGATGTAGAAACGATCGGGGTAGTTCCGCGGGAATTTATTTACGAGCAGTCCGAAGGCAAGCTGGACTATGAATGGCCCGCGCAGGTGAATGGCCTGATTTCCCGAGGCGAATTTGATCTGATTTTGTCGATCGGGCAAGTGGTGCCGCACGAAGTGATCGGGATGGCGAATTACAACAAAAACATCCTGGTGGGAACGGGCGGGCCAGAGAGCATCAATCGCAGCCACTACCTGGGAGCGGTCTACGGCATGGAGCGGATTATGGGACGAGCGGATAATCCCGTTCGGCGCGTACTGAATTACGCGGCTTCTCATTTTCTGACGGACTTGCCCATCGTATATGTCCTGACGGTCGTCAGCCGGAACACTTCCGGAGCAATTGTGCTGCGAGGGCTCTTCATCGGGGACGACTCGGAGTGCTTTCATGCTGCCGCGGAGTTGAGCTTCCGCGTGAACTTCAGCCTGCTGCCTCAGCCGATACGCAAAGCAGTGGTTTACCTCGACCCGCACGAATTTCACAGCACATGGCTGGGAAACAAAGCGATTTACCGGACGCGCATGGCGATGGCCGACGGCGGTGAACTGATCATATTGGCGCCGGGTGTGCGCGGCTTCGGCGAAGACGTCGGGATCGACAAGTTGATCCGCAAATATGGATATCACGGCACCGAAGCCACCGTCGCGATGGTGAAAGAGAAAGCGGACTTGGCTGCGGATCTGAGCGCAGCGGCGCACTTGATTCATGGATCGTCCGAGGGGCGATTCCGCGTCACCTGGTGTCCGGGACATTTGACTCGCGAAGAGGTCGAAGGAGCGGGCTTCGCATACGCTGCATTGAGCCAGATGAGGCAACAGTACGATCCTGCCACGCTGCTGCAAGGTTGGAATCGAGTGGCGGGTGAAGAGATTTATTTTATCGAGAATCCCGGCCTGGGCTTGTGGGCGACTCGCGATCGCTTCTAGGGATACGACGAGCCCGCGCGGAAATGCGATCGTCAGATCCGCCGCGGCCAAACAAGCCTTGGGCAACGACCGCGCAGAATTCAATGGGTCATGGAGGCAGCAAACACAATGTTTCCCGCTCTGGACTTGACGGGCAAGGTAGCGGTGGTGATTGGCGGGACATCTGGAATTGGCAAGACATTGAGCCTCGGCCTGGCCGATGCCGGCGCCAACGTAGTTGCCACGGGACGGAATGCGGCGAATGTGGATGCGGTCGCTCAGGAGTTGGAAGCACGGGGGCGGCGCACACTGCGAGTAACGGCCGACACGCGCGACAAAGGTTCATTGCAACGATTGCTGGCGGCCTGCCTGGAGCGTTTTGAAAAGGTCGAAGTCCTGTTGAATTGCGCGGGCAAGATCAAGCGCGCGCCCACATTGGACTTCCAGGAAAGCGATTGGAACGACATTCTGGACACCAATCTGACCGGCACGCTTCGCGCCTGCCAGGTGTTCGGACAACACATGCTGAGCCGTAAGAATGGAAGGATCATTAATATTGCTTCGCTGAACAGCTTTGTGGCGCTGCACGAAGTGGCCGCATACGCCGCCAGTAAAGCGGGGGTAGCGGCACTGACGCGGGCGCTGGCGGTCGAGTGGTCCCGGGACGGCGTCTTGACGAATGCCATCGCTCCTGGGGTTTTTCGCACATCGCTGAATGCGGACCTGCTGGACAATACGCCGCGCGGCAATGAATTGTTGCTGCGCACTCCGATGGGACGATTCGGCAAGCTGGACGAACTGGTGGGAGCGGCCGTGTTTCTTGCCTCGGATTCGGCCTCGTTCGTGACCGGACAGGTTCTTGTTGTAGACGGCGGATTTCTGGCCAGCGGCGTTAATCAATAGCGAGTGAGCCTTGCTCTCGCCAACCTAGCTGCAACTGCAATCGTCTCAAACCGCGCTTTGCTTCTTGCGGGAGATGTTCTCCAGGCTGGCCATCAGATCAGTTCCCAAATTGGATTTCGTCAGGAAATATTCAACTTGAAGCGAGTCCGCAAATTGCCGCATTAACCTCGGCTCCTGCGCGCTCATGATCACAATCGTGGCAGAGGGAATGACTTCTCGCAGCTTCGCTGCCAGGACAGTGCCGTGAACTTGCGGAAGCGACAGATCGAGTAAGACGACGTCCGGCATGGCCGCAGCGGCTCGCTCAACCGCGTCATCGGCATCCACTGCTTCGCCGCACACGAACCATTTACTCGAGTTCGAACCGAGAAGCGACTTTATCGCCGCGCGGACGCGGTCCGAATCATCCACAATGAATATGCGCAGCATCATAAGGAGTTATGTGCTGCGAGATTTGGCCAAGGTGCCCGTCGAAAGGCCATACGGTAAAGACTGTATGCAGCGTTTGCCGCCAAGAATCAAAAACCAAACTCCCTCCGGCAGTCAAACTGAAATATACTTCGATCGATCTGGGCCAAAAGAGCGCGTTTGTTCTCGTCCTAAAGGAACCAGTGGCCTCGTTGCGTGTGCTGTTGGTTGTGACGATCACGAACCCATCCGGAGAGGGATTCGAGACCTTCTTTTCTCCCGTGCGGGTTGGAGTGTTTGCGGCGAAGCCGCCGACGGGCTCGACGCAATTGAAAAAGCCAGACATCTTGGACCCGACGTCGTTCTCATGGACATCTCCATGCCACGCATGGACGGGCTAGAGGCGACGCGTAACATTCCGCGGGAGTTTTTGCTGATTGCAAGGTTGTGATCATCACTCAAAATGACCCCGCTGTCACTCGCAGTCAGGCCGCCGCCGCAGGGGCGAAGGCTTTTGTCACGAAGGCCCAAATATGCGCCTGGACCTCACGCGTCTGCTCGCCGAGCGCTTTGAAGTGCAGGCCGTTGCGAACGGTCGCGCGGCTCTGGAGGCGATAGGCCAAAGAGCGCCCGATCTTATCCTCTGCGACGTGATGATGCCCGAACTGGATGGTTTCGGGCTATTGCGGGAATTACGCGCGCACGCCGCCACCCGAACCCTTCCCTTCAATTAGGAGGACAGCTCAGCATTCGCTCGGACGGTTCTGGCACGACCGTGTCGATTACCCTGCCAGCTTCGGCGCTTCCTAAGCCCAACGTTCGGCAGCGAACCTTAGAAGTAACGGGATGATCCGGCGGTACGGGGGGCAGCCGCCCGATGGCAAGCGCTTACTTGGAAAAATGATAATCCGAGGATCCGGGAGCCGGATTTCTCGTCCCGGCGCATTTTCTTGAAAGTGGCCTCGCCAGTAGGTGGCGCATCCAGGAACAATCCATATCGTTCTTCAATTTGCGGGCGAATCTGGATTTCGAACGTCTCTCGCGCCTCCTGTTGACTTTCGCCTCGCGCTTGCCTGCCAGGCCGCCCCTGTCAGCTGGCCTTGCGCTGTTGGCGCGGCGCGCCAGCCGCTGCGATCTTCGCTGGCTTGGAAGATGGGCGCGTGGCTAGGCTCTTTTTTAATGCCTGCATCATGTCAATAACGGGCGCCTTGCCGGCTGCAG
>Ga0209333_1000547_pt1 | contig 20858 bp, 12 predicted proteins | sample BlaSpr_A8_OM2_O3_FD_187982 | JGI IMG/M metagenome (GOLD analysis project Ga0209333, IMG submission 187982) | Forest soil microbial communities from Thunder Bay, Ontario, Canada - Black Spruce, Ontario site 2_A8_OM2_O3 (SPAdes) (version 2) | ecosystem: Environmental > Terrestrial > Soil > Boreal... | reverse complement strand
TGGGCCTGGTGACGGTGATCGAGTGGGAGATGCTCTTTCCCGACCGCCGCGACTATGCCAACCTGACTCCCCTGCCCATCCGGCTGCGCACCATGTTCGGCGCGAAAATCGCGGCATTGCTGGCCTTTCTGACGGTTTTCTCCGTAACCATCAACGCCTTCTCGCCCGTGATGTTTCCGGCGGTGGTCCTCCAGAAGGGATCGGTGCTGAACGTGATCCCCTTTGCCCGCTGTCACATCGTCAGCATTCTGGCGGCGAATACCTTCGTGTTTTTTCTCTGTGTCGCGGTGCAAGGGATTCTGATGAATGTGCTGGGATACCGCGTGTTCCGGCGCGTCTCGCCTTATGTGCAATTCGCGCTGGTGGCGCTGCTGATCCTGATGTTTCTGTTGTCCGGACGCATGGTCTCCGAGCTGCAACTCCACACGGCCAATCCCGCCGCGGTCTACGCATTTCCGCCGCTCTGGTTTCTGGGACTCTATCAAACGCAACTGGGCTGGACCAATCCCGTGTTCCGGGAACTGGCCTCGTCGGCGCGCATGGCCGCGGGATGGACCACCGCCGGCGCCCTGGCCACTTATCTTTTGAGTTACAAGAGACATGTCACCAGGTCGCTCGAAAGCGCGGATGAGTTCTCGGCCGTGCCGTCGGCCATGGACAGATTCGTGGGCCGCATACTGGATCGTTTTGTGGTACGCGATGCGTTGCAACAGGCTGCATTTTACTTCGTCTGGAAGACCCTCACCCGCAGCCGCCGCCACAAGCTGCTCTTCGCGGCCTATGTGGCCGTGGGGTGCGCTGTGATCTTCGAGGGACTGGCGGTGCTGGTAGCGCGCGGCGGCAATTCCTGGATGTACCACCCCATACCGGAGTTGTTGCCCGCGCCGCTGATACTGGCCTTTTTCATCTTGTGCGGCATGCGGCATGTGTTTGCGGTGCCCGCCGAACTACGCGCCAACTGGGTGTTCCAGGTTTCGGACCGCGGTGAGGCGCGCCGTTGCCTGGCCGGAGTCAAGAAAGCCATGATCGTGTTCGGCGTCGTTCCGCTGTTCGCTCTGCTTTTGCCGCTGCATGTGCTGTTCTGGGGCTGGCGGACGGCCGCGCTGCACATGTTGTTCGGCACGGTCGTCTCGTTGCTGTTAGTGGAAGTGCTACTGGTAAACTTTGAGAAATTTCCATTTACGTGCTCATATCTACCCGGCAAAGCCAATCTGAAAGTTTCGTGGCCCATCTATCTGTTCGGTTTCACGACGTATGTTTCCGTGTTTCTAACCTTGGAACACTGGATGCTGCAGCGTCCACAGCGCTTTGCCTGGCTGGCGGCGGTGGTCCTCCTGGTACACGCGGCGCTTTTCATCTACCGCTGGCGCGTGGGGCGCGACGTCGCGCTGGTCTTCGACGAGCAGCCGGAGCCTTTGGTGCGCACCCTCGACTTGTGGGCTTAGGGACTTATGGGGCGGCCAATCCTGGGCGCAGCCGCATTTCAGGCGGCTTTAGCGCGATGGAAAACGCGCCCACAGGCAGGATTGGGTCGGATTGAAGCGGCGCGGTTATTTCATGACAAGTACTTAAGGACTGATATAAATTAGTTATGTGTGGATGTGGCTTCTCGGCCTCGCCGTACTGGTCTATGCCGCGATCTATTTCGTGGTCAGCCGGCTGATCTTTCGACCCCTCCGTTATCCTGGCGGCAAGTGGCACACGCAAGCGGAATTGGGAGCGCGGGATGTCTGGCTGCGCACGAGTGACGGTGTGCGCCTGCACGCCTGGTTCCTGGAAGCGCCGGGCAGCCGCTTGGTCACCATGTATCTCAAGGGCAATGGCACCAACCTGACGAATCGCACGGGCCATCTGCGCGAGATAATCCCCGCGGGCTCCTCGGTTCTGATTTTGGATTATCGCGGCTACGGGAAGAGTGAGGGCCGCCCCACCGAACGAGGACTGTATCGCGACGCCGATGCGGGCTACGATTCGCTGATCGGTATGGGGTACGAACCGGGGCAGATCGTAGTGCTCGGCGAGTCGCTAGGTTCGGCGGTAGCCGTGGAACTCGCGAGCCGCCGCCCGTGCGCCGGCGTGATTCTGGAGTGTCCGTTCACTTCATTCTCGGCCATGGCCGGGACCGTCGTGCCATGGGCCGGGCGGCTCTTCGCAAGCGGGTTCAATTCCCTGCGCAAGATCGGCGGCGTGCATGCGCCCCTGCTAATCATCCATGGCGACCACGACACCATCACGCCTTACGCCATGGGCCGGGCGCTATTTGAGGCCGCCAACGAACCGAAGTCGCTGTGGACGGTCGCGGGAGCCACTCACATCGACATTGTCCAAGTGGCTGGTCCGCTCTACCGCGCGCGGTTGCAGTCGTTTTACGAAAGCCTCGTTCCGCGGCCCGGCGCCGCCGGTACGTCGGCCTGATATGAGCGATTCCTACAACAAGATCGCGGGACAAAGCGTGGAGCGTCTGGCAGCCCTTAGCGACGGTGTGTTCGCGGTCGCCATGACGCTGCTGGTGCTGGACCTGCGCGCCCCTGCGGTGGAAGCGATCCACAACGAAAGCGACTTGTGGCTGGCGCTGGGCGCGCTCGCGCCGCGGCTGGTCATGTGCGCCATGACTTTCATGACGCTGGGAATCTTCTGGGTAGGACAGCAGACCCAACTGACCCATCTGACCCGCTCGCAGCGCAGCCTTTCGTGGATGCACATCCTGTTTCTGTTCGCGGTCTCCATGACGCCGTTCTCCACCATGCTGCTCGCCGGGTTCATCGTCTACAGGATCGCGTTGCTGGTTTATTGGGTGAACCTCCTGCTGTTGGGCGGCACGCTGTACCTCACCTGGGTATGCGCGCAGGGCCTCGGCCTAGTCCGGAACGATATGCCCCCGGCGGTGGCGGTGGCCATCAAGCGCCGCATCGTCATCGGGCAAACGCTCTATGCCTGCGGCGCACTGCTCTGCCTGGTGAGCACCTATGTAAGCATCGGATTCATTGTGCTGGTGCAATTGAACTATGCGATCGCTCCGCGCTTGCCGGGGCGGCGCCGGCAGTCGGATTGACGGCCCCACAACTTAAATCTTTCCTTCGAACAGGAATACCAGTTCGATCACCAGAATGACCACCACCATCAGCTCCAGCACGAAGGCGCGCCCCTGCTGGAATTGGTCCACCATGAACTGGTACAGATCGCCGGCCGTGTGCAGTTTTTCGTCCACCAGCCGGCGGTAATCCGTCACGCCCACCTTGCCCGCGGCCAGGCGGTAGACGCGCGCGGAGTACATATCGCTAAGGAACTTGATCGAATTGTCCATGCGCTCGGTCAGTTCGCGCACATCCAGACGGATGGTGTTCAGGCGCCCAGCCTCCCGCGCCAGACGCCAGCGCGCCAACACCCCGGTACCCTTGTCGAGCGAGCGGTAAACGTCGGCCAGCAGGCGCGTCAGCATGTCGTCGTAATAACGGAACTCGATCAACTGCGAATTGGCATACTCCAATAGTTGCATCACCGGCAGGGCATCTTCCGGTGTGTCATATACCAGCGCCGCAGTCCAGCCGATCACCACCAGGTCGTCCGGATAATACGACCGGCGCGATTGCAGGATCTCCATGCGCTCGTCGTCGGCCAAGCGCATCTCTTCGCCGCGCACAACTTGTGCGATCTCGTCGCCGCGCTCGGCGATCAATTCCTCGGCCGTCACGGTACTACCGTCGCTCTTCGTCATCGGGAGAAGTTGGATGACGTAGTAGTCTTCCGTCAGCCAGTCCGCGTACGGTTTCACCAAAGCCGGACGCGCGCGTGCCAGGCTGCGCCGGACGCTATCGGCCGCCTGTTTTTCGATCTCCGGCGCTGCAATGGAGCGGCTCGACAGGCGCATCAATTCGCGCCAATCGAACTCGAAGGGCAGTTGCAGCTCGATGGACACTACGCCATATTCGTAGTAGTGCATCTGGGCTTGCAGCCGCTCGCCGCTTTCCAGCGGCAACGGTTCCAGGGACTCGATGACCGGCGGCTTTTCAAACCGTACGTATTCAGGCGTGGGCCGCCGAAAGCTGGGCTCGCGTCCAGCCGGCTGCGCGCCCAGAATCGAGCGCAGATCCTCCAGCTTGATCTCTTCGCACACGTCGTAGAGAAACAACAACCAGAACGTGCCGGAGAGACGATCGGTGGAGGTAGGCATGGATTGAGCCTTATTTCTTCAGATCATTTCTTCAAATCGGCGGGATGCGCCGCCGTAAGCAGCAAGTCCTGAAAGTCGAAACTGAAGTCCGTCAGAGGAGAAACCGGAAGCATGTTTATCTGCCGAATGGCCCCGTCCGCATTCAATGCAAACGTCACAAACGCATCCGCCGCCAGGCTGCGGTCGCGTCAGCGGGCTTTGCATGTGTCGTACTGCCAATGCTCCAAATCGCCAGTCAGTGCCGGTGACGGAGCTGAACATTCCGCCGGATTCCTGTTTAGTCAGCACGACCACCGCCAGCTTCATATCCGGAATCACTGTGACTTGCGACACGTAGCCAGGCAGGCCACCCGTGTGGCCGACCATTTTATGGCCGCGATACTCGCGCAGCACCCAGCCCAGCCCATAAGCGGCGAAATTCGTTTGCAGCGCGGCCAGTGCGGGCGGCAGATCGGGTGTGGGAAGAATCGTCTGCGGCGACCACATTTCCTTGCCCTGGCGCTCGCTGAACAACCGCTTCTGCTCCAGGCCTGGAATCCCTCCGCCATTTAATTGAACCGTCACCCACTTGGCCATGTCGCTGACACTCGAGTTGATGGCGCCCGCTGGCGCGGTGTTATCGATCCTGGCGGGATCGAGCGGCGTCAGCCTGCCCTCCACTTCCGAGTGCGGCGTGGCGAAATTGTCTCCCGCACGATAGCTCGCCACGCTGGTGTTACTGTCCGTCATCCTCAGCGGACCGAAGATCCGCTCACGGATGAAATCCTCCCATTGTTGTCCGGTCACCGTAGGGACGATCTGCCCGGCGGCAAGGTATAGCAGGTTGTCGTAGGCGTAGTGGCTGCGAAAGCTGGACGCCGGTTTCATGAAACGAAGCTTATGCAGAATCTCGTCGCGTGTATAGGTGGATGGCGGAAAGAACGGCAAGTCGCCTTCGCCCAACCCCATCCCGCTCCGGTGGGTCAACAGATCGCGGATGGTGATCTCATGCGTGACGTAGGGGTCGTACATCGGAAACCACTCGAGATGGTCGATCACTGGATCGTCCCAGTTCAGCTTGCCTTCGTCGACCAGAATTGCTAGAGCCGCGGTAGTGAACGCTTTGGTGTTAGAGCCGATGCGGAACAGCGTGTGCTCATCCACCCGGGCCGGCTCGCCCATGCGCCGTACGCCATAGCCCATAGCCAGCGCGACTTCGCCATTTTGCACAACGGCCACGGCCACTCCCGGTACATCAAACGCCTTCATCGCCCGTGCTATATATTCGTCGATAACGTTCAGCGGACCGGTCTGGGCGCACAGCGGAGAAAGACTGATCGACAAGAGAATCCAAAGCCGCGTCATGAACAAAAACCCCTTACTTCGTCTGATAATTGGGGTACTGCGGCCTCTTCAACACCGGCGGTGGATTGTTCCGCAGTTCCTCCATCACCACCTGGATAGCCTTCTCCAACTGCGGATCGTGTCCCTGCCGCACAAGCGCCGGATCCAACTCCACTTCGATGTCCGGCGCAATGCCGTGGTTCTCGATATCGAAAGTTCCGTTGGGGTTCCAGATTGCAAAGCTGGGGGCCATCACCACACCGCCGTCCATCAGCTCGGGATATCCGGTTAGTCCGACCAACCCGCCCCAGGTGCGCTCGCCGATCAGTTTGCCGACGCCCGCGCGATGGAAGTACCACGGCATGGCGTCGCCGCCCGATCCTGCGAATTGGTTAATGATCATCACCTTCGGGCCGAAGATCGCGCCCTGCGGCTGCATGGAGTCCGCGCCATCGCGCGTGGTGGCCACGCTCATCAGCTTGCGCTGCAGAAACTCGATGACGTCGGTGGCGAGATGGCCGCCATGATTGAAACGCTCGTCGATGATGGCGGCGTCTTTATCCACCTGGGCGAAGAAGTAGCGCATGAAGCTGGTGTATCCGCCGAAGCCGGTGTCGGGCATGTGGATGTATGCCACGCGGCCTCCGGTCATTTGATCCACCTTGCGGCGGTTGTCTTCGATCCATGCCAGGTGCCGTAGGCCGGCTTCGTCGTCGACCGGCACGGCCGTCACTTCGCGCGCATTCGCTCCCGCGGGATCCGGCCCAACTTTCAATATCGTGCTCTTCCCGGCGGTGGCTTCGAAGAAGCTATAAACATTGTCGGCGGCGCGCACCTCCCGCCCGTTCACCGCTAACAGATACTCGCCCGCGGTCACGTTCACGCCCGGTTGAGTTAAGGGCGCCTTCAATTCGGGATTCCAGTTTTCACCGTCGTAAACGCGCGCGAAACGGTAGCGTCCGCTCTCGATCTTGTAGTCCGCCCCAAGCAGCCCTGTGCGCACATGCTTGACCTCCGGCCGGTCGCCGCCGCCCAAGAACATATGTCCCACGGTCATGTTGCCCAGCATTTCGGTGAACAGGTAGTTCAGATCGTCGCGCGAGCCTAGGCCGTTGAGGTACACGCCGTAGCGCTCTTCGGCGGCCTGCAAATCGAGCCCATGATAGTGCGGGTCGTAAAAGAATTCGCGCTCGATGCGCCAGACTTCCCGGAACATCTGTTTCCATTCCGCCTGCGGGTCCACTTTCACTTCCAGATCCTGCGTCTTGAGCGCCTTTTCATTCCCCGGCTTCGGCGGCGGCCCATCGGGGCCGTCGGGCATGGGCGGCGGTTCGGCGATGGTCCATTTGTCGTCCTGCTGGTAGAGCATCTTCTCGCCCGTGAACGACATTTGGAAGTTCTTCACTCCGCCGACGATCACGTCCGTCTTGCGCTTGCTCAGATCGAAGCGATGGACCGTGAAGATCGGCGGCGCTTGCGGCGAAAACGTCCCTTCGATGGCGTAAACCACTCCCGCTTTGCCCGCCTCAAGACCCACGTACCGGACTTGCGGCATGGGAAGCGCCAGAATACGCTGGCCGATCTTTTCCAGATCGACCTTGACCTCGACCTTCTCGGCGCTCTTGTCCTTTTCTTCTTTCTTGGCGTCGTCTTTTTTCGGCTCTTCCTTCTTCTTTTCGTCGTCGCTCTCGGGGGCTAGCGGAGACACCTGGCTCTTGGCCAGCACAATCAGATACACACTGGCGGTGACCGGCCGTGAAGCGTTCTGGATGTCCGGCTCCATCGCCGGACCGGAATTGGTGCTGGCCGTAAAGTACAGATACTTGCCGTTCTTGTCGAATACCGGACTCTCTGCGTCGCTCATCCCGTCGGTAACCTGGGTGCTCTTGGCGTCCGCCAAGGAGTAGAGATAAATCGCCGACATGTGGCTTTTCAGACTCTTCGAATATGTCAGCCACTGGCTGTCCGGCGACCACGCGGGCGCCAGACCGCCACCGTTGAAATAGTAGTCCGTTTCCACCAGCACGGGCTTCTTCGCCGCCAGGTCCACATAGAAGAGATGATCGTGGTTGTCCTGGTAAGCGATCTTCTTGCTGTCCGGCGACCACCGCGGCGTGGTGTAGAACGCCTTGCCCAGCGGGATCTTCATCGCTTCGCCAGTGCCGTCCTGATTGCGGACATGCAGCGCGTAGTCGCCCGATTCGTCCGACAAATAAGCGATACTCTGCCCATCGGGCGACCACACCGGCTCGCGCTCCATCACGGCCGTGCTGTTGGTGAGGTTGCGCGGATCTCCCTTGTCCGCCGGTACGGTCAGGATTTCCCCGCGCGCCTCGAACACCGCGCGCAAGCCGTTCGGCGAGACATCGGCATTCCGCAGCCGCTTGGCGACGTTCACGAAGTGCGGCCGCAGCTCGGGCAGATCGCCCGCCAGTGTCACGGGCACTGCCTTGGTTTGCCCAGTCTTCAGGTCGTACAGATGCAGCTCGCCGAACTGCTCGTACACGATCGCGCCCGGCCCCGAGGCCGCCGACTTGAAGTCCAGGCCGCGGTTAGCGATAGCGCGTGTGACTTTACCCTCTTTCGTGTCGTAATAGAACAACGTCACCGGCCCTTCCCGGTCGGAGAGGAAGTAGATGCGGTCGCCGACCCACATGGGGTTGAAGTCGTTGGAATTGTCCCGAGGAATCTTGACGATGCTCGAATCCGCGAGGTCGGCGATCCAGATTTTGCGCGTCTGCCCGCCGCGATAGCGCTTCCACGCCTCCTGCCACTGAAACAGGGGCACGTAAGCCAAGTGCGAGCCGTCGGCGGAGTACGTCCCTTCCAGGGCGATGGGTAGCGGCAATTCTTCCGGCAATCCGCCGCCTTCCACCGGCGTGGTGTATAGCCTTGCGCCATCGTTGGGAATGGCGCGGGAGGAGACGAACAGCACACGCTTGCCGTCCGGCGTCCATCCCACCGCTTCGTCGCGGCCGGGATGATACGTCAGCCGCCGCGGCACGCCGCCGGACGCGGACACCACGAAGACATCCACGTTGCCGTCGTACTCGCCAGTGAAGGCAATCGTCGATCCATCCGGCGAGAACACCGGATCGGTTTCCACACCGGGGCCGGCGGTGAGCCGCGTAGCCTCGCCCCCCTCGCGCGGAACGGACCAGAGATCCCCGGCGTAGGAAAACACGATCTGGGTCCGGCTGAGCGCCGGATTCTGCAACAACAGATGGGCGTTCTGCGCGGCGGCGCATGGCATCAAGAGGAGAACCAAACATACGATTCGATACATAAACTCCAGTATCGCGCGAGAACGGCTTGCGCGTTTTGGGGGCACGCCGCGTCTCTAGTTGTTGGACCAATTGGCGCCCAATGACGTGGCGCACGCACTTGTGCGTGCCGCGTCGGCACTGATGCCGACGCCCGCTATCGCCGCGCTGCTGCTATGTAGCAGCGTCTGCTTTGCTGCCGGGATTCCTCTAGCTTTCCAGCAAACCCGGTACGAAATGCGGGTGGGCGAATCCGTCCGGATTGCCGCGACGCCCGAGACGCTCGATTTCCTGCTGAAAGCCGCAAACCTTCGCGTGGATCCGGATGGCGCGGGACCCAGCCTGGTGGCCGGGCCGAACCGTACCCGCGACCAGGTGCTACTGGCTGCGCCTCTGCGCATCAGCCCCGGCGAGTATACTGCCACAATTTCAGCCACAAGTCCCACGGGTGAGAAGCGCGCCGCTCCATTGACCATCGTCGTGAAGCCCAGGCAGACGGTGCCAACCGGTTCCACGCGCCCTCCCGTAGTGCTGCTGAATGGATGGGAAACCGGCTTCACCGGCGCATGCGGCGTATCGTCCAGTTCCGCGGATACCTTTGGGAATCTTGCCGAGTACCTGGTGTCCGACGGCGTTCCAGTGGTGTACTTCTTCGATAATTGCGTCATCGATCCAAACCAAACGATTGAAGTGTTGGGCAACGATCTGGCAACTTACCTGAATACCATCCAGTACGACAACGGCCAGCAGGTGCCGCAGATAGATCTGGTGGCGTTCAGCATGGGCGGCCTGATCGCCAGATCCTACCTGGCAGGATTGCAACCCAGCGAGATCGCCACTCCGCCGGCCACCACCCTGGTGCGCGATCTGATTTTGATAGCCACGCCAAATTTCGGCTCCTTCGTGGCCGGCAACTATGTGGCTTATCTTGCGGCGACGGGGACGCAGAGTGCCGAGCTGATCCCGGGCAGTTCGTTCTTGTGGAACCTGGCCACCTGGAACCAGCGCGGCGACGATCTCCGCGGAGTGAATGCATTGGCAATTGTGGGTAACGCCGGCCAATACTTGGGAAGCCTTTCGGCGACTACCGCTCTCAACAACGCCAGCGACGGACTGGTTTCGGAAACCAGCGCCGCGCTGGGTTTCGCTCTGCTGAGCTCTACGCCGACCCAAGTTGTCCCCTACTGCCACGTGGACCCGTCCGTTTTCACCAACACGGCAACTTTGGGAACGTTCGACTGCGATGCGGCGGGAATCGCCAACGTAACCAGCGACACGCAGGAAACCGGCGTCATCGTGCGCTCCTTTCTGGCGGGCAATACCGATTGGGAGTCGGTCGGCGGAACGGCCGCCAAGGATCCTTGGTTGTCGATCGATGGCGGACTGTTTTTCGGGATGGAGAACCAGACCGCCAACTACGTGACCGATCTGACCGCGGTAGCGTGGGGAAGCAGCGTTGCGCTCACCGAAGGCGGCGATACCGACGTCATATATTACACGGACTTCGTCAGCGGTTCGGGCAACTTCGTGGCGAGCAGCACGTCGCTCGGTACGGTCGACTGCGGCGGCCCGTTAACCGCACCGGTGGGATACTTCACGGCGGCGCGTTGCAAGATCGATACGGCCATTTACGAGGTCGGACCGCTGAGCGGCGCGCCTGGACGGATTGTGAATTCGGGTAGTACGATCACTATCACCGGCAATGACTTTGGCGCCCAGTGTGGCAGTTGCCAGGTACTGGCGATTCCCGTGAATTCCACGACTCAAACGGCATTGCAAGTGTCGTCGTGGACTGATACCTCGATTTCGGCGGTGCTGCCCGCGTCCCTGACCGGGCTGCTCACCATCCAGGTGACCGCCACGCCGGGAACGGATGCCATCACTATCATGGCGGCGGCGCCAACCGCGGCCTTGGCGGCAGCGCCATCCAGCCTGACATTCGCTTACACGGCGGGTGGCGCGGTCCCCGCCGCACAAACCTTATCCGTCACCAACGGAGGTAGCGGTACACTCACCTGGACCGCCACGTCAAACCAGTCGTGGCTGAGCGCGTCGCCAGCCTCGGGTACGGCTCCTTCGACGATCGCCGTATCCGTTGCGCCGGCGTCACTGACCGCGGGAAGCTACAGTGGCACTGTTACGATAACCGCGTCGGGCGCGTCCGGCAGCCCGTTATCCGTCGCTGTGACGCTGACAGTTACGGCGGCGGCCGCGTCGCTTACGGCCGCTCCGCAGTCGCTGGCGTTCACTTATTCCGCGGGTGGCGCGATTCCCGCCCCGCAAACCGTATCCGTTGGCAGCGGTGGCAGCGGCGCCCTCACGTGGACCGCCACATCGAGTCAGTCGTGGCTGAGTGTGTCGCCGGCCTCGGGCACGGAGCCTGCGGCTCTTACGGTATCTGTCTCCCCCGCGGCCCTGGGTGCGGGGAGCTACACCGGCGCTATTCAGATAACCGCTCCAGGCGCGTCCAACAGCCCGTTGGCGGTCGCGGTGACGCTGACGGTGGCGGCTTCCACGGCGACACTGGCGGTGACTCCGCAGGCGCTGAGCTTCGCATATACGTACACGGCGGGCGGCGCGGCTCCTGCTCCCCAAAACATTTCGATTGCCATCGGCGGCTCGGGCACGCTGGCGTGGAGCGTGGTGTCCAGCGCGTTCTGGGCCAGCGTCTCTCCGGCGTCCGGCAGCGCCTCGGCGACACTGTCGGTGTCCGTGAATCCCGCTAATCTCGCGGCCGGTACTTACACCGGCAACCTGCAGATCGTCACCACGGTCAGTACGGCCTCCGTGGCGATGACACTCGTGGTGAAGGGTACGCAGCCGGCCGGAACCATCACGGGCGTGGCGAACGGCGGAAGCTTTGCACTCGGCTTCGCATCGGCCACTTGGGTTTCCATTTTCGGCACGGGCCTCTCCGCGAGCACTGCGAGTTGGGGCGCCGGTAACTTCGCCAATGGTATGCTGCCGGCTTCACTCAACGGAGTGACGGTCGCCATCAACGGAATTCCCGCGTATGTGGAATACATCAGCCCCGCTCAAATCAATGTGCTTGCGCCCGACGATCCAACTACCGGCGCTGTACAGGTGCAGGTGACCACGGCGGGCCAGTCCAGCAACAGCTTCACTGCGCAGAAGCAGCAGTTTGCGCCGGCGTTCTTCACCTTTGACAACGGCAAGTATGTGGCCGCGCAACATGCCAATTACAGCCTCTTGGGCGCGCCCAGTGCGATCTCGGGCGCCACGCCGGCACAGCCGGGTGAAACCATTTTGTTGTACGGCACAGGATTCGGTCCCAGCACTCCGGCCCTGCCCACTGCCGATCTGGTCACCACGGCTGAGCCGTTGGCGAACGCAGTTACGATCGGCATTGGCGGCGTGGCGGCGAACGTCGAATTCGCCGGCTTGGTAGAATCGGGACTCTATCAGTTCAACGTGACGGTGCCATCGAGTCTGCCGAGCGGCGATGCCGTGGTGGTAGCAACCATCGGCGGCGTCGAAAGCCAAACCGGGCTTTCCATCGCCGTTCAGTAGGACGGACCTCCGGCTTGCCCTCGTTCGCTATCATAAATAACTGACATGCAGACCAAGCAATTAGGCAACAGCGATATGCACATTACGCCCATCGGCACCGGCGCATGGGCCATGGGTGGCGGCGGTTGGGCTTTCGCCTGGGGACCGCAGGACGACGACCAGTCCGTAGCGGCCATACACGCCGCGCTGGATGCGGGCATCAACTGGATCGACACGGCCGCGGTCTACGGCCTGGGCCATTCCGAAGAGGTAGTAGCCCGCGCGTTGCAGGGCCGCTCCCGCAAACCATTCGTGTTTACCAAATGCGAGCGCGTTTGGAACGAGCGCCGCGAGATTGGCAAGAGCCTGAAAGCGGACTCCATCCGCCGCGAAGCGGAAGCCAGCCTGCGCCGTCTCCAGTTGGACGTTATCGACCTCTACCAGATACACTGGCCCGAGCCGGACGCGGACATCGAGGAAGGCTGGACCGCCATGGCGGAGCTTCAGCGCGAAGGCAAAGTGCGCTGGATCGGTGTGTCCAATTTCAATGCGGACCAAATGCGCCGCGCGCAAGCCATCGCGCCCATTACATCGCTGCAGCCGCCCTATTCGATGCTGGCACGCGAAATCGAAGAGGCGGTTCTGCCGTACACGCAGGCGAATGGGATTGGCGTCATCGTATATTCGCCCATGAAATCGGGCCTGCTGTCGGGCGCCATGACGCGCGAGCGCATTGCCGCCATGCCGGACGACGACTTCCGCCGGCGCACGCCACCTTTCCAGGAGCCGCGGCTGACGCGCAATCTGGAATTGGCCGAATTGCTGCGCTCGATCGGCCAGCGCCATGGGCGCACGACGGGGGAAGTGGCGATTGCATGGACGTTACGCAATCCCGCGGTCACGGCGGCCATCGTCGGCATGCGTTCGGCGAAGCAGGTGGAAGGGGTGATCGGCGCTGCGGAGTTCCGGCTCAGTGCGGAGGAGGCGCAGGAGATCGAGGGTTTCCTGGCACACTTAGCCCAAGCGATGTGAAACCTATCCACTGCGCCATTCGTCGAGTCCGCAAGGCCACATCTGCGGCATCGTGGCCGCATTGATGTTGGCGTAAAGGATTTATGAAGAAATCAGACGTGCTGCGCGTGTGGGGACGTGTACTGCGGGGACAAACTCCTTTTCTCTCGATCGAGATCACGAAGGAATGTCCGCTTCGCTGCCCCGGCTGCTATGCGTATGAGCCGGACCATCTGGGCGCGTTTACCACGCTGCGGCAGCTTTCCGATTACAGGGGACAGGATTTGGTGACCGCGACCGTGGCACTGGTGCGCCGCGTCCGCCCGGTGCATCTCTCGATCGTCGGCGGGGAGCCTCTGGTCCGGTATCGCGAGCTTTGCGAGATCTTGCCGCGTCTCGACCGCATGGGAGTCGAAGTACAACTGGTGACCAGCGCGGTGCGTCCGATTCCGGAGGAGTGGAATTCCATCGGTTGCCTGCACGTGGTGGTTTCAGTTGATGGCTTGGCGCCCGAGCACGACAGGCGGCGCGCCCCGGCGACCTATGACCGCATCCTGAAGCACATCGCAGGCCAGCGCATCGGCGTACACTGCACCGTTACCAGGCAGATGCTCGAACGGCCATGGTATCTCGCCGACTTCTGCCGGTTCTGGTCGGACCGATCCGAGGTTCGCCAAATCTGGTTCAGCATTTACACCCCCCAGGAGGGCGATAACTCGCCGGAGCGGTTACGGCCCGAGGACCGGGAGATTCTTTTCGGTGAGCTATCCGCCGTCGCGGCCGAATTCCCTAAAGTACATTTGCCACAAATGGTGCTCGAAGGCTACCGCAAGCCGCCGCGTTCGCCCGAGGAGTGTACCTTCGCGCGGCTGACCACATGCGTGTCGGCAGACCTGCGGACGCGTATCGACCCGTGCCAGTTTGGTGGCAAGCCGGTGTGCGCGGAATGTGGCTGTCTGGCGTCGGCTGGAATGCACGCGTTGGCACGGATGAAGCTGGGCGGCATTTTCCCTCTCTCTGCCATTTTGAACGCATCCATCCGTCTGGGCAGCCACGGCGCGACTGCTGCCCCGGCTCAATGATAAGCTACCCAAGGCCGGGTCCCAAACCGCGCCAATCCGCCTCCCGACCGTGTAGACTGGATATGTTGCCTACCGTTCTTTGCGCGGGGCCATACAGGTTGTTCTTTTACTCGCGGACCGGGACGAACCTCCCCACGTGCACTTGGAACGGGCAGATGCAGTCGCGGAAAACGCGGCTCTTTTTGTTGAGGTCATGGCATGAGTACTTCGGGGACTGAACTCAGGGAAGCGTTGGCCCAGAGCGTAAGTGTAGGCGACGATGCTCTGGTTGTTGACCTGGCGGATGGCAGGACAATCGCGGTGCCGCTCGCCTGGTTCCCGCGTTTAGCACAGGGAACGGCTACGGAGCGCGCCAACTGGCGTCTCATAGGTGGCGGCGAGGGGATTCACTGGCCGGATCTGGACGAAGACATCAGCGTGGAACACCTCCAGGCCGGTCGCAAATCCGGTGAGGCGCAGGAGTCTCTACGCCGGTGGCTCCAACGGCGGGAATCGGTCGGCTGACGACGAGCTTGCCAGACTTGAAAAGAGTCATCGACTACGAATGAGCCGCTGACCAGCCGTCCTCACTCCGCATCGCTATATAATTGTGACCGGCACTCCATCGCATGCACTTCCTCCGCATCATCTGCGCGGCAACCCTACTCGCATTGCCCGGCCTGGCTCAGGCGGCGGACTTCGACACTGAAGTTCACCCCATCCTGGCGGCGCGGTGCGCTCCTTGCCATAGCGGCACAAAGCCTGCGGCGGGATTGTCGCTCACCAGCCGCGCGCTGGCCGTCACCGGCGGCGAGAGTGGTCCGGCGATTGTGCCCGGCAGCAGCGGCGCCAGCCTTCTGATCGAGAAAGTATCCGGGCAACGCGGCGCGATCATGCCGGCTTCCGGCGAGCCACTGACCGCGTCCCAGATTGCCACGCTACGCGCCTGGATCGACGCGGGAGCGGTTTGGCCGGAAACCGTGCCGGCCCCCACCGGTTGGATCGCGCCGATTCCGCCGCGCCAACTGGATCCTCCCGGGGGCGACGAACCGAATCCCGTCGATCGCTTCGTCGCGGCATACTTCGCGAAGCATGCGATCGCCTTCCCGGCCGTGGCTCCCGATGCGCGATTCGCCCGCCGCGTCTATTTTGATTTATGGGGCTTGCCGCCGACACCGGCGCAACTGGAAGCCTTCCTGCATGATCGCGGTGCCGATAAACGCGCGCGGCTGATCGACGCGTTGCTAGCCGATTCGCAGCCCTACGCCGAACATTGGATCACCTGGTGGAACGACTTGCTGCGCAACGATCAAGGCGGCGAATATGCGGGCGAGCGCAAGTCCATCACCGATTGGCTGCTGGGCGCGCTGGAACGTAACCTGCCCTACGACAAGATGATCGCGGCGTTGGTGAACCCGGTGGCGAAGAGCGACCCGGAAGGCTTCCTGATTGGCGTCAACTGGCGCGGCGATATCAACGCCAGCCAGACGCCTTACATGCAGGCGGCGCAGAACACCGCGCAGATCTTTCTGGGCGTCAACCTGAAGTGCGCGTCCTGCCACGATAGCTTCATCAACCGGTACAAGCTGCGCGAATCCTATGGCATGGCCGCGTTGTTCGCGCCACAGAGCCGGCTGGAGTTGGTGCGTTGCGACGTGAAGACCGGCACGTACACGGGGCCGCAATTGCTCTATCCGGAACTGGGCGCGGTGCCCGAGGATGCTCCGCTCACGGCGCGCCACGCCGCCGCTGCCGGTTTCTTCACCGATCCGCGGAATGGCCGGGTCGCCCGCACCATCGTCAATCGCTACTGGCAGAAACTATTCGGACACGGCCTAGTGGAGCCTGTGGACGAGATGGATGGCGAGCCGTGGAACCCGGACCTGCTCGACTGGCTGGCCTCCGACTTCACCGCGCACGGCAGCGATTTGAAATACCTGCTGCGGCTGTTGATGACTTCGAAGGCATATCAATTGCCGGCGTCCGTCAGCCCCGAGCAGCCCGAGAAGCCGTACCTGTTTCGCGGGCCGGTGGTGCGGCGGCTCACTGCCGAGGAGTTCGCCGATACGGTATCGGCCGTGACTGGGGAATGGCGCCTGTACGAGAAAAACCCCGACCACGACGCTAAGAGGGAACCGGTGGCAGTCCCATCGCGCGACTGGCAATTCAGGGCGTCGCCGCTGGATCTGGCACTGGGCCGCCCCATTCGCGACCAGGTCTTTACCACGCGCGACAATCGCCCGACCACCTTTCAGGCGCTGGAACTGGTGAACGGCGCGAGCCTGGAGAGCATGCTGCGGCGCGGCTCGCTGCGATTGCTCGGCCAACTGCCGGGGCATCCTGCGGGTCCGCCGGAGAACCTTTTCGACAGCGGCAGGCTGCGCCGCGGCGCGGTGGATTTCGATATCGATATCTCCGGTCTGAAGCGATTGTGGCTGCTGGAGGAGGATGCCGGCTCATACGATCCAACACGCACGGTGGCAGGTTGGATCCGCGTGGAATTCTTCGGTCCGCAAGGCGTGAAGGATCTGGCCGATCTGGCGCCCGCGGAGTTTGTCCGGCAGCCTCTGACGGCCAGCAAAGAGCCCGCCGGCGAGGCTATCACAACACCACCGGGCAGTCGACTGGTAATTCCGATCGAGGGCCTTGGCTACGTACGGATGCGCGGCCGCGTAGCCCTGGACGACCGCTCCACAACCGACGATATCGAAGGTGCGGTACGCTTTTTCATCTTCGCTGCTGAGCCCGATCGCCAGCGTCTGGTGCATGTTAAAGGGGTGCCGCCAGTTCTAGCGCCGCCGCCTTTCAGGAGCGTCAACGAGGCGGGGCAGCGGCTTTATTTACAACTTTTCGCGCGAAAACCGAACTCACAAGAGGCGCGCATCGTAAACAAATACTTTGCGGGCGGAAAACTTGCGCCGCCGGCTTTGGAGGATCTTCTGTGGAGTTTATTGCTGCATCCCGAGTTTCAATACTTGTACTAGCGAGCTGCGCGGCGGCCCTGGCGCAAGACGGCGGGGCCGTCTACCAGAAGTATTGCGCGCAGTGTCACGATAAAGGCGAGGGGCGCGCGCCGCAGCTCCTCACGTTGAGCCAGTTCACTCCGGAGCGCGTCCTGGCTTCGCTGACCAATGGCAAAATGGCCGAACAGGGCAAGGCCCTCACGCCGGCCGAGTCTCGATCCGTGGCCATGTTCGTTACCGGCGGCAAATCGTTCGGCTCCAACGAGGCGGCCCAGCAAGGCGCCTGCGCCCAACCCGCGCCTGTTTTCGATAAGCCATTCTCCGGCCCCTACTGGAACGGCTGGGGCGTGGACGCCTCGAATCGCCGCATGCAACCGGCGGCCATGGCAGGCTTGCGCGCGGACCAGGTGCCGCAATTGAAGCTGAAATGGGCGTTCGGATTTCCCGGCGGCGGCCGCGCATTCGCACAGCCCACCGTAGTGGGAGGGCGCATCTTCGCCGGCAGCGACTCGGGCAAAGTATATTCGTTGGATGCGGGCACGGGGTGCATCTACTGGACGTTCAAAGCCGATACGCCGGTGCGCAGCGCCATCAGCATCGGGCCGGTGGGCGCGAAATGGGTGGCGTATTTCGGCGACCAGCGCGCGCAAGCCTATGCGGTGGATGCGGCCACGGGCGTGCTGCTATGGAAGGTGCGCGTGGAAGAACATCCGGCCGCCATGATCACAGGCGCGCCGGCGCTTTACGAAGGCCGGCTATATGTTCCGGACTCGTCATACGAGGAGGTGACCGGCGCGGCGCCCAAATACGAATGCTGCAAGTTTCGCGGCGCTGTAACCGCGCTCGATGCCGCCACCGGCAAACAGATCTGGAAGAGCTACACCATTGCGGAAGCGCCGCATCCGGTGCGCAAGAACAAGCAAGGCACCCAGCTTTGGGGGCCGTCGGGCGCGGCCGTGTGGTCGTCGCCTACGATTGACCCGAAACTGCGCGCCGTGTATGTGACCACGGGCGATGCCTACTCGGATCCGGCCGCGCGTACCAGCGATTCGTTTTTGGCTTTCGATATGGATACCGGGAAGCTGCTTTGGTCGCGCCAGTTGACCGCGGGCGATGCCTTCAACTTGGGCTGTCCTACTGGAGACAATTGCCCGGAGACCAACGGTCCGGACTTCGATTTTGGTTGCTCGCCGAACCTGGTGGATCTGCCCAACGGCAAACGCGCGCTGGTGGCGGGACAGAAATCCGGCATGGTACACGCGCTCGATCCGGATCAGCAGGGCGAAGTGTTGTGGAGCGTGCGTGTGGGCAAGGGCGGCCCACTCGGTGGCGCGCAGTGGGGCAATGCGTCGGACGGCCAGAACGTTTACGTGGCTGTGTCGGACCACTACGCTACAAAGAATCTTAGCGAGGCTGGCGGAATGTTCGCGTTGAAGCTGGCAACTGGGGAGCGGGTCTGGTCTACGCCGGCGCCGGTTTGCGGCAAGCCCGGATGCAGCCCAGCGCAATCGGCAGCCGTGACCGTGATTCCGGGTGTGGTCTTCTCGGGTTCGCTGGACGGCCACTTGCGCGCCTATGCCACCGCCGACGGGCGCATTGTGTGGGATGTGGACACTGCGGTGCAGTATCAGGCCGTGAACGGAGTGAAGGCCAAGGGCGGGTCGCTGGACGGTCCCGGCGCGGTGGTGGTGGGCGGGACGCTGTATGTGAACTCCGGATATGGGATGTTCGGCGAGATGCCGGGCAATGTGCTGCTGGCTTTCTCGGTGGATGGGAAGTAACTCAGCGCCTACTTCGACACCCACGTAGCCGAGAAGCTGGATCCATCCGAAGAGAGAGCCGACGGAACAGACTCAGTCACACCCTTGAGACTGACCATCGTAATCTCGTAGATATTCGCAAACGAACCGATTGGCCCGGTTTTCCCATCCATCGTGGCATAGCAAGTTCCGGGCACGCTCGTGCTGTCGTCGCCGAACAGGACTGTGCCAAAATCGGATAGGGGCTGGATGCCCGTAGTGCTGGTGGGGGCCTCGGCAACCCACTCCGCGGATTTGCGCTCCGCCGACGGCACTGCCGCGGTCTTGCTGAAAGATTGTCCGGTGGTTACGTCTGTAATTGTGACGGTGAACTTCCGGTCACTGTAACTTATCTGTGCCGACATGCGGTCGCCCGGCTGTATCGTGAGGCTGCCGACGGCGAACGAAGGCTGCGGGAAAAACTCATACCAAGCGTAATATGAAGGCACACCTTTCGAGCAGTCGGAATCCGTTCCGGTTTGCTCGACAGTTTCGGATTTGTACCCGTCGATACCCACCCAGAAGGCGGCGTATTGTGTGCCCGAGGTGCAGGTGACCGCCGGGACAATCCAGGACCCTTCGGCTGCGGTGAAGGACCCCGCGGCCCCGGTTATCGCATAGCCGCTCCAATTGTTGCTTGAAACCGTACCGTCTTCGCGCTCTTCGATAATACTGATTGGGGCATGCCGGGGCCGGGGCCTTTCAGTTGTAACATTGGACGCTAGAGAAACCTGTGCGGCCACAGGCAGGGTGGTAAGTGTCGCAAATATGGCCAGCCGGTGCGATAGCATACGTTAGCTCCGTTTTCAGTTAGCCGAGTTTCACGCGAGATTCCTATCGCGGAAACTCAGTTTGGAAAACAGTATATCCTGCCGCTCAGTTGGAGCGGAATACTTGCCGATGGGCGATTTGTGCGTGAAGCAACGCTTGGCGCTGTGCGGGTGCGACCTTTTGTACAAAGATCCCGGCGGTATAATATGGATACCGTTATGCCTTGCGAGGTGCTGTCGATCAAACGTGCGATCTCGGCCGGACTTTCCCGCCGCAATTTCCTGCGTGCTTCCGGCGCTGCCGCCCTGGCCGCGCTGGCGGGTTCCGAAGCGCGCCTCCTGGCCGGCAGCACCAAGATCGCGCCGCGGGCCGACAGCCTTATCCTGCTTTGGATGGCGGGCGGCATGGCCCAGACCGAAACTTTCGATCCTAAGCAGTACACGCCGTTTGAACCTGGCATGGAGTCGAAGCGCGTGCTCAGCACGTTTCCCGCGATCGACACCGCAGTCGATAACATCAAAATCTCCGCCGGCCTGGAGCGTATCGCCAAGATCATGGACCGCGGCACGCTGATCCGGTCCCACCGTGTCGGCGATCTCGGCTTTATCCTGCATTCGCGCCATCAGTTTCATTGGCACACCGGCTACGCGCCTCCGCAGTCGGTGGCTGCGCCGCATATGGGCGCGGTGGTCTCGCGCACGCTAGGGCCGCGCAATCCGGACATTCCCGCGTTCATCGACATCGGACAGAATTTGGAAATCGGCGGCGAAAGCGATGCGGTGAAGGCGTTTCACACCGCCGGTTTTCTGGGCAGCGAGCACGCGCCTTTCTTGATTACCGATCCCAACGACGCGGTGTCGCGCGTGCGGCCTTCCGAACATATCGGCCCGGCGCGCTTCGTCAACCGTTATGAGGAATACAAGAAACTGGTGGCCGCCAGTCCGGTGGGCCAATATGGCAGCGACTTCCAACGCCAGAGTCTGCTG
>Ga0209333_1000546_pt1 | contig 20882 bp, 10 predicted proteins | sample BlaSpr_A8_OM2_O3_FD_187982 | JGI IMG/M metagenome (GOLD analysis project Ga0209333, IMG submission 187982) | Forest soil microbial communities from Thunder Bay, Ontario, Canada - Black Spruce, Ontario site 2_A8_OM2_O3 (SPAdes) (version 2) | ecosystem: Environmental > Terrestrial > Soil > Boreal... | reverse complement strand
AGTTTGCTGAGTTGAGGCAAACCCCGCTGGAGCCCGACCGATCCAATCCGCGTCGAGTCCACTACGACGGAGTGCACCGTCGATTCCTGTGAGGCGTCGTGCAATCCGGTTAATATCCTGTCGGGCTTCCAGGTAACTCCGCCGTCCTCGGTGGCGAACAACACCACCACTCCGGGATAGGTAACGCAGACATAGCCGCGCCTTGGATCCTAAAATACGGGTAGGTCGTATGCAGCATAGGAGACGTCTTGCTCCTGTGCCCACTCTCTTTCCTCCTTTGCTGCGGCAGGCGGTAGCGCTTGGAAGCCTCGCTGGAGCTGATCGAAGTTCTGGTCGTATTTCCGCATCAGGTCTGTCTTCACCGGTGATTCGAGCACGACGGCCTGCCAGGTTTTGGCGCCGTCGCGGGTGACATAGAGTTCGTCATTGCCGCCGCCGCCCACCAGCCAGCCGAATTGCGGCGTTACCATAACGATCGGCCCCGCCACGCTCACGTCTCCACGCCTGTGAGTCGGCACATGAGGCGACAACCAGCTTCTGCCGCCGTCTGAGGTCGCCAGCACCTAGCCGTAGCCCCGAGACATGTCGTTGAGACCGGCATACAAGGAAAGCCAACCATGAATCGGATCCGCGAAAGCGAGAGAAGCTTCGCCACCGAAAAGCGAGCCCGAGAGCCAGTCGGGCATCCTCAGGGGTTCCACCGACCAAGTGGCTCCGGCGTTGTCCGTAGTGGCCAGATCGAACCTCAACCCACTAGGAACATCAGGTTCTCCGTGCGCGAATAGTACCCAACCGTGACTGGCGTCGAGAAAGAAAATCGCAGAGGTCACCGCGCCCTCGGGACCGGGCGGAGTGATGTCCTTCCAATCGGTTCCTCCGTTGGAGGTCCACATAAGCCGCCCCATGCTCATCGCCCAGCCCACATCAGGCGCGAGCAGCTTCATGGATGTGACTAATCCGCTCGTAGACGGACTGGTCTCGCCGCCCGACTTGCGCGCAGGTACTGCGCCGTTTCTGACCGGAAATGGTGGCCGCGGCAGCGAGCCTTCAGGCTCAACAGGTTGTGCCGGCGTGGCCGAGGTAAACGCGAAAAACAACACTGTCACAAAGAGCAGCGGCCAACTTCGTATTCGCACAGATACCCCCGACGCCGTCCTTGGATTAACCGCAGCGATCACCAAATGTGCCTCTGCCCTTGAAGAACATCTATTCTCCGGGACCAGCACTGTAAATCTGGAGACTAAATAGCGATAGCGGCTTACGCAGTCCGACGCGATCTGCTCTTCAGCGCTTACACGCCACGTTACTCCTTACGCATCCTACGTTCTGTAGCGAGCTGGGCACCCCAAGTTACGGTGCTTTTCAGCCGGCTAACGAGCACTCTCGGCTAATCTTGCCTCTAAAGGCGGCCGAAACCTCGGTAAAATGAAAAAGATCAGTGATTTGTGTCTGTAGGCATTGTGTTGCCAACGACAGCGTCTGGAAATGAAGACATGCAGGCAGTTATTACGAGCCGCGGATAGATTCTAGTGCTACCGATGGCGAAGGTTAGACGAAATTGCGACGAGCCAAGTTTCGGTCGAAGGGGTTTCTCACGAACATAAGCGCACTTTTCCGGGAGATCTTCATGCGCAAATCCCGATTCTGGAAGCTCGCATCGGTGTGCATGCTGATCGTCGCAGCCGCCGTGGCGATTCCCTCGATCGCGATGCAGGGAGATACGACCGCCGACCGCGTGTTGGGACAGCTCGACTTTTCCCACAATGCCGCGAACCTGATCGACGGGCGCGGCCTGGATTCTCCCCCATCGGTTGCGCTCGACGTGAGCGTGACGCCGAATCGGCTCTATGTCTCTGACGGCCTCAATTCCAGGGTGCTGGCATGGAAGGACGTGGCAACGTTCTCGAATGGCAGTCCAGCGGACCTCGTGATTGGACAGCCCGATTTCATCTCAGGCGCGTGCAACAACAATGGCACGCTAAGCGCGAGCACCCTGTGCCAGCCCTCAGGAATTGCAGTAGATGCCGACGGGAATCTCTATGTGACTGACGGCAGCAATAACCGGGTGCTTGAATACAACACGCCGTTCGCCGCCTGCACCGGCTTTCCTTGTGTGGGCGGCGCCGCCAACACAGTGTTCGGGCAGGGCGGACTCTTTACTTCCGGCTCCGCCAATAATGGCGGGATAAGCGCGAACAGCCTCAGCTTCCCCAATGGAGTCGCGGTGGACACTGCGGGCAACGTCTACATCGCGGACCTCAATAACAGCCGCGTGCTCGAATACAACACGCCGCTGGCCGTAACGGCAACTCCGGGCAGCGGCGACACGACCGCAGATCTGGTCTTCGGGCAGGGCGGCAGCTTCAGCTCGGGCACCGCGAATAATGGCGGGATAAGCGCGAACAGCCTCAACTCGCCCTTCGGGGTTGCGGTGGACAGCATCGGCAATGTTTACGTCGCGGATACCGCCAACAACCGCGCACTTGAATACAACACCCCGCTGACCGTTACCGATATTGCGGGAAGCGGCGATACCAAGGCAGACCTGGTTTTCGGACAGGCCGGCAGTTTCAGCTCGGCTGCGGGGAACAATGGCGGGTTGAGCGCGGACAGCCTCAGCAGCCCATTTGGAGTTGCGCTGGACACTGCGAACAACTTCTACATCGCAGACGTGGACAACGGCCGCGTGCTCGAATACAACACGCCGCTGGCCGTTACCTCTACTCCGGGTAGCGGCGATACTACCGCCGACGTGGTGTTCGGGCAGGGCGGCAGCTTCACTTCCTCCGCCTGCAATTCCGACACCAACGGAGGCGCGTCGAGCGCCGTCGATCTGTGCTTTCCCAACGGGGTTGCGGCAGATGCGAGCGACGTCTATATCGCGGACACCGGCAACAGCCGCGTGCTCAAATACAACACACCGCTTATCACGGGTACCACCGCCAATGTGGTGCTCGGGCAATTCGACTTTACCCACAGTGCAGAGAATCTGGTCGACGCCAGCGGCTTCTACCAACCCTTCTCGGTTGCAGTCGACACGACCACGGTACCGAACCGGCTCTATGTATCGGACACCAACAACAACCGCGTGCTGGGCTACAAGGATGTGGCCACCTTCGTTAGCGGCGGCCCGGCCGACCTGGTGGTCGGGCAGCCCGACTTCATTTCCGGCGCGTGCAACAACAATGGCCCGGTGAGCGCGAGCAACCTTTGCCTCCCTTACGGGGTTGCGGTGGACGCCGGCGGCAACCTCTACGTCGCCGACAACAACAACAGTCGCGTACTCGAATACAGCACCCCATTCGCCGGCTGCGAATCGTTTCCGTGCGTCGGCGGTCCTGCCAACTTGGTCTTCGGGCAGAACAACAGTTTCACTTCCAGCAGCTGCAGCAACGGGGGTGTGAGCGCGACCAGTCTGTGCAATCCATTTGGCGTCGCGGTGGATTCCGGCGGCAACCTCTACGTCGCCGACTCGGGTAACGTCCGCGTGCTCGAATACAACACGCCCCTGACCGTTACGGCCACTCCGGGCAGCGGCGACACCACCGCCGATCTGGTCTTCGGGCAAGGCGGCAGCTTTTCTTCCAATACCTCGAACAACGGCGGAGTGAGCAAGAACAGCTTGGCCGGTCCCAACGGAATCGCGGTGGACACCAGCGGCAATCTCTACGTCGCCGATCCGGGCAACTGCCGCGTGCTCGAATACAATACCCCGCTCTCCAACGGCACCGCCGCCAGTCTCGTCTTCGGGCAGGGCGGAATTTTCACCACCGACGGATGCGGGGGCGGTGCGGACGGCCTCAACTTCCCGTTTAGCGTCGCGTTGGACCCTGCGGGCGATGTTTATATCGCGGACACCGCCAACAGCCGAGTGCTCGAGTACAACACGCCGCTTACCGTAACTGCGACTCCGGGGAGCGGCGACACCACCGCCGATCTTGTATTTGGGCAGGGCGACATGATCACGTCGAGCGGATGCAATTTCGACACCGGCGGGACCATCCCCACAGCGAACGACCTCTGCTTCCCCTATGGAGCTGCAGTGGACGGCGGCTTCAACCTCTATATCGCTGACAAAGCCAACAGCCGGGTGCTCGAATACGACGACCCGCTGGCGATCCCGACGGCGACCCCAACCGCGACGGCTACATCAACGGCCGCGACCGCTACTGCGACGCCGACCGCAACTACAACGGCGACTGAAACCGCTACGGCGACCGCAACGTCAACGGTAACTGCGACCACAACCCGCACTGCGACCGCGACACCGACGGCAACCTCAACCGCGACTGGAACACCGACGCCGACAGCGACGTCAACTGCAACGGCCACAGCCACGCCGACGACGACTGCTACGGCAACGCAGACTGCGACCTCAACGGTAACTGCGACCGCGACACGAACTGCGACCACGACCGCTACGGCAACCGCGACTCAGACCGCCACGTCAACTGAGACTGCCTCTGCGACCGCGACACCGACGGCAACGTCGACAGCAACACGGACAGCCACGGCAACCGCGACTGCAACATCGACGCCGACTGCGACGTCCACCGCAACTGCCACGGCTACGGCGACACAGACTGCGACTTCAACGGTAACTGCGACCGCAACCCGCACTGCGACTGCGACGGCTACGGCAACCTCGACTCAGACCGGCACGGCAACTGGGACCGCGACACCGACGGCAACCTCGACAACGACCGCAACGCCGACTGCCACCGCGACCTCGACGCCGAGCGGCACCGCGACCTCGACTGCCACATCAACGCGGACAGCAACTGCGACCGCGACTGGAACATCGACGCCGACAGCAACGTCCACCGCGACTGCGACAGCCACACCGACCACGACTGCCACGGCAACGCAGACAGCGACCTCGACGGTAACCGCGACCGCGACGCCGACGAGCACCGCGACTGCGACATCGACTCAGACCGCTACGGCAACTCAGACTGCATCGCCCACTGTCACTGCGACCGCGACGCCGACCAGCACCGCAACTGCGACTGGAACTGCGACGCGAACAGCTACTGCAACTGCGACTGGAACATCGACGCCGACGGCGACGTCCACTGCAACTGCGACGTCCACGCCGACGATGACTGGTACAGCAACGCAGACTGCGACCTCAACTGTAACTGCGACCGCAACACGAACTGCGACTGCGACCGCTACGGCAACTCAGACTGCATCGCCGACTGTCACTGCGACCGCGACGCCGACCAGCACTGCAACTGCAACCGCGACGCGGACTGCTACGGCGACCGCGACTGGAACATCGACGCCGACCGCGACGTCTACTGCAACTGCGACGTCCACGCCGACGATGACTACTACCGCAACGCCGACTGCGACTTCGACGGCGACGTCAACCTCAACTGCGACCAGGACTGCCACCGCGACCGCTACGGCAACATCGACGCCGACCGCTACGGCAACCGCGAGTGGAACATCGACGCCAACTGCGACGCACACTGCAACCGCCACGGCCACGCCGACGATGACCGCTACCGCAACGCCGACTGCGACCGCGACTGCGACCAGGACTGCCACCGCGACCGCTACGGCTACATCGACGCCGACGGCTACGCCTACGCCGGTACCCGTCAAGCTGAAAATCACTCCGGACTCGATAAACTTCGGCACGGTGAAGGTCGGGGGTCAAAAGGGGCCCAAGAATATCAGCGTGCGCAATCCCAAAGGCAGCAAGAAGAAACCCGGCATCACGGTGTTGATCGAGGGCGTCGCCGGAGCGGAAAGTGGCCTTAGCCCAGCTCAAACGTTCTTCGTGGACAATGGCTGCAATGCGCCGTTGGCTCCCGGCGCGGAGTGCAAGATCGGAGTCACGTTTAAACCGACTGCTCCAGGAACGGATGCGGCGACGCTGACGATCATCGACAATGCGGAACCCGGTATGCAAACGGTAAAACTCAAGGGTAAGGGCAAAACAAAATAGATTATTGGTCGAGCGCCGCAGCTGCGTGCGGCACCAAACCGGCACGGCGCGATATGCAGTCAAGAAGGGATCGAGCAGTCTGAACGGTGCGTGACGTTCGAGAGGTCTTACGCGACCAGCAAGCAAATCTGTGCCGTGCTTTTCACCCTGCCGATGAGCGCTTTCGGTGAATCCTGCCCCTAGTGCCGGGCCGAAGCGAGGAAGATGGCAAAACGACCGAAATGCCCACGATCCAACATTCATAGCGCTTGGAGCTTTAAGGACTATCGATGAGCGCAATTCTGGGGGTGAGCGGACTAGCCGACTCCGTTCGTTTCAAAAGGGTAAATTGGCCGGGCCTGGAGGAGCGGGAATACCGGATTTCGCAGGGATTCGACGCTGCCGCGGCGATTGTCGTCGATGGGATCGTGGTGGCGGCGGCTGCGGAGGAACGTTTCAACCGGCAGAAGCAGACCGGCGACTTTCCGGTTCAGGCAATCGATTACTGCCTTCGGCAGGCCGGCCTGTCGCTGAGCGACGTCGAAGAGATCGCTCATTGCTTTGACTACGCTCCGTTTGGAGAGATTTTCAGTCTCGACGCGACCAGTGCGATGCTTTACGAAGAGGTATTTTCCAGGCAAGCCCTACTCGCACAGGTTAGCCGGCACTGCCCGGGATTCAATCCTGAGCGCGTACACCAGGTTAGTCATCATTTGAGTCATGCCGCGAGCGCCTACTTCACTTCGGGTTGGGACGAATGCCTGGTGGTCGTGCTGGACGCGATGGGAGAAACGCAAAGCGGATCAATCTTTCACGGCAGTGGCGGGAGACTGGAAAAGCTGCGCGAAATTTCGGCCAACGATTCGCTTGGGATTCTCTATTCGCTGGTGACGTATCATCTCGGGTTCGATTTCAATTCGGACGAATACAAGATCATGGGACTCGCGCCTTACGGCGACCCGCGGCAGTTTGAAGGTGTTTTTCATCAGATGGTCGAGTGCCGTCCGAACGGCACAGTAAGAATTCCAATCCTGCGTTTGAATCGCACCCGGTTTGAGCGCGAAAATTATCTGCAAACGCGCGACTGGCTGTCGCGCAACCTCATCCCGCGGCGCGAGCCGGGCGACGAGATCACTCAAGTCCATTGCGATGTTGCGGCATCGCTTCAACAGACGCTGAATCGCGCGATTCTCCATATCTGCGGCCATTTTGGCGCCAGTACAGGGCTCCGCAAAATCGCGATGGCAGGCGGAGTGGCTCTGAATTGCAGCGCGAACGGAGAGTTGATGCGCTCGGGGCTGTTCGACGAAGTGTACGTGCCGCCAGCGGCCGGCGATGACGGCGCAGCACTCGGCGCGGCACTGCATCGCGCGTCACTGAAAACTGAGGTCATCAACCGGAGATTTCCGGTTCCTTTCCTGGGGCCCAGCCATCCGGCGTGCGAGATCGACGCGGCGCTCAAGGCTTTCGAGGGCGCGATCGAGGTTAGTCACTTTGGAAGTGTGGAAGAAACCTGTATCCGCGCCGCGCAGATGATTCAGGAAGGAAAAGTTGTCGCGTGGTATCGGGGAAGAATGGAGTATGGACCGCGCGCGCTCGGCAATCGCAGCATCCTGGCCGATCCCTCGAATCCGGAAATGCGCGATCGGGTCAACGCGATGGTCAAGAAGCGCGAGGCTTTTCGACCCTTCGCGCCCGCGGTCTCAATCGAGGAAGTCCATCGATGGTTCGATGTTCCGCCGATGACCGCACTGCCGTACATGATTGCGACGGTGAAGGTCCGCGAAGAATATCGCGCGACGCTGCCCGCGATCACTCATGTTGACGGATCGGCACGCGTGCAAACCGTCGCGGCAGATGACAATCCAGCGTTCCACGCGCTGCTGAAGGCGGTCGGGCAGCTTAGCGGCCGCGAGATCGTGCTGAATACGAGCTTCAATGTGAAAGGGCAGCCGATCGTAAATACCCCGCATGAGGCGGTGGAGACTTTTCTCGGGACCGGGATCGATTGTCTATTCATCGAGAATAACCTTGTGAGCCGGGCATAAGCATCGCCTTCAAGATGACTACTCCTTTAGATCGCACGACGGCCGGATCACTGACAGCGTCTGAGCAAATTCAGTTGGTCGAATGGAATCGTACCGACGTAGACTTCGATTCTGAGAAGTGTGTCCACGCCCTCCTGGACGAGCAGGCGACTCGGACGCCGGAGTCACTCGCACTCATCTGCCGCGATCAAACCTTGACCTATGCGCAACTGCGTAAAAGGGCTCATCAGCTCGCGGGTCGCCTGCGCAAGCTCGGAGTCGGGCCTGAGACGATCGTCGCGATCTCGATGGAGCGATCGATCGACATGGTGGTGGCGCTGATCGGGGTTTTGAAAGCGGGCGGCGCCTACCTTCCACTGGATCCTTCTTTTCCGCCGGAGCGCGTGGCGTTCATGCTGAAAGACAGCGACGCACGCGTGATTCTCACTCGGCGGCGCCTCAAGAATAGTCTTGGTGATTCGCGCGCGGTGGTCGTCAGCCTTGATGAAAGCGAGCTAGATGACGACTCGAGCGACGCATTCAGCACGGCGGCCACAGAGCAGCCTGCTTCCTCGCTCGCGTACTTGATGTACACGTCGGGGTCGACCGGGACGCCGAAGGGCGTGATGGTCGAGCATCGCAACCTGTTGAATTTCTTCGCCGGGATGGATCGCGTAGTCGGGATCGAAGCCGGAGTCTGGCTGGCGGTGACGAGTATCTCGTTCGACATTTCTGTGTTGGAACTTTTGTGGACCCTCAGTCGCGGTTTCACGGTTGTGTTGCAGACCGGAAAGAACGGCCTGGCTGCAACCGGCGAATACTCGATCGCGGCGCAAATCAACCGGCATCGCGTAACCCATTTTCAATGCACGCCTACCCTGGTGAGAGCGCTGATTCGATCGCCCGAGACGCTGACGGCGATGAAGGGGCTCCAGAAGCTGTTGCTGGGCGGTGAAGCGCTGCCGCTGTCGTTGGCAAATCAGCTCGGCGAAGCGTTGCGCGCCGATATTTTTAACATGTACGGTCCGACCGAGACGACGGTGTGGTCGACCACCCACCGCCTGGCGAGAGCGGCCGCCTCAGTTCCAATCGGCAGACCTATCGCGAACACGCGCATCTACATCGTTGACGAGGATGGAGGATTGGCGCCGATTGGCGGCGCGGGTGAGTTGTATATCGGCGGCGCGGGAGTCAGTCGCGGCTATTGGCTTCGCCCCGAGCTGACGGCTGAAAAATTTGTGGTCAATTCATTTGAACCCCAGCGGCGCGAGATGCTCTACCGGACCGGCGACCTGGTCAGGTATCGCAACGACGGCGATATCGAGTTTATCGGACGAACCGATCAGCAGGTAAAGATTCGCGGCTTCAGGATCGAGCTCGGCGAGATAGAGACCGTGCTTGGCGACTATCCCGCGGTGCATGAAGCGGTGGTGGTGGTTCGACGCGATCAGGCCGACAACCCACTGCTGGCCGCGTATGTCGTGGCCAAGGCTGGCTTCACCGTCAACGCGCAGGAACTGAAGGTCTTCGCGCGGCGGAAATTGCCGGAGTACATGGTTCCTCCAACGATATCTTTCCTGGAGGCGATGCCACTTACTCCCAATGGAAAGACTGACCGCAAAGCTTTGCCGAATCCTAGTTTCAATGGAGTCGAAGAAAGCTCAAAGGGCGGCCGCAGCAGTACGGAACTCGAGCGAACAATCGTCGAGCTTTGGAAGGACGCATTGGCGCTCGATGCCGTTGGGCTGCAGGTCAATCTGTTCGACCTCGGCGCCAACTCTCTCAGCGTGGCCGAGGTTGCTGTAAGCCTCGGGCAAGAACTGAAGCGCGCAATACCTCTTACAGACTTCTTTGCCTACCCGACGATCGCCGCGCTAGCTGCGCACCTTAGCGGAAACGGCCGGAATGGAAATTCGACGGACCATTCCGATCGCGGCGCCGCACGGCGACAGGCGCTTCTTTCACGCGGGCGACCGGCAGCCCGATCTGCTGCGGATCCAAACGAGTGAAGGAGCCGGCTAACACTCTCGCGAGCCCGTCGATTGCCGTGGTCGGGATGACCGGCCGATTCCCCGGTGCGCGCAATTTGGCCGAGTTCTGGCGCAACCTCCGCGACGGGGTGGAGTCGATCAGCACACTCACTGATCAACAGTTGATCGCAGCTGGCGTGAATCCCGCCGAGCTTGCAAATCCAGACTACGTCAGAGCTGCCGCAATCCTCGAAGATATAGATCGCTTCGATGCCGCGTTCTTCGGCATGAGCCCGCGCGACGCTGCGATCATGGATCCACAGCATCGCCACTTTCTCGAATGCGCCTGGGAGGCGCTGGAGAGCGCCGGATGGTCCGCTGACGAGTTCGCCGGACGGGTGGGCGTTTATGCCGGATCGGGCATGAACAGTTACCTGATACACAACCTTCTAGCTAACCCTGAACTGGTCGCGAACGCAGGACTGTTCCTGTTGAAGCAGACCGGTAACGACAAGGACGTGCTTGCGACGCGGGTTTCGTATCAGTTGAACTTGACTGGGCCCAGCCTTGCGGTACAGACGGCGTGTTCCACCTCGCTGGTCGCGATTCATCTCGCCTGCCAGGGTCTGCTGAATCATGAATGCGATATGGCGTTGGCCGGGGGCGTTACGATCGAAATCCCTCACGGACTCGGCTACCTCTACCGCGAGGGCGAAATTCTGTCGCGCGACGGCCACTGCCGCTCATTCGACGCAGCTGCCAGTGGGACGATCTTTGGCAGCGGCCTTGGCATCGTAGTATTGCGACGTCTCGAGGATGCGATCCGTGACGGCGACTTCATTCACGCGGTGATTCTTGGAACCGCGATCAACAATGACGGCGCGCGGAAGGTAAGCTACCTGGCGCCGAGCGTCGCCGGCCAGGCGGACGCGATCGCCGAGGCCATGACGCTCGCAGCGGTTGAAGCCGACTCGATCTCGTACGTAGAGACTCACGGCACCGGCACTGCAGTCGGCGATCCGATCGAGATAGCCGCTCTCACGCGCGCGTTTCGCGAGAGCACCGAACGCAACGAATTTTGCGCGATTGGTTCGCTGAAGGCGAGCATCGGACACCTCGACGCTGCGGCCGGAGTGGCAGGGTTTATCAAGACGGTGCTCGCGCTCGAACATCGGCAGCTACCCCCCAGCCGTAACTTTTCACAGCCGAATCCGTTGATCGATTTTGACCGCAGCCCCTTCTTTGTGAATACCAGGTTGCGCGATTGGGAAAGCGACGGCGGACCGCGCCGGGCCGGAGTGACTTCGCTCGGGATCGGCGGGACCAACGCGCACGCAATCCTGGAAGAGGCGCCGCGGGCAGCCGCTTCGGGTGCTTCGCGTCCGTGGCAGGTGCTGACACTATCCGCGAAAACACCGACGGCGCTTGCCACGATGTCGCAGAACCTTGCGGACCACCTGGACGGAATTTCGCCGAACGTCGCGGATGTCGCCTTCACTGGCCATCTTGGCCGCAAGGCTTTTCGGTTTCGGCGGGCGATTATCTGTAAGGACTCAATTGGCGCGGCCGAGATGCTGCGCCGAGGCGACTCGAAAAGAGCGGTTTCCGATTCAGCGGGGGAGAACGAGCGGCCGGTGATCTTTCTATGCACGGGGCAGGGGTCGCAGTACGTCTCGATGGGCAAGGGACTGTACGAATCCGAGCCGGAGTTCAGATCCACGATCGACTTTTGCGCCGACTATCTGCAACTTCTCCTCGGCCTCGATCTGCGCACGATTCTGTTTCCGTCCGAGACCGCATCTGGCGAAGCCGCCGAGTTACTCAATCAGACGCGGCTTACGCAGCCGGCGCTATTCGTGATCGAATACGCACTGGCGAAGTTGTGGTCTTCGTGGGGAATCGAGCCCGCGGCGATGATTGGCCACAGCATCGGGGAATTGGCCGCCGCTTGCATTGGGGGAGTTTTCTCGCTGGAAGCAGGCCTGCAGATCATCGCGGAACGTGGGCGCCTGATTCAAAGCATGCCCGAAGGATCGATGACTGCGGTTCCGCTGCCTGAGAGCCAAGTCGTTCCGCTCCTCAACGGGAAACTCTCGCTGGCGAGCGTCAACGGCGATGAGCAATGCGTGGTTGCGGGTCCAGACCAGGCGATCGGGGACCTCGAGAAATCGCTGGCCGACAAGGGGACGGAGTATCACCGGTTGCGCGTGTCGCATGCGTTTCACTCGAGCATGATGGACCCGATAGTGCGCGAGTTCGCTGACTTTGTGCGCAAGTTCAAGCTGGCGCAGCCGCAGATTCCCTGGATCTCGAGCGCGACCGGAACCTGGATTACCGGCGAAGAGGCAACTTCTCCTGACTACTGGTCTCGGCAGTTACGCAGCACCGTTCGATTTGGGGACGGTATCGCCGAGGCGCTGAAGAATCCCGACGCCATTCTCCTGGAAATCGGTCCGGGCAATACGTTGAGCGCCTTGTGCGAGCAGAGTCCGGAGTTCTCTGACTCTCAGAAAGTAATTTCTTCGCTGCGGACGCGGAGCGACAATACCTGCGACGAGGAATTCATCTCACGCGCGCTCGGGCAATTGTGGGCAGCCGGAAACAAGATTGACTGGAAGGGTTTCCATGCTCACGAACGGCGACTGCGGCTGCCGATCCCAACCTATCCGTTCGAGCGCGAGCGTTTCTGGATTGAACCGGGCCGAAAAGTCGAATCGGTCGTGACCTCGTCCGGCCAGTCGGCGAAGGAAATCCGTGAGGTTGGATTTTTTTCTCCGTCATGGAAGCGAGCCGATCTTGATGAGAAAGACCGCGGACAGAATATTGGGCCCTGGCTCATCTTCGAGGACGCACAAGGTCTAGGCGCAACGATCATTCAGTTGCTTCGGCGCCGCGGCGAGCAATGCGTTGCGGTGCGGCCAGGATCCAGCTTTGCGCGAGTCGCTTCGGACGGGTTCGAGATCGACCCCGATAATCCGGCCGACTATCAAAGGCTGCTATCGGAGATAACCGCCAAGGGAAAAATTCCACGCACTATCGTACATCTATGGTCAGTGTGCGATTCACGTCCCGGCCAGGACTCGCTCGGCGATCTGTCCGCGGCGGAGACGATGAGCTTCTACAGTCTTCTTTTCCTCGGTCAGGCCTTGGGAGCTATCGACCTCGCGGTTCCTTTGGAAATTGCAGTAGTATCCAACAGCCTGCACCAGGTCGCGGACGAACCAATTCTGCGTCCGAGTCGCGCGTTGATTGCCGGTCCGTGTGGAGTAGTTCCCAAAGAACTCGCCGGCATTCGGTGTCGCAATATTGATGTCGAAATCCATACTTCCAGCAACGGTGCTGGCCACGATGTAAAAGAGGCCGCCGAGCAGATCGTCGCCGACCTTCAAGCCGGCGCGATTGAATCGCCAGTCGCGTATCGCAAGAACCGGCGCTGGGTCGAGACCTTCGCGAAACTTCGCGAACAGGAAAATCAGCCGTCGATCGCTCTTCGCGACCAGGGCGTATATCTGATTACCGGAGGTCTCGGGGGAATTGGCCTCGTCCTGGCGGAATCGATCGCCAATTCGGTTCGGGCGCGGGTCGTACTGGTGTCGCGCAGCGCTTTTCCGCCCAGGCAATCATGGGACGAATGGTTAGATGATCACGGCGAACGCGACGAGACCGCTCTGCAGATTAGAAAGATCCGCGCAATTGAGGACGCCGGCAGCGAAGTACTCGTTGCTGCGGGAGACGTTTGCGATCCCATGGCGATGCGGCGAATTGCGGACGAGGTTCACGCGCGATTCGGGGGCATCAACGGGATCATCCACGCGGCGGGCGTGATCGACGATGGTCCGTTGTTGCAAAAGGATCGCACGAACGCAGCACAGGTACTCGCGCCGAAGGTCCGCGGCACGCTGGTACTCGAGTCGGTCTTCGAGCACGAGCCCATCGATTTCTTCATACTGATGTCGTCCGTAAGCTCGCATCTGGCACCTGCGGGCCAGGTAGACTACACAGCTGCCAACGCTTTCCTGGACGCTTTCGCCCGCTCCCGGTCGCGAGATCGCGCTCGCTACGTTTCAATCCAATGGCCTCGGTGGACTGATGTCGGAATGGCGCAGGACGTCACTGGTAACCCGGACGTCGATTCGGTTCAGCCACTGCTAGGTTATGCGAGACTCAAAAGCGAAGGCCTGACTACTTACGAGAAGACCCTAAGTCTGGCAAAGGACTGGATAGTCAACGAACATAGGTTAAGCGGCGGTATCGGACTGTTCCCGGCTACAGGATATCTCGAGATGGTACGCGCGGCCGTGGCGGAACTGGCTGGTTCGTCGGAGTTATCGATCAGTGATTTCTCCATCCACCGACCGCTGAAGGTCAGACCTGACTCGAAGCAACCAATCCGGCTTTCCATGCGCAAGGAAGGCGAGAGCTATCGATTCTCAGCGCAGACGCGGAACGGTTCTTCACAGTGGGTCGAGTGCGCGTCCGGCCGAGCGACGGCCGCGGTATCGTCGCAGCTCGGTCATTTCAATCTCGACAGCCTACGGCGACGTTGTAGCTTTCGTACACTCGGGCTTGTACATCCGGCGCGAAACGAGGTGCAGGAACGTTACATCGAGTTTGGACCACGATGGCGTAACCTCAAGAGCGTCTGGCTCGGCGACGGAGAAGCCTTGAGTTTACTGGAACTCCCAGCCGAATTCGCGGCGGAAGTGGAGACCTATCGACTGCATCCCGCCTTGCTCGACATGGCGACCGGCAGCGCGATGTTCCTAATCAAGGGTAACGACGCGGCTGGCTACCTGTATGTTCCGATCTCATATAACAGTATTCGGATTTCGGGCCGGCTTCCCGCTATGTGCTTCGCGCATGTGCGGAGCAAGACGCGCGCGTCGATCGAAAGTCCTATAGCTACATTTGATGTTTCCATCATGGATCGGGACGGCAATACTATCGTCGAGATCGACGATTTCTCGGTCCGTCAGATACGTGATGTCGCCGTGCTCGAAGCTTCAAATCAGGTCCTTAGTACCGACCTCGAGAACGCGCAGGAATTTGAGGCGATTGAGGCACGCGAGCCGGTGGAATCACCAGATGCTGTCTCGTCGGCGGAAGGTGGCCGAGCATTCGAGAGAGTTCTCGCCAATCCACACCTTTCTAACATCGTCATTTTTCCATCCGACTTCGCCGCGTATATCGATAGCCGGAAGCCGCGTCATATTGCGGCTGCTGAAAGACCTGTCGCGGCTCCGGCCGGCGATTCGACCGGGGAGGTCGAGGTAACGCTGAAGCGCTGGTGGAAAGAGCTGCTAGGCGTCGATGCCGTGGATCGTCGGGACAACTTCTTCGACCTGGGGGGGCAATCTCTGACCGGGGTCAGACTGCTCGCAAAGGTGAAGAAGAAGTATGGCGTCGAGCTAAAGCTCGCCACTCTTTTTTCGGCTCCTACGATCGAAAAACTGTGCGCGCTCGTTCGCAACCAGACCGCGCCAACGTCGTTTCACTCCTTGATCGAGATTCAACCCAACGGCACCAGGCCACCTTTGTTTTTGATTCATGAGATCGAAGGAAGCGTGATCGTTTTTCGTGACCTGGTCAAGCACCTTGATCCCGATCAACCCATTTGGGGCGTCGAGTACTCGGTGAGCGATACCTCATCGCCGTTGCTCAGGATTGAGAACCTGGCAGCACGCTATCTGGAGGAAATCCGGAAGCTTCAGCCTGGTGGTCCATACTATCTGCTTGGTTACTCGTTTGGGGGATTGCTCGCCTTTGAGATCGCGCAGCAATTGCACGTGGCGGGAGAGCGCGTTGAGTTGCTAGGAATGCTGGACACGTTTTTGATGAACGGCGTTCGAGCGTCGGCAAAGGAGCGTACGCTACTGGAGCTGGTGAAGAAGAAAGTGTCCTCGTTGGGCAGGCATGTAGGCCGCATAGCCTTCGGTCCGCAGCGTCGCGTCTACTTGAGAGAGGACCTGGCGGAGCGTCTGGACGCGATCATCGGTCAGGGGCGTCAATTCATATACGGCTTTCTGAAAGCTCGTGGGCGTCCAATCCCGAAGTTCCTGCATCGCGCCAAAGACGTGAACTGGTTTGCGGCACTCAGATATGAAGCGCAACCCTATGCCGGCCGTGTAACGCTGTTTCGAGCAACCACGCCTTTGAGTTCTATAGATATGCCGACTGATCGTGAACTAGGATGGGGCCCTCTGGCGAAAGCCGGAGTCGACGTTCACGAGATCCCCGGAACGCATCGCGAGATCATGCGAGAGCCAAACGTCACGATCCTGGCGCATGAGGTAAGTGGATGCCTGGTGCGGGCTCGCGATCGCCAGCTTCGCGATTCAAGCGGCGCGCGCTCCAGGCAAGGTGCCGAGCTTGAAGCTTCGTCGCCCTACCCCGTAGCGGCGGACTAAGCCGCGCATCTAATTTCCGAATAAGCAGTAGTGGATCAGGCCGACGAGCGTTCCGTGCGAGCGGCGAGTCGCGCTAACTTTCTCAGTGCGCGGAGTGCGACCGGCGGCATCACGTCCGCAACGACTTCGTTGAGACGGACACGCAGATCATATTCGTCCGCGGATTGGGGACGCACCTTGAATTGGGTCGTATGCGCGCGGCGTGTCCCGTCCCACGTCGCGGTGTAGTAGTACAGTGCAATCGCGCGGCGAGGTTTCCCTTCGGGATGGTTTACACGAACTGGGTTGCCGTGAAATGAGGTCGAGCTGGTATTGAAGATAACGCAGGTGTTGAAGACGGGCACTACCCGCTTACAGCATCGGTTCATTTTCTCATCCCAGATTTCGAAGCATCCGCCGTATTCCTCGCGCCAATCCTTGTTCAGATAGATAAGCACGTTGATTCGCCGCTCCAAACTCGTAGCCGAGTGGAAATTAAAGTCGGCATGTATGTCAAGGTGACCGCCCTCGCTCACCTCATGGAAGCCTGCACCGGCGAAATGTTGATCAGGGATAAGACCCTTGATGCCCGTCAGGTTCTCAATGAAACCTATGAAAGGAGTCGAGTTGAAGGAATAGAACAGCGACCTAAGCGGTAGCGACAGGATCTCGGGCTTAAACTCGAATTTCAGGTTTTCCTGATGCCGTTTGTAACCGGCTGAAGAGTTGGGCGTTGAAGGGAATTCGCGCAGGCAGAGCTCAAGCATATCTTCATCGAGAAAATCGGGCAGCACGATATGCGGAAACGGTGTCGCCGAATTGTACTGATCACGAAACTGCGTTCCCAAGGCGGAGATCGACGGATCGAAGTAGCCGTAGTCTGTCGAGGTCGTTTTGATGAGCATAATCTGGTTCAGAAGCGCTTTCACGGACGCGCTCTATGAGGATCGCCTAACCTAGGAAAACGTCCTGCTCCAATTGTCAGACGAAAGGAAAGCTCGAGGTTCCATTTGACGGAAAATAACCCTGGATGCGTGCAAAGTGGCGTGAGAACGGATCGTGAATCTAGTTGGTCGATGGATAGAACGCGCGGTAGTAGCCCAGGCGCTTCAATAGTTTTTTGGCTCCTTGCTCGGCGTCAAATCGCAGGCGGGTCAGTTCGACGAACGGCAGAATCCTCGACTCATCACGAAGTTCGTTCGACTGATCCATAAGACCAGCTTGTTGCGCGTCGGACAGCCACCATTTGGCTTCGCCGCCGGCGTGAAAGCATTTCATCCGGCCGAATGGTTGATGTCGCAGAATACTCACTCCGCTAACGCCGGCCTTCAGCAGAACCCTTATCAGCTGGGTTCGCCGCCAGCAGCACCATCTTTCGGGATCGAGATGCCCCCCGCCGAGTCGCATTGCGAGCGCGGACCATATGATGGACTCGACGTGCATGACCCGGGGAAGGTCCGCTCCGCCGAGCTTTCCAATCAGCCAATCAAACCACTCGAGGTCCTGGTGTCCTCGCCATTGTGCCACCCCGATGTCGACGTGGCGAGCAAGTGCTATCGGGGCGCTTAGCGCAGTGTGGACGGTAGCGGCAGGCAACATGCAATTCGGTTGTTGCCACATGAGCCGAATTCCGGTTTCGGGAGTTGGCTCGAAAGTGAAGCGATTGGGAAAATAGAGATCTGGATCCAGGATTACCATTTCCTCGTCGTCGCCGCTGAACAAGAGCGGATCGGTTACCTTGCGCCAACATGGATGACCGCGACGAAAGGTCCGCAGATTCGGCAAGCTCGCCCACTTATCATTGGCACGAAGGTCGACCTCGGAGTCGTCGACGACGAGCCAAGGATGTTTTCCAGGATTGGGCAAAGCTCCTATCGCGTCGGTTAGCTCGACCTTGTCGGCGGCAGAATCAGTCATAAAGCAAATTTCCAGAGGCTCGATTGCCTTGCCTAGGAGACTCTCGACACATTTCGTCGCATAAGGCAGCGAGCGCGGCGACAGAATCATGAATAGCCGCCGGATGGGCTTAATGCCGACTGTGGTAACTTTGCCGCTCATCAGTCACCTACCCGCTGCCGGCGAGCACAGCACCAGGCTAGGTTGCGTGGCGCGAGCATAGACTTCCAGGATGGCGTCAATTTTTCTCTCCCAGTCGAACTTGGCTACCGCTCGCGCTCTTGCGGCTTTGCCCAGTTGACGGCGGAGTTCAGGTGAATGCGCGAGCTTTATCATCGCCTCGGCAATCTGGTTGATGAAACTCTCGCGTCCGGTTGGTTCGATCAGGATTCCCGCGCTTTCGTCTAGATAGTCGGCGGGACCGCCCCAATTCGTCGCGATAACTGGCAGACCCATCGCCATCGCTTCGAGCACCACGGCGCCTCCGGACTCGTAAAGGCTCGGAAGCACTAAGGCATCAAACGTTGCCAGCAGCTCGGCACACTTATCCTGACTAAGGAAGCCGTGGAAGACGATCCTATCGCCAAGCATTAGGGATGCGCAGAGGGATTCGAGCTGAGCACGCATCGGACCGTCGCCTACAATATGCAATTCGAGATCGTGGCGACGAAGCGCCCTAGCCGTCGCCTCAACCAGCATGTCGACGCCCTTCCAATCGATCAGGCGTCCGATAAAGGCAAACCTGGGCCGTAACGATGCAGATTGAGCTACTGAGCTGTCGACAGGCTTGAACACACTAAGATCGACGCCGTTCTCGATCAGCTCAAGGACTTCTCCTTTAATGTCGCGCGGCAGGGCGTCGCGCGTGCGCTGGTTAGCCACGAGCAATATCGCCGCCTCACGTTTTCCGCGAAGGACACTGTTGAGCGCGTTAGTAGCGACTCGACCTGTCCACATCAGGCATCGCTCGAACAGCTCCTGCGACTTGACGAATGCAGGGGGATAGTTCATCGCGCCGTTCATCGGACCAATCACGACGGGTGCGCCGACGCCCCACATCAGCGAGGGCAGTCGCGGAGAAACCGGAATCGGTTCGTGAACGATATCGACATTGTGCTGGCTAACCAGGTCGCGCACGATCTTTCGCTGCATCCAGCTCGTATGAATCCCTATGGTCCATTCCAGCGTGAAGGCGGCTACGCGTTTCGGAAGCGGCCTACTCAGCTTGTGAAGCCAGCGGTGGGCAGTAACATCCGGCACGAAACGCATCCAACTGATTTCATCGGGTAGCAATGCTGTGAGCTCGGCCCGCGTTCGCTCGTGCGCTACGAGCCAAACTTGCACACCGCGCTTGCGCAAGAGTCGAAAGTAGTGCCAAGGAATGATCGCCTCGCCGCCGAAGCAGGTCGAGGCGTTGGACGCGACAATAACTACTTTCATCGGCCCACCAGGCCTAACGATGACAATAATCGCGAGCTGCTAGGTTGAATGGGCATACGAACGTGGGCGAGTGGGTAGCCGGATAAATTTGACGCAGTGAAGATCTCGTAAACACTTATCATTGCCCCTAGCCTCCGATGTACTCACGGAGGTAGTCTGATTTTACTTTGAGACGCGCGACACGCGGCTGATTAACTTGAAAGAAAGCATAGTTTCAGCAGAGATACCTGATTGGAGCCGTGAGCGTTGCCAAGGGTTCTGGGACCCGGGGCGTCGCTTGTTGCGGTCGATTCGGTCCTATCAGAAGTGGAAGGAGCGCGACATTCCCTGGCGCTGGCTTAGTAAATATTGGGTACTTCAATATCGGTTCTGGAGTGTCATAGCGGGATCGGAGATCCCACTCACTTGCGAAATCGGTGGCGGACTGGTTCTAATGCATCCCAACGGAGTGGTCATCTTTCCCGGCTCAGTTATAGGACCCAATTGCACGATATTCCAACAAGTGACAATCGGGACCGGCGGGCCTAAGGCTGGTGCGCCAGTTCTGGGCGGACATGTCGATGTCGGCGCTGGCGCCAAGATACTCGGTGGTGTGAAGATTGGGGACCATGCCTTGATCGGAGCGAACGCTGTTGTTCTCAAAGATGTACCCTGCGGAGCGACCGCTGTTGGCGTTCCGGCAACGATCCTGCCGGTTAGAGATCATCGCGATCGGCTCAGCCTGTGAGAGAAACAGCTGGATGTTGCTCGATGACCTCGTCGATGCTCTCCCTAAGCCTCTGCGCGACATTTGAGCGATCGATCTCGGACTTGAAGATCTCGAGATGATCGGTGGCGCCGACTTTGCAAATTTCTATCTTACCGCGCACCAATTCGCCCCATCCAAAAAACGGATCGCGATAACGTCCTACCAGGTCGCGCTCGCGTTTGACGAGTAGGACTTTTCCTGAGTAGGGCGCGGGACGGTATCTTCGCGCTGCTATAACGCGAGTCGACAAAGGCCCGAATTGATCCGTAGTGCCCGCTCCGCTAGTGACTGTATTCGATGTCCAGGGAAGCCAGCTAGGTCTTCCATCTTTGAAGCCGCGAGCCTTTTCCGCGACCCATCCGGGAATCTCACTCCAGCGAAGCTTGCTTAGATCCGTTCGATATGAATAGACACTCAGCCAGAAATCGGAATACTCACGCATGAAACACGGATTCGGAGTGTCGAACAATACCAGCA
>Ga0209333_1000545_pt1 | contig 20892 bp, 14 predicted proteins | sample BlaSpr_A8_OM2_O3_FD_187982 | JGI IMG/M metagenome (GOLD analysis project Ga0209333, IMG submission 187982) | Forest soil microbial communities from Thunder Bay, Ontario, Canada - Black Spruce, Ontario site 2_A8_OM2_O3 (SPAdes) (version 2) | ecosystem: Environmental > Terrestrial > Soil > Boreal... | reverse complement strand
CTGGCGCGTGGCGGGCGCGCGAGCCCCTGGCCCGGGCGAGTGTCTTGTAGGCAGCAATGTGGCTGCGCACTTCCGCCTGAAGCTCGCACAGAAGCTGGAACTGGAAGGCGCTCCCTGCACCCTCCGCGGCATTGTCTCCAGCGGCGGCGCGGAAGATGCGCAGGTTATCCTGCCATTCGATGCCGCGGCGCAACTGGCCGGCTTGCCCGAGGGCGGCAACGGCGTGGCCAGCCTGGTCCAGGTGCGCGCCGATGGCGAGCGGCTGGCCTCCATTCAGGCTGCCCTGGCGAAACAACTCCCCGGCGCCGATGTGCGTCTGCTGCACGCCGTGGCGGAAACCGAAGGCAACGTGGTGCTGAAGCTGCGCTCGACGCTGTTTCTGTTGACTGCTCTCATACTGGCCATCACTACGCTGTGCGTCAGCACTAACTTCAGCGCGCTGGTGCTGGAGCGCAGCAAGGAGATCGGAATCCTGAAAGCTATCGGTGCCGCCGAGAGAAAGATCGCCGCATTGTTCCTGTCTGAGTCGCTGATTCTGGGCCTCGCGTCCACCGCCGCGGGCTACGGCGTGGGACTGTTGCTAGCATGGTGGATCGGGAGGCAGATTTTCCCCGAATCCGCGGCGGCTGGCGTGGGTGTAAACTATGGCGTGTTCCTGCCGGTGACCGGAGTCACGTTGGCGATAGCTACCGCGGCCACGCTGGCGGCGGCGGCGCGCATTTGGCGCATCAAACCGGCCGTGACTTTGCGCGGAGAATAGAAGCGATGGCATTCGTCGAACTGGAGAACGTCACCAAGGCATACGACAGCGGTTGGTCCGCGCCGGTAAGGGCGCTCGACCGCGTGAGCTTCACAGTTGACGCTGGGCAGTGGATCGCGATCATGGGGCCATCCGGATCGGGCAAGACTACCCTGCTGAATATCCTGGGTTGTCTGGACCAGGCCACCGAGGGCGCGGTGCGCATCGATTCCGTGGATACTTCCACCTTGACCCGCGCTGAACTGGCCCGCTTTCGCGCCGAGACCGTGGGCTTCGTCTTCCAGCAATTCCATCTGATCCCGCACCTGACCGCGCTTGAAAACGTGATGCTGGCGCAATACTTCCACAGCATGACGGATGAAGGCGAAGCCCGCCGCGCGTTGGATCGGGTGGGACTGACAGATCGCGCGCGGCATCTGCCATCGCAGCTTTCGGGCGGCGAACAACAACGCGTGGCTATCGCGCGGGCGCTGGTGAACGATCCGAAGATCATCCTGGCCGACGAACCTACAGGCAACCTGGACGCAACTAATGAGCGGATTGTGCTGGACCTGCTCGCGGACTTGCACCAGCAGGGCCGCACGATCCTGATGGTGACTCACGACGAGCAGGTGGGCCGTTGCGCGGACATCCGGCTGGATCTGGAACACGGACGCATCGTCGAGACCACGCATTTCAGCATGGAAGTGAACCGGGATTTCGACGAAGTGCTGGAACAGTTATGGGCGGCGCGCGAGAGCACCTTCCACGAGGAGCCCGAGCACTTCACCGCCGCGCAGCAGCGCAAGGTGTGCGCCATGATGGCGCGCATTGGCTTGGTCGAGTTGCGCGCGGGAGAGGTGGCTTTCACGCCGCGCGGCGAAGAGCGGGCGCGTAGCGTGATTCGGCGTCACCGGCTGGCGGAGCGGCTGTTTATGGATGTGCTGGCTATCCGCGACGAGGGAGCTATCGAGAAGAACGCCTGCACGTTCGAGCACATCCTGAGTCCGGAAGTTACCGACCGGATTTGCACGTTTCTGGGGCATCCGCGCACGTGTCCGCACGGCAGTCCGATTCCGGAGGGCGATTGCTGTCTGGAAGCCCGTGGCGCACGCACCCTGCGTGCCGCGCCGGTACTCGTGCCGACGCCCGACTAAACTTACTAACGTGACGCTAACGACCTTTGACGAAGAGCAGGCGGGCAACCCATCGCTGGATTATTGGATGAGCCGTCCTCCTGAAGAACGCATTGCGGAAGTGGAGCGGTCGACGCTGGAATACTGGGCGATCCAAGGGCATGGACCCGATGAACCTTTACCCCGGCTTGCCGATCTTTGCTCGTTGTCGAACGCGGATAAGGTCGACTTCCTATCGTGGGAGGTTATGCAGTTAGCCCAAGCAGTGAGCTCCCCCGGCCGCCGCATCGGTATGGTTTACAGTAAAGGTCTACCATGATCGACCGCCGCTCTTTCCTCGCCTTCGGAGCTTCCGCCACCGCCGCCGCGGCGCAAGCCCCGCCGCCTCCGGCCTCGGAGGAAGCCGCTAAGCCGGCGTCGCCGTTCGCCGACCCGGACTTTGGTTTCACCGCCCTGATTGCTCTGGGCGGATCCTACTATCGCGGAGGCGATCCGGGCAAGCTGCTTGCAATCGTCTCGCAGATCCAAGCCGGGGATTTCGAGTCCGCATGGCAAGCCTATCATGATGCCGGCGTAGAGGCGCGCGCGTTAGCCGCGCAGGCTGCCGCGAAGCGCCACAAGGTGAGTGCCCGCGAGGCCTACATGTGGGCTGCCGGCCACTTCAGCGCCGCGTTGCGTTTCCTCGACGGCACCAACGATGGCACTAAAGCACCCGAGCGGATGCGGGCCGGCTGGGAGGAATATAACGCCTGTTGGTCCGCCGCGGGAACCTTGTTCGATCCGCCCGTGGAGCGCTTGGAGATACCGTACGAAGGAGGCGGTCTTACCGCGTGGTTCTTGCGCGTCGACGGGTCGCGCCGCCGCAGGCCGCTGGTGATCCTGAACACGGGTGCGGACGGCCTGGAGACCAGCATGTACGTTTTGGGCGGTGCCGGAGCGCTGGCGCGCGGCTACAATTGCCTGATCCTCAACGGTCCGGGGCAAGGCGATTCGCTGTGGGTGCGCAAGCTGTACTTCCGTCCGGATTGGGAGAAGGTGATCACGCCCTTGGTGGACGCCATGCTGCGCCATCGCGAGGTCGATGCGAAGCGCATCGCTTTGGTGGGTGTAAGCCAGGGCGGCTACTGGGTACCGCGGGCACTAGCATTCGAGCACCGTATCGCCGCGGGCGTGGCGGATCCGGGCGTTTGGGATGTTTCCGATCCGTGGCTGCGCAACCTGCCTAAGTTCGTGCGCGACGTGCTGGACGCCGGGAAAAAGGCCCAGTTCGATCAGATGATTCAGATGGGCACGGCTTCCAATGCGCGGGCCAAAGCCATGCTGCGCTTTCGCATGCGTCCGCTTGGCATGGCGTCTTACTATGACGCGTTTCATGCGGTGCGGGACTACAATCTCGCGGACGTGGCGGGCCGCATCCGGTGCCCCATGCTGATCACGGACCCGGAGGGCGAACAGTTTTTTCCGGGGCACGCGCGCAAAGTGTACGATGCGCTGCAATGTCCGAAAGCGATCGTTCACTTCACCCGTGAGCAAGGCGCCGACCAACATTGCGAGGTGGCCGCTCCAGGCTACCGCGACTATAGCATCTACAATTGGTTGGACGAAGTCCTGGCCAAACCGCCGGTTTGAGTCTCCGTCAAGAGTGCGTGCGAGAAATCGCGCGATTTCAGCACCAAGCAAATGAGCCTTCTTGTGAATCGTGGACGAGCGGGTTCTCGTGAGGAGCACCTTGAGCTCCGAAAACGGGAAAGCCCGGGTAATCGGCCCGGGCCTCCACGCGGAGCAGAAAGGGGGATCGAATTATGATCCTACTGTTGGTAATCCGGCTGATACTGATCGGCCGGTTAACAGCGTTGGTCGTTTGGACTCGTAAGAGCAAGCGATAAGCGCTGTTGCGGGGCCGGTGTCGGCCACACCGGCTCCGCTACCGACATCATACCAGATTATCCGGCGCTCGGGATTCTTGGCGAGAATTCATTTGCGTGCCACCACTACGTCAGTGAGCCTTTCTGTGAATCGTGGATGAGCGGGTTCTCGTGAGGAGCACATTGAGCTCCGAAAACGGGAAAGCCCGGGAATGAGCCCGGGCCTCCACGCGGAGCAGAAAGGGGGATCGAATTATGATCCTACTGTTGGTAATCCGGCTGAAACTAATCGGCCGGTTAACAGCGTTGGTCGTTTGGACTCGTAAGAGCAAGCGATAAGCGCTGTTGCGGGGCCGGTGTCGGCTACACCGGCTCCGCTACCGACATCATACCAGATTTTCCACGCCGAGCCTCGGAAAATAGTTCCCCGCCACTTTTCCGAAGCTCTCCACCTCCTGTATTTGCCAAGCCGCGTCCCGATCCAGTTCGCGCGCCATCAATTCGGCCACGTGTGGCGCCATCCGAATCGCCGCCTTGGCATTCAGAAACAGCGCCCGCGTGCGGCGCGCCAGGACGTCTTCCACGGTACGCGCCATCTCCTGGCGGACCGCCCACACCACCTCCGCCCCGGTATAAGAAAGCGCGGGATCGAGCGGTTCATCGAGCGCGGGTTCGGCGCGGATGAGGTCCTCGATCAATGGTGCGTCCGACCCGTATACGCGCAAGTGCCCGAATGCGTCCGCGTCGGGATGGAATCCATGCAGGTGCAAGTGTTCTGTCACGCAAGCCTTCTCCGGTAAGCGCGCCAGCATAGCCGCCTGGTTCACGCAGTCTTCCGCCATGTGGCGATAGGTGGTCCACTTGCCGCCGCAAATAGTCAGCAGGCCGGACTTCTCGATATGGATGGTGTGGTCGCGCGACAGCGCCGCAGTACCGCCGCTCCCCGATTTCACCAGCGGGCGAATGCCGGCAAACACGCTCAGGATATCGCCGCGGGAGGGCGTGTGCGCCAAATAAAGCGAAGCCGTGGACAGAATGAAGTCGATTTCCCGCTCCATGGCCACCGGTTCCAGCGTGGCGCCGTCAACGGGAGTATCGGTGGTGCCGATGAGCGTATGGCCGTGCCATGGAATGGCAAACATCACGCGGCCATCGCTGGTATGCGGCACCATAATGGCGCTCTCGCCGGGCAGAAAGGAGCGGTCGAAAACCAGATGCACTCCCTGGCTGGGCGCGATCATCGGCGTGATGGAGGCGTCCGCCTGGCGGCGCAGGTCGTCGGTGAAGGGTCCCGTGGCATTGACCACCACCTCCGCGCGCGCCTGGAATTCTTCCCCGCTTTCGGCGTCGCGCGCGATCGCGCCGTCGATGAAGCCATCGGAGTCTTTAGTCAGGCTGGTCACTCGCACATAGTTGAGCAGCGTGGCGCCAAGCTCACAGGCCGTGGCGGCCATGTCGATCAGCAGGCGGGAGTCGTCAAACTGGCCGTCGAAATAAATGACGCCGCCGCGCAATCCTTCGGTGTTAATGGTGGGTAAGCGTTCGAGTGTCTCTTCCTTGGAGAGAATCCGCGACGCACCGAAACCGTATTTGCCGGCGAGCAGGTTGTAGACTTTCAGGCCCAGGCCGTAGAAGGGCGCCTCCCACCAATCGTAGTTTGGCACTACGAACCCGAGGTCGTGGACCAGGTGCGGCGCGTTGCCCAGCAGCAGACCGCGCTCGCGCAACGCCTCCATGACCAGCGAGATGTTGCCTTGTTCGAGGTAGCGGACGCCGCCATGCACGAGTTTGGTGCTGCGGCTGGAGGTGCCTTTGCCGAAATCGTGCTGTTCCAGGAGCAGCACGGAGTAGCCGCGCGAGGCGGCGTCGATGGCCACGCCGACGCCTGTAGCGCCGCCGCCTACCACGAGCATGTCCCAACGCCCCGAGCGGGACCGGAGACGGGCGTACATCTCAGCGCGATGCATGTGCGGGTCTCAGCGCATAGTATAGCGAAACCCGCCCGAGTATAATCTACTAATGCGTGAGTATCGCGCCGCGGAATCCGCCCGCATGCAGGATCTGGACGGTCTGGCTCTGGCGGACTTCTGGCAGCGGGCGGCGACCTTTGCCACGGATGGGGCGATCGCTATCGTCGCCATCGCCATCGCGCTGTTCCTCTGGGGCGCTGCCAGATGGGCCATTGACACCGGCGCCGACGTCAACCAGCATCGCACCTACCACATCAATCTGGCTGAGAATGAGTGGGCCAAGATCACCTTGGATATCGTAGTTCCCATGCTGTACTTCGGGCTGTTCACTTTCTTCGGGAACGGACGCACACCAGGCAAGCGGCTGTTCGGCGTCCGGGTAGTGTCGTTGGTCCACGAGCGCATGTCGCTGTGGCATTCTATCGAGCGCGCGCTGGGGTATGGCGCTGCGGCCCTCGAGTTCGGCTTCGGATTTCTGCGTACCAAGAAAAAAAGTGATATGTTCGGCGGCTCCCACCCACTATTCGAAGGAGTAGTCCGGTACTATGCCGCTGCAGATCAGGCCCAAAACCATCGCCCTTCGCGCGCGTGAAACCCAGGCGTTTCAGGCTGCCGGCACAGCCGGAACGGTCACATGGTCGATCCAGCCGCGCAGCGGCCAAATAGACGGCAATGGCGTGTACACCGCGCCCAAGCTGGTAGCCCGCAATACCAACGTGACCGTGCAAGCGCACGACGGAACCCAATTCGACGCGGCGAATGTCACGCTGGACCCGGGCTGGTTCTGGCTGCACCTGCTGGGTGTCTATTGGCTGGCGTGGGCCGCTCTGCTGCTTGCCGTCCTCCTAGGCGGATGGCAGCGCGTCTGCCCCAATTGCAGACCGGCGGAACTCCTGATCAGCCCGCCGCTAGCCACCGTCACTGCGTCCCAACCGGTCCGCTTCACTGCTACCGCGCCCGTCACCTGGCAGGACAACCTGAATTCCGGCGGACTCTACAACACTCCCCCGGCGGCGCCACCCAATGCCAGCATCGACATCACCGCCACGGCCATCGCCGACCCCAAGAAGTTCGCCAGCGCCAGCTTGATCTGGTCCTCCGACATCGGAATAACCCTGCAACCGCAGCAGAGCATCGTCTTCGGCGAGGGCCACGTCGACTTCAACGCGATCCTCACCGCGGCTCCGGACAAGCAAGGCAAGATCGATCTTTCCACGGCCGTCGTCGCGTGGGTGCAACCGCCCATTGGAAGCATTCTGGCGGGACCCAACGGAACCGCGACCTACCGCGCCAGGCCCGGCGAAATCAAGCGTGCCGCCACGATTATGATCATGGCCAATGTGCAGGCTCCCGGAGTCCCCCCGCGGCCCGCTGGAACGTACCTTACCCTTTTGCCGCAGTCGCCTGCCAAGGCTTGCCAGGAAGACGGCACACCCAGCACGGCCAGCCTGATTGCGCTGATCGCTCTGGCCGGCGCGCTGGGCGGCTTGATCCACGGCGCATCTTCGTTCGCCATCTTCGCCGGAAATCGCCAGTTCAAATCGAGCTGGACCTGGTGGTACGTGCTCAGGCCGCTGCTCGGCGCAGCCGTGGCGCTGGTCGTCTACCTGGTGGTCCGCAGCGGCATGGGCACCGGTGATTGGGCTCTCGCGGGCGCAGATTGCCTTAAGACGGCGGGGTTCGCCGGCCTCATCGGGATGTTCGCCGAGCCGGCCATGCTGAAGCTCAAGGACATCTTCAATACTATCTTTACTCCCAGGGACGATCCGCGGAAGGATGAGCTCAACCCCGAGCAGTCTCCCCCCCGCATCAACTCCATCGACCCTCCTTCCGTCTCCAGTGCGGAACCGCCTGCCACACTCCAGATCGCGGGCGCCAACTTCGTTGCCGGGTGCGTGGTGAAAATCGGCGCGAACGTGCGCGGGCCACGGTCGGTCACACCTGGTCTGCTGGAAGTGGAATTGCAGGCTCATGATGTGGCCGCTCCCGGCGAGGTCCCGATCCGCGTTTGCAACACTCCGAACGATTCGGATTGCTCAAACACCGTGAATCTGAAGGTCACTTGATCCGGGATAGGTCACATAATTTGGATTTGCACCGCATTGCTGGTCTGTCCATCCGCGGTCAGCGTGACACTGATCACCCCCGCGCCCTGCAGTGACGGCGGCAGCAGTACGTTGATCTGGTCCTCCCCGACAAAGGATCCCTGCGCACCCGCATAAGCCGCCGGCAGCCCGGTTTGGGGTTCTAAATTCACGGTCACCGACGCAGCATGCCGGATACCCGTACCATACATCAGCAGATAAACCTGGCCCGACGACACGTCGATCGGCAGCGGAACGAGTTGCCCATTCGCAGCCGTCTCGAACGCCAGTGAAGCCCCGGTCATTTGTCCGTTCTGAAAAGTCTCCACGTTGGCGGCCGCGATGCCGTTGGCGGCGAAAATGCCAGGAAGAACGGAAGAAATCGGCTGGGTGATGGTTACTGCACTTGCGCCATTCGCGATCGTGATAGCCGCCGCACCCGTGGCGGTCCCGGTGGGCATGGCGTAGTTGATTTGCGTGGGCGACACATAGAACAGGTCCGCGGGCCGGCTGGTTCCGGTGGAGTCCTTCACGTTCACCGTAACGCCGCCCAGGCTCGTCGTCAGAGCCGAGGCTGTAGCCGTAGTGGAGGCCAATGCGATGCCGAACGCGGTGACAATCGAATCTTGCGCCATGGATCCCTGCTCGAATCCGGCCGCGTTTACATTCGTGAAAGTGGATGGTGGCGTGGTGTTCAGCAGCACCTCCGCGCTGCCGTTCGGGAAACTCTCCAGGGTCGCCAGGAAACCCTCCTCCAGGTCGCTGACGCTGCCGGAAATCGACGGAATCGTGGAAACCGAAATCTCCGCAAACGCCAGATCGGGGCGGCCATCTCCATTGAAATCGCCGCTGATGATCGCCGTCGGGCCCAGCGAGTTGGGCGTGGTCACGTTCACCGCATTCTGGAATGTTCCGTCCCCGTTCCCCTCCATTAACACGATGCCGCCATTCCCCGAGGCCGTGCTGCCGTTCTGAAGATTGGACCACAGCGCCGCTACAATGTCCGGCTTTCCAGTACCCCGCACGTCCGCCAGGCACAGATCCATGATTAACGTCTCGAACGCCAAGCTATAGGTACCGGTGAGCTGGAAACTGCCGTCGCCCTTTCCCGTGTACACCGCGACTCCCGCGGTCACGCTGCTCGCGGAACTCCCGAAATGCGCACCCGAGATCACCAGGTCGGGGGCGCCGTCCCCATTGACATCGCCCGCGGTCAAGTCTAACCCGAGCGTCGCTGAGTAAGTACCCACTACGCTGAAGGTTCCGTCGCCCCGGCCGAGAGCGGTGACCAAATTGGCGGTCTTTGACTTGGCAACCAGGGCCAGAGCCGCCAAGTCGGGCTTACCATCGCCATTGAAGTCCGCGGTCGCGAATGAAATGGTCTCCATTCCGGCGAGGGCCGCCACCGGCTGCGGCGACTGAAAGGTGCCGTCGCCTTGTCCGCGCATCAGATAAGCCGCCCCGCCGTTGAGACTGCTGCCGCTGAGAGTCCCCAGTAACAGCACAATATCGAGGCTGCCATCCCCGTCGAAATCGGCCACCGCAGGGTTGACGGTGCCGCCCTCCACGGTATTGCCCGTCAGCATCACTTGAGATAGTGGCGTGGTGATGGCGGGTCCGAATGTTCCGTCACCCTTGCCGGGCAGCACCATCAGCGCCGTGCCAGCCAGGCAAGCCGTCAACAGGTCCGGTTTGCCGTCGTTGTTGAAGTCGCCGACGGACAAGTAGTTAAGGGCGCAGCCTCCACCCACGTTGTACGACACGGGCGGCTGAAACGTCCCATTGCCGGTGCCCAGCAATACGGTGACGGATTCCGATCCGCCATCGGCCACGGCCAGATCCAGTTTGCCATCGCCGTTGAAGTCGGCCGTGGTCATCACCAGCGGGGCCTTTTCCGTTGCGTAGACCGTGGGCGCGGCGAAAGAAACCTGTGCGCGGGCCGCGCGCGGACCACAAACCACAACCAACAGCGGCAAGCAAGCCTGTACGCGTTTTCCCGATTCTCGTCATAGGCGCTCCACCCACCATTTTCCTATATTCATCATGCGGCAAAATAACGCCGGGCATCCTCGTGTAAATGTTTGTAAGAACCTGTACGTTCGCATTACCAACACTCGCGGTCGCACTGTCTTTGTAAGTGGAAGGCGTGAAGGAGCGGTTGTGACAAACCTAATTAAAATGGCCGGACGGGCGCTGTACGTTCTGCTCACGGCCGCGGCGGTGGCCACGGCTGACATGAGGGCGCCTCTGCCGGGCACGGTGAACGACATAGAGGGCCAAGCCACCATTGACGGCGAGGATCTGTCCGCGTCATCCGCGGGCCAGGCAGTCGTGGATGCCAATCGGGTACTGGATACGGGCCGCGGGAAAGTCGAACTGTTGCTCACGCCCGGCGCTTTTCTGCGCGTGGGCGACGGCAGCGAACTGCGCATGGTTTCGCCCAACGCGCCCAAAGTGGCATTCGAATTGGTGAAGGGGGGGGCCATCCTGGAGATCGATCAACTCTCCAAGGGAGTTACCTTCTCGCTCCCGATGGATGGCGCGACGGCTAACATCGCCCAGCCGGGACTATACCTGTTAGCCGCGGATCAGGGCAGCGTCGGCGTGCTGGCCGGTGAGACGGCCGTGTACCAGGGCGCCGCGCATCTCACACTGAAAAAAGGTCATGGCGTATTTCTGCTTGCCGGGCAGCGCCTGAAATCGCAGGATCTGGATATGTATGCCATACAAAATGAGCCGCTGTATCTCTGGAGCAGACTGCGCGGCGCGTACATGGCGCAAGCCAACGTCCAGGCGGACCAGGCGATTCTGGCCGCCGGTGGGACGGATGACGCCGCGTGGTTTTGGGATGCGAGTTTCGACTGCTATGCCTTCCTGCCCTTGAGCGGCATCGAATACAGCCCGTTTGGCTGGGGCTTCTCGGCGCCAGGGGTGGTAGGAAAAGCTCCGAATCCGATCCATTACCCCATTCCGATTCGGAAACCGAAGCCCAAGCCGCTGTCCGCAGCCGGGCGCGTATCCTCCGCCAGGACCGCACGCTCTGGCGGCGGCTCCGACAACGGACACACCGGTGGCGGTAGCCACTTTAGCGGTGGAGGCGGTCACACGGGCGGAGGAGGCGGCGGCGGTCGCCGCTGACGGTTAGTTTCAATCGCTAAGTTCATTCCGCGGCACTGCAAGGCGTGACACTCACAAGTTGGCAACCTATTTCACGTAGCCAGCCAGTCTCTGCCGCAACGACTCCGGGATCTCCACGTCCATTTCGCATGCATCGCCCACGTAGTTGGTTGCGAGCACGCGGCCGAGATCGTGCACCATCGAGATGCGGGCGCCGTCACCCAGGGGCAGGCGCAGGCGCGCGCGCACGATGGGATCGAATGGCAATACCTCGTCGACGATCGCCAGCAGCCGATCGATCCCTAGCCCGGTGAGCGCGGAGATAGCCACGGCGCGCGACTCGGCCGCCGCGCCGGCATCGCCCAGAAGACGGCTGCGGTAGGCTTCCACATCGGTCCCGGCGTCGGGGAGACGGTCCACTTTGTTCAACACCAGTAGTTGGGGAATGGCGGCGGCATCGATTTCAGCCAGAACTTTGAGTACGTGCCCGGTCTGCGCCCCCGCGTGGAGCGCGGAAACGTCCACCACGTGCAGTATCAAGGTGGCGTCGGTGACCTCTTCCAAGGTCGCGCGGAAGGCTTTCACCAATGTCGTGGGCAGGTTCCCGATAAATCCCACGGTGTCGCTGACTAGCACACGGCGGCGGGAAGGCAGCGTCACCGGACGCACCGTGGGGTCGAGCGTGGCGAACATGCGCGCGTCGGCCAGCACTGCGGCTTGGGCCAAACGGTTGAAGAGCGTGGATTTTCCCGCGTTGGTGTAGCCCACCAGCGCAATCGTCGGCAAGGGGACCGCCTGGCGCTTGCGGCGATGCAGAGCGCGGCCGGCCCGCACGCTATCCAGATCCTCCTCGATTTTCTTGACCCGGCGGTGGATGCGGCGGCGATCGGTTTCCAACTGCGTTTCACCGGGGCCGCGCGTGCCGATGCCGCCGCCCAGCCGGGACATCTGCACGCCCCGGCCGGTCAGGCGCGGCAGCAGATAATTCAACTGCGCGAGTTCCACCTGCAATCGGCCCTCACGCGTCCGCGCGCGCCGGGCGAAGATATCCAGGATAAGTTGGGTGCGATCGATAACGCGGCACGGCAGCTCCTTTTCCAGGTTGCGCTGCTGGGTGGGAGTCAGGTCGTGATCGAAAATGCACACATCCGCATTCAGGGACTGGCTCAATTGCGCCAGTTCCTGGACTTTGCCTTGGCCGATAAGGGTGGCGGCTTCGGGCGCGGCGCGGGATTGGACGACCCGGCCGGCGATGACGGCGCCCGCGCTGGCGGCCAATTCCTCCAGTTCGTCCAAAGACTCCGCCGCATCCGCGGGCCCATAGGACGGCAATGCCCGCCGGTCGCCCGGGGCCCCGGCGCGGCGGCTCTTCCAATCCACCCCGGCCAGGATCGCCCGTTCCGGCGGCGTTTGTGGGGTGGTGGAGATCTAGACCTCCGTGGTTTCCGCCTGCGCCACGGAGGCGGATACCGGCGCACCGGCCCCGGACTGCGCGGCGGCCTGCGAATTCCCGGCGTAGGAGTGGGTGGTTTTCAATGTCACCACGGTGGAGATGGCGTGCTTGAAGATCAGTTGCTCCTGGTTGTTGGTTTCCAAAACCAGGGAATACTTGTCGAAACTCTTGATGCGGCCGGAAAGTTTCACCCCACTCATTAAATAGATGGTGAGGACAATTTTGTCTTTTCGCGCGTTGTTCAAAAAGCTATCTTGAATGTTCTGCGCTGGTTTATCCATGGTTCCCTCAGAGTTGTTCGGGGCCAAGCGGCACACTCCGAATTGGCAACCATATTGTAACCGAACTGGGGGGCGGGCGGCGCGGAACCCTATTCGATCGTATATAGAGGATCGAAGTTCGGCACTCCCGCATGCTGTCCGGCAATCCAACGCAACACGTACACCACTCGCGGGTCGCTCACATTTCCGGTCAGCGCATTGGGGATTACTTCCCCGAAAAAATGCGCGACGGGGTCTTTGTAGTAATCGATATCGGGCTCCACGTAAACGCAGTCGATACCGTCGATGGTTCTCTTATTGTTCCCGTGGAAAGTGAGTTGCACATTCGCTTCGCCAAATTGGATCTGTTTGAAGCTGCTGGTGGCATCGCCGTGCAGGGCCAAATCGATGGCCGGCTCGGTGACGAATTTTCCCTGCTGTGCGGCGAGTTGCACTTGATTCTCCAATTGCGGATCGGCATAGCCGAAAATGCGGTCCGGCGCCAACGCCGGCAGATCGAACTGCTTGAAGTAGTCGAGCGGCGAGCCTTGCGGCAGGAATATCTGCTGCATGGCAGTGGTGATGTTCAACAAACACGCCAGAACGTTGGGACCATCTTCCATCAGCGTTCCATACGCGGCGCCGGCGTCACCGGGCGTGCTCGCCTGGAATATCTGCGCTACTAGAGGCTTCTTTGCCTGGAGGTCGGCCCATTGCGCTTGCGCAAAGTGAAAGTCGCCGTTTTTTGGAAGCAGCATCAAGTCCAGCGTGGGCGGCGCGTTGGGGCTTATCGTCACCGGCTGGAAACCGGCTTGTTGGTACCCGTTCGCGAAAGCGACGATCGAGCAATCGTCGTCGGGGTCGTCGTGGAAGGGCAACGCGAAGGTTTTGCCCGGACCAGCGACGTAATCCCTAAACAGTAGATTTTGGGCGCCATCGACGATCGACAGAAGGATCTGCGTGCCCGCGGCGATGGGCTGGCGCGTGCCGTCGTACACGTTGACGGTCACCAAGCCCGTTCCGGGATCCACGGCGGGCAAGACGGAAATTGTGTCTGGCATGCAACGGTCTCCTTGGTCCATTGGATGGACTCCACCAAGTCTACACGAAAATCTCCAGTCAGGCTCAGGCTAGGAGAACCCGTAATTTCTGGTAATCTAATCCCATAACAACGTGCAACCCTAGTATCCGTGTGGCTCGCGGCGGCCAGCTTGACGGAAGAACCCCGCTGATCCTCTTGCTGGTGTGCCTGACCTTGCTGGGCCAATGCTTCACGCTGGCTTCCCAGGAAGAAGCGCACCATGCGACCGACCATTGCTGCCTTCTCTGTCATGTGGGACCGCTGCCCTTCCTGCAAACTACTGCGGCCGCCACGGTAACGCCCGTCTTTCTGGTAGCATGGCTCGCCCCCGACCCGGATTTCGAGCCTGTCCACTCGCCCGTGTTGTTCGCTACCTCCACACGCGGACCTCCCGCCGCATAGCGCCTCCCATTGTTCATCGTGTTTTCAAGAGAGGAGAACAGTATCGCCATGCAGACAGCATCGTCGTGCATTGGCATGCGGCTATTGCCATTCGCCGCATGTGCCCCCGCGGCGCTCCTGGCGGCGCTCGGGCTGTCCCAATCGGCTTGCGGAGGGTCCCATACGGCCGCAACCAAGGCGTCGGAATCGAATGCGCAGCCCGGTTTTTTCAGCGTGCCGCAGGATCAATTGGCGCACTTGAGAATAACGCAAGTGGCGAAGACCTCCTGGGGGGTCGCGATCCACACCACCGGCACGGTGGATTGGGACCAGGACCACACCACGCAGGCCATCACGCAGGTGAACGGGCCGATCACCCGCATTCTGGTAGACGTTGGCACGCCGGTCAAGAAAGACGATCCCCTGCTCTTCGTCTCCAGCCCGGATGTCGCCAACGCCATCGCGGCATACCGCAAGGCCCGCAACCGTGAGCAGTTCAACAAGCGCATCGTGGACCGCATGAAAGAGATGCTAGACCACGGAGTGGTGGCCGCGAAGGATTACGAAAGCGGCGTGGCGGACTACAACGACGCTACCACCGACGTCCAGAACAGTATCCAGCCGCTGCGTATTTTCGGCATTACCGCGCAGGAGATCGACCAGGCCGAGAAGCAGGGCACCACCATCAGCACCGAACTGGCCGTCCGGTCTCCCATCTCCGGGGTGATCGTGCAGAAGCTCATTTCTCCCGGCATGCTGATCGAAGCGGGGCAAACCGTTTGCTTCCAGATCAGCGACGTTTCCACTGTGTGGGTGCAAGGCCACATCTTCGATCGCGATCTGCCGTCGGTCAGGAATGGCGATGGGGTGGAGGAAACCAATCCATCCTTTAGCCGAAGCTTTCACGGCGCGATTGCCTACATTGGGTCCTTCGTGGATCCCAACACTCGCACCACGCCGGTGCGCATCGTCACCGGCAATCCCGGCGGTTTGCTAAAGAAGGATATGTTCGTCGACGCGGTCGTGCATACCAGCCGGCGCAACAACATCCTGGTGGTGCCGGTGGCGGCGGTGTTGCGCGACGACAAGAACGAACCGATCGTCTACGTGCAGGCCGCGCCCGGCAAGTTCGCCCAACGTTCTGTAACGATCGGGCCGCAGCAGGATGGAATGGTCGAGATCGCCAGTGGCTTGCAGGCCGGCGAAAACGTAGTGGCCGACGGCAGTCTCTTCCTGCAGTTCGCCAACGCGATTCAGTAGAGGCGCAAACGGAATGATCGCGAAACTAGTCTCCTTCGCCCTGCGGCAACGATTCCTGATCGTAATCGCCTCGCTCGCCCTGATGCTTTGGGGCGCTCTCTCTTTTCAGAAACTGCCGATCGACGCCTACCCGGACCTGTCGCCGCCGCACGTGGAAATCATTACGCAGTGGCCCGGCCACGCCGCCGAGGAAATCGAACGGCTGGTCAGCATTCCGATTGAAATCGAGATGAACGGCATCCCGCGCCTCGAGGCGCTGCGCTCGATTTCCCTTTATGGCCTCTCCGCCATCGAGATGAATTTCGAATACGGCGCCGATCCGTACTTCGTGCGCGAGCAGGCGTTTGAGCGCATGGCCAACGCCTCGGTGCCTAACGGTTTGCAGCCCACCATTTCGCCGCTATTCAGCCCCAGCGGCTTGATATATCGCTATGTCTTGCAGAGTCCGGATCGCTCGCCGCAGGACCTGAAAGTGATCGAGGATTGGGTGCTGGAGCGCCACTACCGCTCCATACAGGGCGTGGCGGACGATTCCGGTTTCGGCGGCACAGACATGCAATATCAGGTGCTGCTGGATCCCAACAAGCTGTTCGCGTATGGCGTCACGGTTCCGCAAGTGACCCAACAACTGAGCGGCAACAATGCCAACGCCGGCGGTGGATTCTATTCCCAGGGGGGCCAATTCTATTACATCCGGGGCTTGGGGCTGGTGCGCGATACGGCGGACATCGGGAACATCGTTCTGCAGGAGAAGAACGGTATCCCGGTTTACGTAAAAGACATCGCCAAGGTGGAAATCGGCCATGCGCCGCGGCTGGGTCAATTCGGATACATGCGGCAGGATGAGGCGGTGGAAGGCGTTATCCTGATGCGCGTGGGCGAGCAGGCGCAAGTTATTCTGCGGCGCGTGGAAGCCATGACCAAGGAACTCAATGAGCACGTGTTGCCCCCCGACGTGAAGGTGGTGCCGTATTACGACCGCCAGGGTCTGATCGAAGAGACCACCAAGACGGTGGAGGCCAACCTGCTGCGCGGCATGCTGCTGGTGCTCGTGATTCTGGGGCTGTTCCTGTTCAGCGTGCGGACGGCGCTGATCGTTGCGATTACGATTCCGTTTGCGCTGATGTTTTCGTTCATCTGCCTGGACTGGCGGCATATTCCGGCCAACCTGCTGTCCATCGGCGCCATCGACTTCGGGATCATCGTGGATGGCTCGGTGGTGATGGTGGAGAATATCTTCCGCGAGCTGGCGGCCCGGCATCAAGACGATACCGGCGAGGCGGGGGGGCTGCGGCATCTTCACTTTATCGAAGTCATCCGCGCGGCGGCGCACGACGTGGAGCGGCCGATCTTCTACGCGATCGCGGTGATCATCGCCGGATATCTGCCGATTTACGTGCTCACCGGGCCATCCGGCCGGCTGTTCCAGCCCATGGCGGACACCATGTCGTTCGCGCTGCTGGGCGCGCTGCTTTGCGCCCTGACGCTGCTGCCCGTGCTGTGTTCGTTCTTTCTGCGGAAGCATGTACACGAGCCGCGCAACCGGGTCTACGATGGGATTCGCGGCTTGTACGGCAGGATGTTGGGCTGGTGTCTGCGCAACCGATTGATCACCGTGGCCGTCATCCTGGCGATTTTCGCCGCTTCGCTGCTGCTGATTCCATCCATTGGCGGCGAGTTCATGCCCCACTTGGACGAAGGTGCGCTGTGGGTGCGCGCCACCACGCCTTACACGATTTCGTTCGAGGAAGCTTCCAAGCTCTCGCCGCAGATCCGGAATATCCTGCGCAGCTTCCCGCAGGTGACCACCGTGGCCAACGAACTGGGCCGGCCAGACGACGGCACCGATACCACAGGATTCTTCAACAACGAATTCTATGTGGGATTGAAGCCCTATAACGACGGCGCATGGCATGGCAGTATCGGTACCAAGCCGGAGCTGACTAAAGCCATCCAGCAGAAGCTGGCGGCGTTTCCGGGTGTGATCTTCAACTACACGCAACCGGCCGAGGATGCCGTGGACGAAGCCGAAACCGGATTGAAGAGTTCGCTGGCGGTGAAGATCTTCGGCCCGGACCTGGCTACCCTCGAGGATAAAGCCGTGCGGGTTAAGAACATTATCGGCAAGGTTCGGGGCATCACCGGGATCACGGTGGTGCGGGAACTCGGCCAACCCACACTGGTGATTACGCCGGACCGCGCCAAGTTGGCCCGCTACGGCCTGAACGTGAGCGACGTCAATACCATGGTGGAAACCGCCATGGGCGGCACGGCCGCTACGCAGGTGATTCAGGGAGAGCGCCAGTTTGACTTGGTGGTGCGCATGCAAGAGCCGTATCGCAGCGACGAAAACGCTATCAAGAGCCTGCTCATCGCCACGCCAGACGGCCAATACCTGCCGCTCAGCCAATTCTGCGAAATCAAGGTCGAGAGCGGCGCATCGTTTATTTATCGCGAATCGAATTCGCGGTTCATCGGAGTCCAGTTCAGCGTGGAAGGCCGCGACCTCGCCAGCGCCGTCGGAGAAGCCCGCAAGAGAGTCGCCGCGGCCGTGAAACTTCCCATCGGCTACCAATTCGATTGGGGTGGAGAATACAAGGAATACCTGGCGTCGCTGGACCAGATGAAGATCATTCTGCCATTGACGGTGCTGTTAATTCTGCTGATCCTGTTCGCGCTGTACGGAAACTTGAAATTCCCGCTGATCATTTTCTTCAGCGTGCTGGTGACCGAGCCGGTCGGCGGATTGCTGGCGCTGCGCATTACACATACCAATTTCAGCGTGTCGTCGATGTTGGGTTTCGTGGCCCTGATGGGTGTCGCGGTGCAGACCAGCGTGATTCTTTATTCGTTCATCAACAAGTTGCGCCTGGAAGGCAAAGACATCCTGACGGCCACGCTGGAAGCCTCGTTGCTGCGGCTGCGCCCTATCATGATGACGGCGCTGGTGGCCTGTTTCGGCCTGCTTCCCGCGGCCATGTCCACGGGAATCGGCAGCGATTCGCAGAAGCCGTTCGCCATCGTGATTGTGGCCGGCCTGGCCTCCCGGCTCTTCCTGTCGATTTTCCTTGCGCCGGTGCTGTACGCGCTGGCGGCGCGCGACGGCGATACATTGCAAGTCTGATGGAGCAAGACCGCTTCCTGACGGTCGCGGCTCGGCAACCGTTTCTGAGCCGCGACTGTCAGGGAGCGGTTTGGATAAGTGATCAGTTTGATGGAGAAAAAATGCGGCGATCGATCTGGCATCTACAAATCGGGGTTTTCATGTGCGGCTGCCTATGCCGTGCCCAAACCACGCTGACATGGCAGCAGGTGAAAGACAAGTTCGAAGCGGACAACCCCAACCTGCGCGCGGGCCAACTGAACATCCAGGAATCCAAGGCGGACGAGATCACCGCGTATCTGCGGCCAAACCCGAACTTCACCGCGAGCCTCGATCAGTTGCAGCCCTTTAACGGCAATCCCTATCGTCCGTTTGCCTACGTCTTCCCGCTGGTGGCGTTCGATTATCTGCACGAGCGGCAGCACAAACGGGAACTCCGGCTGGAGAGCGCGCAGAAGGGCACCTCCATCGCCGAATCGCAGCAACTCGACCTGGAACGTACGCTGCTTTTCAATTTGCGCAGCGCCTTCGTGCTCACCCTGCAGGCCAAGGCTCTGCTGGCGAATGCCAAGGAGAACCTGGATTACTTCGATAAAGAGTTGTCCATCAGCCGCGTGCGCTTCAAATCCGGCGATATCGCGCGCGTGGATTTGGACCGCCTGGTTTTGCAGCGCGCGCAATACGAATCCGACTATCAGACCGCGCTAGTCAACGCTCGAACCGCGAAGATCACGCTGCTGATGCTGCTCAACGACCGCACGCCCGTGGACCGGTTCGACGTGGCGGGGCCGTTCGAATTCCAGGAGCGCACCATGCCGCTCGACGACTTCCACGCAGTGGCGCTGGCGGCCAGGCCGGATCTGAAGGCTGCGGTCGAAACCGTCGAAAAAGCCGAGACCGATCACAAACTCGCGGTATCGAATGGCTCCACGGATCCAACCTTCGGCGTGGATCTGGGGCGCAACCCTCCCATCACGATCTATATCGGATTCAGCGTCAACATTCCGTTGCGTATTTTCGACAAAAACCAGGGAGAGAAGCAGCGCACGGAGATCGACATCGCGCATGCGCAACGGCAAAAGGACGCCGCCGAAGCGCAGGTATTCAGCGACGTGGATTCGGCTTACTTTACGGTGGTTAGTTCGGTGAATCTGTTGCTGCCCTATAAGGGCGCGGACGGTTATCTGGAGACGGCCACGCGGATTCGGGACGCCATGTCGTTTGCGTATCAGCGCGGCCAGGCGGCGCTGCTCGACTACCTGGATGCGCAACGGGACTATCGCGCCACACAGGTGGCTTACATCAACTTGGTGGGATCGTATCTGAGCGCCGCCAGTCAGTTGAATACGGCTGTGGGGAAGGAAGTTATCCAGTAGGAATTCAGTTGGATTTCTCGACCAGGGCGCGCACCGGGATCCGGTTCCGCAGAATCAGCCGCCGGATTTCGGCGGGCGTCAATTTGGCGATGCGCCGCACTTCACCCCGTTTGCGGAGCATACGCGGCAGCAGCGGCAGAGCGGCTAGATCCGCGCGCACAATCGCCCATGCCAGCCGCAGTTTGTTGCCGAGGCCCGGGAAGCGCGCCATCTCGCCTTTCCCGCCGGCCGCGGCCAGCAATCCGCCGGCCAAGCGCACCGCGAAGTAATACGGGTTCAGCGTCAGCAGATTCCAGGGGAACAGCTTGGCGGCCAGCAGCATGCGGTTGCGCTCGATCAGGAAGATGCGTTTGGCCGATCCCGCATCCAGGCTGGCCCCGCGACGATGGCGCACCACCGCGCCGGGCATGTAGAGACATCGCCAACCCGCGATCCGCGCCCGCAGTCCGAGTTCCGCGTCATCGCCGAACATGAAGAAGTCTTCGTCGAATCCGCCGATCGCATCCAGCATGGCTTTGCGGTACATGCCGGCGCAGCCATCCGGCCACAGGCACTCTTCGACCTGGTTAAATTGGCCTGCATCGATCTCGCCGGTGCCGCGCCCGCGGTTCTGGCCATCGGGATAGATCAGGTGCCCAACCTTATCGATGCGGCGGGGATCTTCCCAGACCAGCACCTTCGCGGCGGCCATGCCGATATCCGGGGCTGCATCGAAGGCCTGGCGCAGATTGGCTAGAAAGTCCGGTTCGGCCTCCGCATCGTTGTTCAGCAGCGCGATGAACTGCCCGCGGGCCGCGCCGAACGCCTGGTTGTTGGCGGCGCAGAAGCCCAGATTTGCAGCGTTGGCGATGACGCGCACACCGAATTCAGAGCGCACCATTTCGGCCGAACCGTCGCTCGATCCGTTGTCGACCACGATCACTTCGAAGGTGACGCCGCGCTGGGCGGCCAGCGACGCCAGGCAGGCGCGCAGGTATTCGCGCCGGTTCCAATTGACGACGGCCACCGTGATCTCGGGCGCCGGGTCAGCGCCCACGGGGAATACTCATGCTGCCATGGTAGCGGAG
>Ga0209333_1000544_pt1 | contig 20909 bp, 18 predicted proteins | sample BlaSpr_A8_OM2_O3_FD_187982 | JGI IMG/M metagenome (GOLD analysis project Ga0209333, IMG submission 187982) | Forest soil microbial communities from Thunder Bay, Ontario, Canada - Black Spruce, Ontario site 2_A8_OM2_O3 (SPAdes) (version 2) | ecosystem: Environmental > Terrestrial > Soil > Boreal... | reverse complement strand
CTTCCTGAGTGCGTCGCGACAAATACTCGTATTCGTGTTCTGGCTCTTGATCCAAACACTGACCCTGCTGTTCTCGCTACTTTGGCGAGGCATCTGGGGGAGAGGCCGGCGGAGGTGGTGAGAGGTGTCCGTGAGGCTTGGGAGGAGTGGGGACGTCTCAAGGCTTTATTCCCGGACAACTTGGATGTGCTCTGCTTTTCCAGTCTTCCGGTATGGCAAGGCTATGTAGTCGGCGAGGAATACGCTGTTATCGAATTTCTGTCTTTTCGACAGGACCCGAATTCGCGCCCAGCGAATCGTCGTGGCGGCCGAAGCCGATCCAGAGGTCTTTCAACTTCTCGCCAGTTCGTTTAAGGATCTGCCGGTCGGATCTCCGGGACATTCGGTTCGAATTGACCCCAACACGTTGTACACGCAGATATACACCGAGTTTCGCCGCTACAGGGACTTTGAACTGCAAGTGTGCGGTTGGTTTTCCGCGGCTATTGGCCTCTTGTTCCTTCTCCTCACGAAGGATCAGGTTCTCGCGCTCTTAGGGACGAACTGGGCGTGGCGGCTCAGTTCAGCGTGCTTTGTCTCTCTGTTCGGGATAGCAGCTCTTTTGATGCTGGTGTCCGCAAAAAGGAAGACGGAGGGAACACGGGATGTTCTTAAAGGTTTTGAAGGCTTCGAGAAATCTAAGCCACACGAGTTGAGTTACTTCACTTGTATTTTTCGCCGCCCATTGGGCGCATTCCACTTCATATGGCTGGGGGTTTTGTTCGTCACCATCGGGGCGTTCCTCACTATTACTTGGGGGATTCCCAAGAGTTTCATGATGAGCAATCAAGCCAGAGCCGCGAGCGGAGGCCCGGTAACGGTAAACTGTAATTACCCGACAAGCACGACGCCCGCTGCTGTTACAGGAAGCGGCGACTCCGCTCGGGTCCCTCGAACTAGCCCAGCGAAAAATAGCACGCCTAACTTTCCTTCGAAAGATCGATGACCGGGGGTCTTTCAGGCGAGGCGTAAGGTCTTTGGAACAGGGTGGGGTTTCCCTGTCCTAGATTTCAGTGCTTCTCACGGCTTTCGACAAGCATTTAGACTGAAGTAGCCATGACCACCACCACCCTCAACTCCCTCGCCCGCGCCTCTTCCGCATACCTGCGCTCCGCCATGCATCAGCCGATTCAGTGGCACGAGTGGGGTGAGGAAGCCTTCGCCGCCGCGCAGCGCGAGAACAAGCCGATGCTGCTCGACATCGGCGCGGTGTGGTGCCACTGGTGCCATGTGATGGACCGCGAATCGTACGACGACGCCGAAGTGGCGGCCATTGTGAATGAGCATTTCATCGCGGTAAAGGTGGACCGCGACGAGCGTCCCGACATCGACAGCCGCTACCAGGCCGCGGTCAGCGCGGTCAGCGGACAGGGCGGCTGGCCGCTCACCGCTTTTCTTACTCCCGACGGCAAGCCGTTTTACGGCGGCACGTATTTCCCTCCGACCGACGGTTACGGCCGCCCCAGCTTCAAGCGCGTGCTCATGAGCATTGCCAACGCCTACAAAGAAAAGCACGGCGACGTCGTTGAGCAGGCGAAGATGGTGGAAAGCGCAATCGCTCAGGCGGAGTCGTTTGCCGGGCGCAGCGGACGAGTTTCGGCGAGCATCGTCGCCGCAATTCAGAAATCCGCGTTCAGCATGTTCGACGCACAACACGGCGGCTTCGGTCAGGCTCCCAAGTTTCCGCATCCCTCGGTGCTCGACCTTTTGATCGAGCAATACGTCCGCACCGGAAACGACAAGTTGCGCAACATCATCGTCACCACGCTCGAGCACATGGCGAACGGCGGCGTTTACGACCAACTTGCGGGAGGCTTTCATCGGTACTCGGTCGACGAAGGCTGGGTCGTCCCGCACTTCGAGAAGATGTGTTACGACAACTCCGAATTGCTGAAGAATTACGTACACGCTTATCAGGCCACGGGCTCGGAATTCTTTGCGGCTGTAGCGCGCGACATTATTCGCTGGATGGACGAGTGGTTAAGCGACCGCGAGCGCGGCGGCTTCTACGCCTCGCAAGACGCCGACATTTCCATGGACGACGATGGCGACTACTTCACCTGGACACTCGACGAAGCGCGCGCCGTCCTGACCGAAGAAGAAGCACAGATCGCCGCCCAGCACTACGACATCAACGAACTCGGAGAGATGCACCACAATCCGGCGAAGAACGTCCTCCAGGTGCGTCTGCCCATCGAGGCGATTGCCACCCGAATGGAGCTAAGCGCCGAGCGAGTGCAAGAGCTGCTCGATTCCGCGAAGAAGAAAATGTACGCCGCGCGGCTCGAGCGGCCCACGCCTTACGTCGACAAGACCGTTTATGTGGGATGGAACAGCATGTGCGTCAGCGCGTATCTGGAAGCGGCGAAGGTGCTCAATCTTACCGACGTGCGCCACTTTGCCCTGCGTTCGCTCGATCGCATTCTGGCCGAAGCCTGGAAGCAGCAGCGTGGCCTGCTGCACGTGGTCGCGTATTCCGATCCCAAAGCCGAAATGCGCGAAGTCTCCGGCCTCCTCGACGATTACGCCGCGACCGCGCTGGCTTGCCTCGACGCCTACGAAGCCACCGCCGACCTCAGCTATTTCAAATTCGCGCAGGCCATCGCCGATGCCATGAGCGCAAAATTCTTCGATCCAGTTTCCGGAGGATTCTTCGACGCCGAACCAGCCTCGGACGGCAAGAGCCTGGGCGTGCTCTCCACTCGCCGCAAGCCGGTGCAGGATTCGCCCACGCCGGCAGGCAATCCCATGGCCGCGATTGCGCTGCTGCGTCTGCACCACTACACCGGCGAGGCCGCCTATCGCGAGAAAGCCGAAGTCACGCTGGAGACCTTTGCCGGCGTGGCCGAACAGTTTGGAATTTTCGCCGCCACCTACGGGATCGCAGTCGTCTATTTCTTGGAAAGTCCAGTGCAGGTCGTTGTGATTGCCCAGAATCAATCCGATGATGCGGCCGCCGCTCTCGTCGCGGCAGCGACCGCAGCCTTTGTCTTCAACAAGACCGTCCTGCGACTCACTGCAAACCAAGCCGTTGCCGGCAATCTTCCTCCGGCGCTGGCAGCCACCATCCCGAACTTGCCCGAGTTGAAATCCGGCAAAGCCTTCGCAGTTTTGTGTTCCGGGTTTTCCTGCCAGCCACCCATCCAGGACGCCGACGAACTACGCCGTGCCTTGGAATCCAGCCTCAAGAAACAGAGTTAGAAAACGATCCCCCCAAAAAACGGGGCTGACGGTTTATGTATGAAGTCCGTCAGCCCAAGTATTGCGAGCCCAAGGGTTCGGCCCAAGTTACTACAGGTTACTTTCGTGACCTTGCGGCCACTGCCGTCTTCCGATTAACTACTATTTCATCATCGGCGGCAGTGCAACGCATTTCCCTTGTAGTTTTTGTTGAGGTGGGCACACTAGAATCGGCCCTCCGTCCGGGGCGGGAACCTGCGGAACGGCGGCTGCAACATAGGTGCCCACTAGTCCACACATCAGGATCGATATCCTGACTGCTTGCTTCATGGTCTTCTCCTACCGCGCCTTGGCTTTCCCAAAATGGGACCTCGAGCGCGGAGTCGAATTATACGTCACAAGTCAAGCACTTTCGTGTGGTTTCCCTACCTTGGCACACCTCATCGGCTCGGCTCGATTGTTGACCGGGCTCTTGTTACATCTCCTCTTCCCAACGTAAGTCGAAGTACAACAATCAGTTAGAGGATAATTTGTGGGGAGCAAAACGGGCTCTTGCCTCACCGGAACACCGGCGCGAACGTTTACGCGGGTGCATTTACGAAACCCGGAATTGACCTGCGGTCACGCAGGAAAGGAAAGAAAAGGAAACCAGTCGAGTGGATTCGAATACCGCGGCGCCGCTGCCTATTTATTTGACCCAATGCCGCCCGGAATCCGGTGAATGTCCAGGCCGCTCATCGCGCTCCCTCCAGCGTGAGCCCCGGCAGCCTTGGGAGCGACACCGTTTTCCTGCGTCACCGCTGCCGACATCTGTGTCCGCGAAAGCGCCCGGTCCACCATCCCTTCAAACATCGGGATCAAAGAGTTCGCCGGCACAGGATGATGAATGTCCGCCAGGGTCTGCTCCCAGCGCTGCGGCCGCAGCAGGCTGGAGCTAGCCTCGCGGGCCGGGCTCTTGGCCAGGGTGTAACCCAACCAGATGAACAGCGCGCAATTGTAGGCGGCCATGTTAATCAGCCCCATCGACAGATTGTTCAAGTGGTCGCCCACCCAGGACGCAACCAGAGACAGTTCGACCATGGCAAAACACCCGAAGCCCAGCGCCACGCCAAAGCTGTACTGCTTCCGGCTCACTCCCAGGTAACGTGCAAAAAACAGCAGGAACAGCACCATCCCCACCTGGATCACGCGCACGCAACGCTCGGCGGTAAGAATGGCCTCCATCCAGGGAGCCGTGTCCGACGAGTTTGTGGAAACTGACACCACTCCCGCCACCAGAAGCATCACCAGTCCCGCCCACTTGAATAGAACCGTGCCCAGATCTCGCAGCGTGTGGAATGGCCGGAAGGCATCGAGGAAGGCTTCGTGGATCACCTTGAAACCCAGAGCCGCGCTGATTGCATGGCTGAGCCAGCTCAGGTACACACAAGCCGCGGGATCGTACCGGTACGTCGGAAAGACCACGCAAAAGGCAACAATCTGCGCCATGATGTAGGCAAAGAAATATTTGAATTGCCGGTGCCGTCCCCGGCGAAACATGGCCACCGCAATCGCCATTTGGAGAACCGGATGCGCGATCCAGAGAGCGTAATAAAAGATCGTTATTTTACCGCTCATCGCAACCTCTCCCTAGGCCCTTGAAAGCATCGGCAGCGGTGCAGTTTGATTGTCATTCCGAACAAGCGTTCTTTGCGCCGTGAGGAATCTGGGCGAGCCGCGCGACGGGTCGCGTTTTTTGCGACCCATCAATCGCGCGTTTGGCTCGCTTCCTTATCAAACTTCACCACTACCGGAAACACCAGTGCCGGCGGAACCGGCTCGCGGCTCCACTCAATACCCTATTAAGAAAATTTAAGCTTATTAGCTCAGCTGTTCAATGTACTCAGGTCACCAGAAGTAACGTTACCTGTAGGCTCCGTCGAAGACAACGTTACCTTCGTGCTACTTCAGCCCCAGCTCAAACGGGCCAGAAGGAAAGTATTCGCAATGAAGAGGGGTTTGCCGTTGAGTTGCGCAGCTTGGCGGATCGCCCTCGTCGTACTCTAGGCATCCGGAACGGAGTGGATGTAGGCGCGCATCATGCGTACTTCATCGTCTTTCTCGTTCAAATCGTGCAGCAGAATGTCGCGCAGCGAAACCATGCCCACCAGTTGGCCGTCGTGGCAAACCGGCAAATGCCGGAAGTTGTGCCGCCGCATCAGCGTCATGCAGGTCTCCAACTCCTCATTCGTATTAATCGTCAGAGGATCGTCCGTCATGACCTCGGCCAGGCACGTGCTTCGCGGATCGCATCCTCCCGCCACCACGCGCTTCATCAGATCGCGCTCGGAAAAAATTCCCACCAGCTTTCCGTTATGCAGCACCGGAACGGCTCCGATGTTGCGTTCCACCATCGCTCGCACTGTTTCCAGAACGGTCTGGTCCATTTCCGCCTGGTAGGTTTCCTGGTTCTTGATCAGATCGCAGATACGCATTGGCCCCTCCGGGAATATCGGGCTCCGACCGGTCCAAAAGCTATACCGGTGGGCGAGTATATGCCGAAACTGGTTCTATGGAAAGGGGTAAAAACCTGTAGAGGAAGAAAAATAATCGGGGGAAATCACTTTCGGGAGGACCGGCGAATGTCGGAATGCGCGCCACCCTGCTCCCCCAGAAAAACAAAGTACGAGCAGTTCCACCACGACGTGGGCAAGCTCCCGTGCGGACGCGCCGTAAGAACAATGTTATATAGGCCGGCGCCGCCCAGGTTCATTTCCTGCAGTGCATCCTCTCCTAACATCCCGGCTTGCAACTGCTCTCCCGCCCGCTTCCCTCGCGGCTCGATCACCGCCAGCCGAGCCAGAAACTTGTGCAGCTCCACATCGCTTCCCTGCCCTGAGACGACAAACGAGACCTCCGCATCCTCCTCCGAGAAGTGCCAGGCCAGCGACGCCGCCAGGTTCACCCCGCGCTCATACGCCGCCTCGGAAATCACTCCGGCGCCGGGATTGTCGAAAACAATGCGCAGCCGGCGCTCATCTTCACGGCTGAACTCGCGCACTTTCAGCGATCCCGATTTCGCCGTCGCCTTCCAGTCCACATGCCGCGCCGAATCTTCCGGCGTGTATTCGCGAATCAGGTGCAGGTCGGATCCACGTCCCCGCACAAAACTCTCCCACTCCCCGTTCACCAGCGGCAAAATCTCAAACAGTTCGTCCGGCGGCTCAACCGGCGGATATACCAGAATCTCGCGCTCCAGCGCCACATCCCGCGTCTTGGTGAGAAATGCGAACGGAAACCGCGTAGCCACACCAAAACTCGATTCGCAATAGCGCCCGCGCCGCTCAAAACGCAACTCAAGATCCGCCGTCAAGTCCGCTCCCGCCGGCACGTACGGGAAATAAATCATCCCGTCAAAGATCCCCGGCCCCGGTGCAGCCACTTCCACTCGCCGCACCCGCCAGTCGCGCAGCCGCAGCCACTGATTCCCCGCCCTACGGTTCCGCGGAAAAACAAACGTCGTCGGCTCCCACCGCCATTGTTTGCCCACCTTCTTTTCTTTCCGCGCCGTCACCACGCGAATCGAAAACGATGGCAAAAAGCGCCTCGAGTTCAGCAGCACGATCCTTCCCAACACCGTGCGCCCGGCAAAAACATGCTCCGGCAGCCGCACCTCCAGTTCCAGCCCGCGCAGCACGACTGCCGACACCACGCCCGAGACCAGGATCGCCGCCAGCATCGCCGCCACCACGATGTACAGCAGATTGTTTCCCGTGTTCAGCGCCGCAATGCCGATCACCAGCGTGACCAGCACATACACCGCGCCCACCTTCGTCACTTCGTAGTGAAACGTCTGCCGCAACCGCTCCAGCGCCACCCGCCTCGCCAGGTACGGCACCGTCACCAGCCCCACGAACACCGCTATCACCAGCGCCATCGACGCCAAAATCACCGACGCCCACAAGTGTCCCGCCTCACCTGCCGCCGTCGAAAACAGCGCCGACCCAAACGCCAGCCCCAACCCCACCAGCGCCAGCAGAAACTTGATCCACACCTCCGCCGTCCCCGACCGAAGCAACGATTGCAGCCAAGCCATCGCGCCTCTCCGAGATATCCGCGGATTCACCGAATTAACTGTCGTGGACCCCACTCCTCGCAGCCTAGCACCGCCCCAAGGAACGATCAACGACAACCCCCTTGCGGATAAAGCCGGAGTAACCTGAAGCTCCCTAGCGCTGCCCACATCCCGCAGTTCTGTCATGCAGAGCGAGGATTAAGCTTCGCGAAAGCGAAGCTTAACCGCAGTCGAAGCATCCCTACCTTACTTCGGTCCATGATGAGAGGGCCGTTTCCGCACGAGCCGGAGCCCGAAAGCCCACCCTATCCACTCAACTCCATCGGCTCTCTTCCCGTAGTGCTCACAATGTACTCGTGCACCAGTCCCCGAATCCTTTTCCGCACCTCCTCCTTACTTGGCACGGCAACTTTTTCTGCTCCCTCAGACGCGGCGACCCGCAAATCCCCTGTCTCTCCCGCCGCAGCCACCACGACCGCCGCCTCCGTTGCCCTCGGAGCCGCCGCCACGTTCCCGCCCTCACCCTCTTTCTCAATTTCCTCTTCGTCCTCTTCTTCCTCGAATCCAAAATTTTCCGGATCCCACTGCGGCCCTCCAATGTCGGTCTGCGAAGTGTCTTCCCGAAAGATGACCACATCGGTCGGCTCGCTGGGCTCGAAGTTCACATAGCGCAGGTTGGCGCTCGCCGTCTGCAAGCCGTACAACAGCAACGCCGCCACCTTGCGGTCCATCTCACCCCAGGCCAGCAGTTGCATCACCTCCATCAGCGCCATCTGCACCGCGTTGGCATCCTCCAGCACCGGCAGCACAAAGCGCGCCTGCCTGCACTGACCTCTCACGATCCGGTTTTGCTGCTCCCGCGCCCGCTCATGAAAAAAGCACCGCCGCCTCCTGTGCAGCGCAGGCGATCCGCACTGCATCCCATTCATCTTGATATGCTGACACCGTGGCACATTTCCCAAAGCCATATTTCCTCGACTCCTCCACTCCCGGCGGCACCGGACCGAAATCCCACGCCGCCCAGATTCCCAAGTTGTTGTGAATTCCCCGCTACTCCCAGTATTCCCGATTCGGAATCGGAAGCAAGGTCAAGTGAACATCCCAGCTAGGAAAGCTGTGGAAAAACCACGTTTTGTTTTCGGGAACCCGTAACGCGGGATTTTGGGTGGCGCAGCGCTTCAGCGCTGCGATAAGACCCCGCCCACGGAACCGGGCCTCAGCACCAGCAGTCGCGTTGATGGACTGTCGTCCCGCTGAAAACGCGCTAGTCCCCGCGGCATGACCTCAATCTAGCTTCCTTCGCCGGACTAAGCCTGTGACGTGTGAACATCCCCACTCAAGCCAAAACCGGGCTTGAGTGGGCCACGCGCCAATTGGTTATTAGCTCTGTCATCCTGAGCGAAGGAACTGCCTCGCGGAGCGAAGCAGTTCCGAAGTCGAAGGACCCCTGCACTGCCGGTGCCTCAGTGCTGCCTCAGGGAATTCTCCCCCGCGTGGTCGGCATCGTGAGAATGATGGGCCACGTATCAGGCGCTACGCCCGCTCGCACAGCCGCCCCCGTGCTGCGGAACGGGAAAACAATGTTGGGGTGGGGTCCCCCCCTGGGGTGGTCCGGGTGGAATCATGGGGTTAGCAAGAAAATGCCCGTAAAATCTAGAGGGGAGAGGGCTTATCGGGCAAAATCTAGGGAATAAAGGAGTTGTGGGTGACATGCTGTCGGGAGTTCCTCGCGGCGCTCGATTTTAGGGGCGCTGATTCTGCTTGGCAATGATGGCGCGAATTTGGGGTGGGGCGCAAGGTTAGATGTCACAGGGGGGCGCTGTGGATTTAGTGCGCAAAGGATGGGCGCACCCGCACGGATGAATGAGGTGTGTGCTGCCCTGCGGTTTTCTCCGGGGTGCGATGCAGACTACTTACGGGGAACGCTCCATTTGGGCTCGAATTTTCTGAAAGGCTTCTGACTCATGCTGGAAGACGTGAGATGAAGTTCCTTACGTTTTCAAGCATCAATCCCACCGGCCCCGCCATCTTCGCCGGCGGCCGGACCTTGCAGCAACTCTGGATGTTCTGGGTCGCCCCGCTCCTCGGCGGCGCGCTCGGCGGAGGCCTCTACCGTGCACTCTTCGCAGAATAGATTGAGCGACGGGTGGCCCTCGCTGAAAATCGACGGCCACCCGGCACTGTCAACCATCAAACTCTTACTACTTTGCTTGCTTCTTCGTCTGCCCCTTCACCGCTTGCTGGGTCAGTCCAAAAATCTCCAGCTCCTTATAACTCGCAACGTAGACCTTACCGTTGGCTACCACCGGAACCAGGTTCGCGTTGCCGCCGGTGTTGGGCCATGCTCCGGCAGCCGCGCGGAAGAGTTGGGTCATGGTCTTGCCACTCTCGGGGTTGAAAGCGTAGAGCGCAATGGCATTCGACTGCTGCGAAGCCGGCCGCGACAGCGCCCAGATGATCGGGTTCGCGTTCCCGTTCGACGACACGCTGGTAAAGAATCCCGGATCCTGGGCCCCGCTGCGTATGGCCGCAGAGCGGGCAACGCCGATCAGCTTCGGTTTCGGCGAGGTTTCCAGCTTCCACACGTCAACGTTGTTGCCGCCGCTGCTCACCACCCGCGCCAGGCCGTCCGTCGGATCCACAAAATACGATTGTCCGCACCAGCAGCCGCCGATTGGGTAAGTGCCGAGCACATTGTTCTTATTGGGCGAATATCCTCCAAGGCTATCCTCGTTCATGAAGTACATGTTTCCGTCTTTGCCCGCGGCCACCGCCAGATGCGGCGTCGATCCCGGCTGATCGGGCAGCACCAGCACGCCCCCGGAGCCGAAATCAGTATCTGACTGGTCCAGGCTGGATTGGTTCGAAGGCGTGAACAGATCGACCACATTGGTCAGGTTCGCGGAAACCGCAATCACGCTCTCCTGAATGTTAGTAACGCCGTTGTAGGTCGTTCCGGAATAATCGGAATTTCCCGTGACGAACAAGATGTTGCCAGAATCGTCGGCCGCGAGCCCATATCCCGACATCCAGATTGACGACAGGAAGAAGGTGTCCGGAGAAGTGGGCTGCGCATCGTTAAGTTGGTTGGCCGAAAGCGGAGCCAGCGTCGCCGCGTTCCAGCCCAACAGCCAGCCGCGCGAAACGTTGGCGGCAAAGTCGCAAAAGCTGCCGAATCCGGCATAGATGTTGCCATTTGCCTCAAGCAGAGCGGGACGTTGCCGCTGATAGGTGGCGTTGAACACGAAGGTGGTTCCGTTCGTGAGGGCATGCGATGCGGTGACCACCTGCGGAGTTATCTTGTCGGCGAGGCTGCCCAAGTCGAGCGCGTGCAGCCGATACGCAGGACCGGTGGAATCCTGGGTGTAGGCGATCAAGTAAAGCGTGTTGCTGCCGGTATCGATCACCGGCGTAGAGGTGATGCCGACATTCGGTCCGTTGTTGTTGCAGCCAAGCGGGGACCGCACGGGATTGCCGAGATTCTGACTGAGGAGCACGGTGCCTGCATTGGCGTCGATGGCATAGACCGTGTCGTTTTCCGTTACTACATACACAACACTGTGCGTTCCCTGGTTGCCTCCCGCCGTGATGTTCACGCTCGGGACGAGGAGCGGCTGCGCGTCCACCTGATCGTCGAGCTTAACGGTGGTCAGCAGTCCGAACTGGGATGAGTTCACGTTGGCCGGCGTCAGCACGGTCTCGCTGGAATTCCATCCAGTGCGGTAATTGTCGTTGTGATAAGTGGTGACAGAGGTCTGCGCGAAAACGGTGGATACAGAGGCAAGAAAACAGACAAGGACAAGACTGGCAGCTTGGGCCAGCCCCAAGTAGGCATTGCGACGAAGCGGCGTCATTGATTTCCCCTCAGGAAACGGCGATTGATTCTAGGGGGCGGACGAAGGAACGGTCAATCGTGGAAGGAACACTCAGAGAGAGAAGACTCTAGCGCGGCGCGACACAACGGTCGCAGCGAAGGCGCCGTAGAAGGCCGCACCATAGAGACTGCCGTCGCTACCAGCACCAGGCAAACGGCAGTTCGTCAGGCCGACTGGCAGCGGCTACTTGGATCGCTTCTGTGCCTTCTTCCGTGCGCTCTGCGGAAGCAGCCCAAAGATGTCCAATTGCTTGTAGCTGGCAACATAGACCATGCCGTTGGCGATTATCGGAACCTGGTTGGAATCGCCGCCATAATTCGGCCATGTGCCGGCAGTACCGCTGAACAAAGTAGTCATAGTCCTGCCGGTTGAATCAGGGTTGAAGGCATAAAGGGTCATGCCGGGAGACGTCTTGGAAACCGGCCGCGAAAGCGCCCAGATGATGGGATTGCTGTTGCCGTTGGAAGAAACGCTGGTGAAGAAGCCGGAGTTCTGACCCGTGGCCAGAACCGGTGATTGTTTGGTGAGGGTCAACGCCGGAGAAGGAGAGGTTGCCAATTTCCACACCTCAGCCTTTGTCGCGCCGCTACTCACGACGCGGGCTATGCCGTCGGTATCAACATAATAAGATTCTCCGCACCAGCATGCGCCGACCTGGTAGCTGCCGAGGACATTGTTGCCGCTGGACGAGTATCCTCCGAGGTTATCCTCGTTCATGAGGAACATGGTGGCATTCTTTCCCGCGGCCACCGCAAGATGCGGGGTAGAACCAGGCTGATCGGGCAGGATCATCAGGCCTCCGGAGCCGAAATCGAGGTCGTGCTCGTCGAGGCTGGGCCAGTCCGAAGGCGTGAACAGATCGACCACGGTACTCAGGTCGGACGACACCTCGATTGCGCTCTCTTCAATCGCGGTGACCCCGTTATAGTTTGTCCCGGTCTTGTCTGCGTTGGCGGTAACGAAAACTACGTTGCCGGAATCGTCAGCAGCCAGCCCATAGCCCGACATCCAAATGGAAGCGAGAAAGAAGTTGTCGGGAGACGTGGCCAGCGAATCAAAGAGCTGATTGGAGCCAAGCGGAGTCAAAGTGCTCGCGCTCCAGCCCAGTAACCAGCCGCGGCTGTTGTTGCCGAAGAGGTCGCAGAAGCTGCCGAATCCAGCGTAAATATTGCCGTTGGCCTCCAGAAGTGCGGGACGCTGGCGCTGATAAAGGCCGTTGAAGTCGAAGGTGCTTCCATCCGTCAGCGTATGGGAAGCAGTCACAGTGACCGGGGTGGTCTGGTCTCTGAGGTTGCTGAGGTTCAAGGCGTGTAGGACATAGTTAGGATTGGGGCTGGCCTTGACGTACGTCATCACGTAGATCGCGTTTCTGGTCGTGTCAATCACGGGAGTTGACGTGATTCCGAGGTCGTCGCCATTGCCTTTGCATCCTGCAGGGGCGGGCGCGGGCGTAGCGATGTGCCGGCTCAGCAAAATCGTGCCGGCGACGGCGTCGATCATATAAACCGTGTTGTTATCGGTAACGACGTACACCACATTGTGAACCCCTTGATTGCTCCCAGCGGTAATGTTCACGTTGGGGACCATGAGCGGCTGCGCTTCCACCTGAGCGTCAACCTTCACCGTTGCCAGCAAGCCAAATTGAGAAGCATTTACGTTGGCTTGGGTCAAAACGGTCTCCGTTGAGTTCATTCCGGTGCGGTAATTGTCATTGTGATAGGTCGTGACCGCGGTTTGGGCCAGAAGTACACAAACCTGGGTCAGAAAGAGGGTCGACACCAAGCCGGCCCTTGTAGCCAGCTTATGGTTGAACATCGCACGAAGAGGCTGCCGCATTATTCCTCCAAAACAGTATCATTTTAGGTTTGTAGCCGGGGGGCCGACAAGAGGAACGAAGTTGGGAGCCTTAAGACTCCTGCGCGCAATACCACTGAACTCTGGAGCGCTTGCGGGGGCGCGGTCTAGTATTCCGCCAATTCTTTCATCGCACGGAACAGGTCATTCGCCTGCGGCAGGATGGCGTCTTCCAGGATCGGCTGATAAGCCACAAATGTGTCGGCAGCGGCGACGCGACGCACTGGTGCATCCAGGCGATCGAAGAGCTGATCGGCGATGCGCGCCGCGATCTCCGCCCCATAGCCCCAGCTCAAAGTGTCTTCGTAAGCCACAAGCGCGCGGTTCGTTTTGCTGACCGACGCCGCAATCGTCTCCCAGTCAAAGGGATTCAGGCAGCGCAAATCGATCAACTCCACCCTTACGCCGTGCTCGCGCTCGAGCTTCTGTGCCGCTTGCAGCGCGCGCGGCACCACCGCCCCGTAAGTGATCACGGTCAAGTCCGTTCCGGGATGCACGACCCTGGCCTTGCCGAACGGAATCATGTATTCCGGCCCCGGATAAGGGGCGCGTCCGTAGGTTTCGCGGTACAGCCGCTTGTGTTCCAAAAACAGTACCGGATCGTCGCAGCGGATCGCAGTGCGCAGCAGTCCCGCGGCATCCAGAGCATTCGAGGGAAACACCACGCGCAAACCCGGAATATGCGTGAACACACTCTCGCCGCACTGCGAGTGATAGATCGCGCCGCCGGTAAGATAACCGCCGATGGCCACTCGAATTACGATCGGACAAGAAAACACGTTGTTCGACCGCCAGCGGATCACAGAGAGCTCGTCGCGAATCTGCATCATCGCCGGCCAAATGTAATCGAAGAACTGAATCTCTACGACCGGCTTGAGACCTCGCGTAGCCATGCCGGTGGCGCGCCCCACGATGGCGGCCTCGGCCAGCGGCGAGTTGAAAACACGGTCGGTGCCAAACTCGTTCTGCAAACCGAAAGTGAGCTTGAAGACTCCGCCCTTGCCTTTCACCAGCTTGCGCTTCAAATACTCTTCGCGGCTGCAATCCGCTACATCTTCGCCGAAGATCACGATGCGCTCGTCGCGCTTCATCTCGTCGCGCAGGGTCACATTGATCAAGTCGGCCATGGTCTTCGTCACCGGCTTCTTGCCGTCGGCGGAATCAGGCCCGACCACAGCTTGCGTATCGAACGCCGCGGACGTCGGATCGAGATCGGGCGAATACACGTACTGCAGCACGCTCTCCGGCGCGGGCGGCAACGCCGCGAGGGCAAGGTCCACGGCGACCTGAAGCTCTTCTTCAACTTTCTTTTCCAGTTCGTTGATGCCCTTTTCGTCGAGAATTCCCTCGCGCAGCAAAAACATCTGCGTGCGGGAAACCGGATCGCGCGCGGCATCGCGCTCCCGCTCGGCGTCCGGACGATACAAGCGCTCATCGTCGGAAAGCGAATGCGAATAGGGACGGATGACGTGGGCGTGCACAAACGCGGGACCGTGGCCCTCGCGGCAATATTTCGCGGCGCGCTGAAACGCGGCGCAACTGGCCACGGGATCGGTGCCATCGATTTCTTCAAAATGAAAATTCGGGAAGCCCGAAACCAGCCGTGAAATGCTGCCCCCGGCGGTTTGTATTTCCACCGGAACGGAGATGGCATAACCGTTATCCTGCACACTAAAAATCACCGGCAGCTTGCCCAGAGCGGCGGCGTTCAGCGCTTCCCAGAACTCGCCCTCGCTGGTAGTGCCGTCGCCCAGGGAAACGTAGGAAACCTCGTCGCCCTGGAAGGTCACATCTTTGAACTGGCGATAATCGGGCGATCCAACTCCAGAGGGTGCCCCATTTCTCGCATCTTTTGCGAGAAGTGGGGATGCCCCTGGGATTTCAGCCGCCTTTGGATGATTGGCAAAATACCGTCCCGCCTCGGCGCATCCCACCGCTTGCAGGATTTGCGATCCCGTCGGCGAGGATTGGGTCACGATGTTCAGGCGCTTGTAGCCCCAGTGCGAGGGCATCTGGCGTCCGCCGGAACTGGGATCGTCAGCCGCTCCCACCGCCTGCAGAAACATCTCTAAAGGCTTGGCGCCCAATGCCAGACACAGCGCGCGGTCGCGATAATAAGGATAGAACCAGTCGTAGCCCGGCTTCAGCGTCATTCCCGCGGCCATGCCGATGGCCTCATGCCCGGCTCCCGACATCTGGAAGAAGATCTTCTGTTGCCGCTTGAGCAGGATTTCCCGGTCGTCGATGCGCCGGGAGGTGTACATGATGCGGTAGGCTTCGATCAGTTGCTCGCGCGTAAGTCCCTCGTAGGTTTGGGACTTCTTGCCGCTATTGCCTGCAATGGACAGTTTGGGGTCGGTTTTTGTCGTCGCCATCCGGTTCCCTGAGAACTGCTCTTAATTAAATATCCCGGCCTAAGAATGCGGTGCCGAATATTACCGGCAGGTTGCATTGTAAATCGGAAATGGAGAATTGGAAAACATGCAAGTTCGGGGCAGGGGCACTTTGGAAACCTGCCGGGTTTGGCACTCAGCCTAAGGGCCTGGTGGGCTGCGGACCACGCTGGCCGGACACTATGGCCGGTCTTGGGCGCCGTGGTAGATGCGAAGCAGCTCCACGACCTCATCTTGAATCTGATAAACAACGATGTAGGGCAACCCCGGAAAGATGAGTTCGCGGCTCCCTGGAATCCGTCCCTTGCGGCCTCGATAAGGAAACTTTCTCAGACTGCCGCAACCGTCGTAAAGAGTCTGGGCCACATCGAGGGCGGCAGCCGGATTGTCGTGCTCGATATGTTGTACGATTTTGTAGAGATCGTTGGCAGCGGGAGTAGTCCAGCGCAGGCGCATTAAGGCTGCAAGATTTGCTTCAGCGTCTTACCCACTTCCTCGTGCTCAACGAACTCTCCGCGCGCCGCAGCCGCCAAGCCGATATTGACCGCCTCGACAAAATGGGCGTCGTCCTCCAGATAGAGGCTCAGGACCTGTTGCGCGAGTGCGTCAGGGGCCAGCCCTCTCTGTGCGGCAATTTGCGCTAACTGCGCTTCTTTCTCGGGTTGCAGGCGAACTTCCATGGAACTAGTCTAGGAAGGTCCAGATAGCATGTCAAATACTTGGTGCTCACCTAACTCGAACTAGATCGGTGCCCAGAATGTTCATGGCCGTCGTCAGACTCAGTCTTGCCGTTTTCGAAGACTATTCAGGCCCTGCTCCAGATCTTCAAGCAAGTCCTCGGTGTCCTCGAGTCCAATGTTCAGCCGCACGATGCGGTGCCCGTAGTCCGGCCGCCCTTTGGATCCGTGGAAGTCGTAGGCTACAGCCAGACTGGTCACGCCTCCCCAGCTGTAGCCGATCTCGAACAACTCCAGCGCGTCCACAAACTGCAGCACCTGAGCCTTCGTGGCTTCCGATTTGAAAACGATGGAAAAAACGCCCGCCGAGCCGGTGAAGTCACGCTTCCAGAATTCGTGTCCCGGCGAGCCTTCGAGCGCCGGGTGCAATACGCGCTCGATCTCCGGGCGCGCCGCCAGCCAGCGCGCAATCCGCAGCGCCGAGGCCTCGATGTGCTTCAGGCGCACGGCCATGGTCTTCAGGCCGCGCAAGGCCAGGCTGCAATCATCCGGCGAGGCCGCGCAGCCCAGGAGTTGCTGAGTTGCGCCCAATTGCTCGTACAGTCGCTTCTCCTCCACCGTAACCGAGCCCAACAGCAGGTCGCTATGCCCGCCCACATATTTCGTCAACGCCTGCATGGTGATATCCACCCCGTGCGCGAAAGCATCAAAATACACTCCGGCGGACCACGTATTATCGAGCGCTACCAGCACTCCGCGTGCGTGTGCGGCCTCGGCAATGGCGGGCACATCCTGCACTTCCATGGTGATCGATCCCGGACTCTCGCACCAGACCAGCCGGGTATTCTCGCGCAGCAGATCTTTGATCCCGGCGCCAACTTCCGGGGGATAAAAGCTCGCCTCCACGCCAAAACGGCGCAACACGTTGCGGGCCAGCTTGCGATTCGGCGTGTAGACGCTCTCCGGAATCAGAATGTGATCTCCGTTCCTCAGGAGCGCCAGATTGATGAGCGCAATCGCGCCCTGTCCACCGGGCATTACGATCGTCCGGTAGCCCTTCTCCAGTTCGCAAATCTTGGCCGCGAGTTCGAGCGTGGTGGGAGTGCCGTAGAGGCCATAGGTATAGCCCGCTTCGTGCTGATCCCAACCGTCGTTGACTGAAGCGCTGTCGGGAAATAACGTGGTCGAGCCGCGATAGACCGGACTCGCCAGCGACCGGTAGCCCGCAGGAACCTGCACATCGGAATGGATCAAACGTGTCTTCCAGCTCTTGCCCATGCCGGAATTATAAGGGCACGGAACCACGAAAAAGATCTGCAGACACCGCTCGGGTCTACTCGACTCGGCTGATTTCGGCCGGAGCCAACCAGCGGAAGAACATCGTTGCAGCCAATGCTCCGGCGAGCTGAGCGACGACGAATCCAGGGGCGTCGACGGGGCGAATCCCAGAAAACGTGCCGCTGGCCGCACGAGCCAAGGTGACTGCGGGATTCGCAAACGAAGTCGAAGCAGTAAACCAGTACGCCGCCGTGATGTATGCCCCGACCGCGTAGGCGGTGGCCGCTGGCCGGAAACGCGAGCAACTGCAGATCACAAACAGCAAGCCGAATGTGGCTACCGCTTCGCTCCATAGTTGAGGCCAACCATGGCGAACGTGAGTTGAGGAAAAGAACAAAGGCAGGCCGAACATGAGGTGAGCCGAGGCCACACCCGCAAACGCTCCCGTGATCTGCGCAGCCAAATAGACTGGGGCTTCACGCCAAGGCAATTCTCCTGTCACATTCATGGCCAACGTGACCACGGGATTGAGATGCGCCCCCGAGATCGGAGCCAATGTCAGAACCAGCACGACCAGCATGGCTCCCGTGGCCAGCGTATTCGCGAGCAATGCGATTGCGACATTGCCCCCTGCTAGCCGTTCTCCCATGATGCCGGAGCCCACCACCGCAGCCAGAAGCAGCGCGGTCCCCAGAAATTCTGCAGCCGCGCGGGAGCGCAGATCGAAGTTCATCGTCGTCCGATGCCGTCGATTTCGTTCTTCAGCGAGAGGCCATCCAGCGTAGAGAGCGGCAAAGCGACGAAGAGGGTGATCCTTCGATCCAACAGAAAGAACACATCGCGAAAAGCCTTCTCCACTTGCTCCTCCGTGCCTCTCACCGCCGTCGGGTCGGGCACGCCCCAGTGCGCAGTCATCGGCTGCCCCGGCCATATTGGGCAAACTTCGTTGGCTGCGTTGTCGCAGACTGTAAAGACAAAATCCATCTTCGGAGCTCCCGGCCGGGAGAATTCATCCCAGCCTTTGCTCCGGAGACCGCTCGTTGGCAGGTGCGCTGCTTCCAGCTGTCGCAAGGCTTCAGGCCGAACCGATCCCGAGGGATGGCTGCCGGCGCTGTAGGCGCGAAAGTTAGGCCGACCTTTGTAATTCATGACGGCCTCAGCCATGATCGAGCGCGCCGAGTTTCCGGTGCATAAAAACAAAACGTTATAGACGTCTTTCACACTCACCTCGAGGCCCCCGAGACGGCGGCGCTACGCTTTGCAGCACGCCGGACCACAGCAGGATTCCTTTGCCGTCGGCTTAACTGCGCGGACGAATGCGCTCATAAACTTGCCGTCGACTTGCGGGGCGATCACGTCGATGTCGATTCCCTCGCCTGCCAGGAATTCTCGCGCGTCTTGCGCCCGGTAAATGCGGGTAGGCTCAATCTCGATCTGCTCGAATCCGGCTGTCGCTAGTTTGTTGCGATAATCATTTTCTTCGAGTGCCCCGGCAATGCAGCCCACCCATGCCAGCACACTTTGGCGAATCTCGGGGAGCATCTCCCCGCGCGTCACCACATCGGAGACGGCAAAGCGCCCGCCCGGCTTCAGGACGCGAAAAGCCTCGCGCAGGACGCGATCTTTGTCCGCCGAGAGGTTGATAACGCAATTGGAGATGATCACATCCACGGAATTGTCCGGCAGGGGAATGTTTTCGATCTCACCTTTGAGGAACTCCACATTCTCGGCGCCTGCTTTGCGTTTGTTTTCGTTGGCCAGGGCCAGCATTTCGTCGGTCATGTCGAGACCATAGGCCTTGCCGGTCGCACCAACCCGCTTTGCAGAGAGCAACACATCGATGCCCCCGCCGGAGCCTAGGTCGAGTACGATCTCGCCGGGGTTCAACTGGGCCAGCGCGGTGGGATTTCCACAACCAAGAGATGCCAGCAGCGCTTCCTCGGGAATGAGCCCAGCTTGCGCCGCATCGTAAAGATTAGTGGTGATGGGATCGCAGCTCGTGCGGGCGGTCGCTCCGCAGCAGGAACTGCCACCGGATTTCACTCGCAGAGCGGCTTGGCCGTATTTCTCTTTGACGGCTTCCTTGATGTCGGCAGTTACGGTTCCAGTCGCGTCGGTGGTGCTCATCGATGGTTCTCCTATTTGCAGAGTCGAACGATTTGTTCCGGCTTGAGTGCCTTATTGCGGGTGCAGCATTCGGCGTAGAGAAACTGCAGCAACTCCTGTAAAGATTCGGTATTGGCCGTGTAGCGCAGAAACGTCCCCTCGCGCTGTACGTCTACCAGGCCTTCCGTCTTCAACTTTTCGAGATGGTGCGACAGTGTCGAGTTTGGAATCTCCAGCTCGTCTTGAATGTCGCCGACCACAAGTCCCTCGGGATGCGCCGAGAGCAGAAGTTGCATGATGCGCAAGCGCGGCTCGGTGCCCATTGCAGAAAACATGTCGGCATATTTGGCGACGCGCTCGCTGGATCTGTCGAGGGAAGACGCTTTCATATTTCGATATTACTAGAAATATGGGTTCCGGTCAACATTCACCGGAAGCCACCCGAGCGCCGCCGGGAACTGCTGGCCTCTCCCGCGCTGAATACCGCCTGCCGACGGCTGAGTGCTCGCATCATTTATCCTGAAAGTGGATGATCCGTACCCGCCGCACCTTCGACCCGCAAGCAATCAAACTGGTAATCTTCGACCTCGACGGCACGCTAATCGATTCGCGCCTCGATCTGGTGCACTCCGTGAACGCCGCGCTGCGCCACATCGGGCGGCCCGAATTGCCCGACGACGTCATTGCCAGCTATGTGGGCGACGGCGCCCCGATTCTGATTCAGCGCGCGCTCGGCGGTGAGGCGGTCGATGAGGCCATCGTGCGGCAAGGCTTGCAGTTCTTCCTTTCTTACTACCGCGAGCACAAACTCGACCACACCACGGTCTACGAAGGTGTGAAGGAATCGCTCGCCAACGTCCAACTTGGGTCGAACGGAACCCGCCGCAAGCTGGCGGTGCTCTCGAACAAGCCGGTTGTCCCCTCGCGCGCCATCGTCGAAGCGCTCGGGCTCGGCCCATTCTTTACGCAAATCTACGGCGGGAACAGTTTTGCCACCAAGAAGCCCGATCCCGAAGGCGCGCGGAAGCTGCTCGAAGAAGCTGGTGTCCGTCCGGAAGAAGCCGCGATCGTCGGCGACTCGCACGTCGATGTCGAAACCGGACAGAACGCCGGCCTGTGGACCGTGGGCGTGAGTTACGGTTTTGCCCCGCATACGCTCGAGGCGAATCCGCCGGATGTGCTGGTGGATACGCCCCAGGAACTTGCCGAAGTGTTCGCCTAACAGGGCCGCGCCCCAAAACCGGCACCCTCTCATGTAAACTCATCCGACGATGAGCGATCCAATGGTTAGTTTCACCGCTTCAGAACTGCGCAAGCTGCGCAGTATGAAAGATCCGTACGGCATCCAGAAGTTTCTCGACGATGCTCCGTATCATCTCGCGGATACTGCCTGGTCGCCCCGGCGCGTGCTGGCCGAGCAGACGGCGCACTGCCTGGAAGGCGCGATCTTCGC
>Ga0209333_1000541_pt1 | contig 20999 bp, 16 predicted proteins | sample BlaSpr_A8_OM2_O3_FD_187982 | JGI IMG/M metagenome (GOLD analysis project Ga0209333, IMG submission 187982) | Forest soil microbial communities from Thunder Bay, Ontario, Canada - Black Spruce, Ontario site 2_A8_OM2_O3 (SPAdes) (version 2) | ecosystem: Environmental > Terrestrial > Soil > Boreal... | reverse complement strand
CGAATACGAGGCTCAGCCGGTCTGCCGCCATCTATAACCATCCTTTTTTGAAACCATCTGGTTATAGAGTGCCTGGCGCGGTCCACCTTGTCAACGGCGTGCACTCCTGCTTCCTTATCTCGGCACCTGTCGGATGAAGCACACGACCGCCGCATCCTGGCTGACTCGGGAGGATTCGATGACCAGGCTCGATCACCATGGATGGACGGCAGCGGAGGGTGGCGCGGTGCGTGATCTTTGGACCGGCCGCGATCCTGCGGTCGCCGAGGGCAGGCCGTTCCACTGGATATGTGCCGTGGCGTGGGTTAACGAGCGCCAACACGGCGAACGCCAACAGGGTCTGCGAGCCTGAAGCAGCGCAGCGGCCGGGCGCTGGCGGCGGGACGACCGCCCGCGCAGGAAATCCGCACTTCAGCCTGCAACGCCCACGTGGCTTGCTTGACCCGTGTGCCGCGACGAGTGGCACGCACGGTTCTGCCGATATGCCACCGCGCTCCCGCGAGGTTCGCTCCCGATAAAAGTGCAGGTAGACGGCGTGGAAGGTCCGTTTGGGTGAGTGGCCAAGTGCACATGACAAACTGAACGCATCAGGTTAATGCATATTCGCGGGGTGCGTAGGAGACGGCCGTGAGAAGAAACTCTGCAACGCAGACCAGCGGCGTCTCTGCGGCTGACGGGCCAGTGTCTGGTCTCAGCCGTCGCCGCGTACTCGTGATCATCGGCGCCTTGATGCTGGGGATGTTCCTGGCGGCTCTGGATCAGACGATCGTCTCAACGGCGCTGCCGACGATCGTCGCCGACCTGCATGGCGCCTCGCACCTGTCCTGGATCGTTGTCGCCTATCTGCTGGCGGCGACGGTCTCGACACCGCTGTGGGGAAAGCTCGGCGACCAGTACGGCCGGAAGGGCTTCTTCCAGGCGGCGATCATCATCTTCCTGGCCGGCTCGATCTGCTCGGGCCTGAGCCACACCATGATCGAGCTCATCGCTTTCCGGGCGGTCCAGGGTCTGGGCGGTGGCGGGCTGATGGTCGGCACCCAGGCGATCGTCGGGGATGTGGTCTCTCCCCGTGAGCGCGGCCGTTACCAGGGTCTGTTCGGTGCCGTGTTCGGCGTGGCGAGCATCATCGGTCCGCTGCTGGGCGGCGTCTTCGTGGAGCAGCTGTCCTGGCGCTGGATCTTCTACATCAACGTCCCGATCGGCGCCGTCGCCCTCGCCGTCGTGGCCGTCCAGGTTCCGGGTCAGTTGCGCCGGGTTCACCACGTCATCGACTATCTCGGGACGGCGGTCCTCGTTCTCGCCGCGAGCTGTCTCGTGCTGTTCACAAGCCTTGGTGGCACGACCTACCCGTGGAGCTCGGTGACGATCATCGCTCTGGGTGTTGCCGGTGGCGCGCTGGTCGCGGTCTTCGTCTTCGTGGAGCGGCGTGCGGCCGAGCCGGTGCTGCCCCTGCACCTGTTTTCCATCCGGGCGTTCTCGGTCACCAGCGCTGTGGGCTTCATCGTCGGCTTTGCGATGTTCGGTGCCATCGTGTACCTGCCGGTGTTCTTCCAGATCGTGCACGGCGACTCGCCGACGATCTCTGGTCTGCGGCTGCTGCCCCTGCTGGCCGGCCTGGTCGTGTTTTCCACGGCATCGGGGCTGATCATCAGCAAGACCGGCCGCTACCGCGTCTTCCCGATCATAGGGACCGGTCTGATGACCATCGGGCTCCTGCTCTTGTCGCGGATCGGAGCCAGCACAAGCCAGACCGTCGCAGCGCTGTACATGTTCGTGCTCGGCGTGGGCCTCGGCTGCGTGATGCAGGTACTCGTGCTCATCGTGCAGAACGCCGTCCCGTACTCCGAACTCGGGGTCGCCACCTCAGGGGCGACATTCTTCCGATCCATCGGCGGATCCTTCGGCACCGCGATCTTCGGCGCGATCTTCTCCAACGTGCTCGTCGGCAACCTGGCCAGACACCTGCATGGCGCAAGGCTGCCGAGCGGATTCTCGACCTCGAGCGTCACCCCGGCCCTCTTGCACACGCTATCCCTGGCGGTCCAGCACGGCCTGGCCGCTGCCTACGCCGAGTCGATCCAGACGGTCTTCATCATCGCGGCGCCGATTGGCTTCATCGCATTCCTGGCGTCCTGGCTCATACCCCGCCTGGAGCTCCGGCGGGGGGTGCGGACCCCCCAGGGCAGCTCGGCAGACGGCGGAGGGGATGTGCAAGCACCGCAACCCCTCGCGGGTCCGCCTGAGCCGCTCGCCCCAGATGCCATTCACCGCTCGAGCTGACCGACCCTCGCCTGGAACGCTCGACCTCGTCTTGTTCCGCCCGCCGCGGCGCTTGTCGCCCCGGAGAATTGGGCGTAAGGTCGCGACCGGGAAGGTCGCGCCCGCGCGTGCACGGCATTGCGACCTTTGCTGCTCTGGACCTCGGCGGTGCTTAGCGCCCGCAGATGAGCCGAGGTCGCACATGACAGCACTGATCCGCCAGCAATCTGGCTGTCTGTCGGCGACGAGCGGGCCGTCCGCTGGTGCAACGGCGCCAGGCAAGGCGAGGTCACGGCGGTGACTGACGTGCTGCCGGGGAAGCTGCCTCAGACGACATCGGGACCGGATAGCACGGTCGGCCAGGTCGACGCGACCGGCGATGTGCGCGGCGATGGGACATGCCTGCGGTGCGGCGGGTGCGGGGCCAGCGCCACCCTCGCGCCGCGCGAGCGGCATTACGGGCAGCTTGTCTACGGTTTCGTCGACCGGCACGAGTCGTGCGTCGGAGCGGTCACGTTGAGCGGTTCCCGGGGCAATGATGGCTGACGGGTGGGTTCCGCGCCGGCGGCCATGCCCGGCGCCGACGGTCAGCTGGCGGCCACGACCTTCGCGCCGGGGTTCCAGACTGGCTCGCCGCGGTAGCCGCGGGCGACCATGGTCACGAACTGGTACACCGCGTCCTCGTCCGGCGACAGCGGTCCCGGCCGTGCGTGCTCCGAGGTGAGCCCGCGCTGCACCGACTCGCAAGCGCCCCAGTCCTGCTGGTTGGTGATGTCCCAGAACTCGACCGCGTAGCCGGGGTCGAAGCCCGGCTTTTCCAGTGCCTCGGGCGCAAAGGCCCAGGTGCACTCGATCATGGTCCGGTTCACGGCGATCGGCGTCAGCCGGTGCGTCATCACGTAGTCGGGATGCAGGCTCAGCAGCACGTTCGGGAAGATGTTCACGTAGATCACTGTGCGCAGGCCCTTGGCGTCCAGGCCGCGCAGCGGCACCCCCAGGCTGGTGCCGTCCAGGGACATCGTGTCCATACCGTCCCGCAGGTCCATCCAGCCGCCGACCCACGTGCCCTGCGCGGGGTAGTTCTCGCCGCTCTTGGGCGGGCTGACCCGGCACAGCTCGGGGTGGATCATCGGGCAGTGGTAGCACTCGTGGTAGTTCTCGGTGAGGATCTTCCAGTTCGCCGCGGCATCGTATTCGTGCCGTCCCGCGGTGACCAGCCGCTCGGGCTCATACGGCGCGACCAGCTCGTCGAGTTCGCGAAGCGATTCGGCGAGCGGGGGCGCCTGGCCCGAGCCGTCCACGAAGATCAGTCCGTGCCACTCGGCGACGGGCAGCTCGGTAAGACCCCAGGCGGAGTTGTCGAAGCCGTCGCGGCCCTTGAACCCCTGGGCGAAGCGCAGCCCGCCGGACAGCGAGTAGGTCCACGAGTGATACGGGCAGATGACCGAGTTGTTTTGCGCGCTCCCTCCGCAGGGCAGCAGTTCGTGGCCGCGATGGCGGCAGGTGTTGGCGAAGGCGTGCAGCGCGCCGTCTTCGTCGCGGGTCAGCAGCACGCTCCCGGCACCGACCGACTCGGCCCGCTGATCACCCGGCTGGGCCAGTTGCGAGCTGAACCCGACGCAGGCCCAGCCCGAGTCGAAGAAGTACTTCTGCTCCCAGGCGAACACCGCCGGATCCACGTACGCCGGCCGTGGCAGCATCACGGACTCACCGAAGGCCTGGAGCGACCGCGCGAGCGCGGCGTTGTCGAGGGGCGCGGCAGGATGACGAGCTTGACTGACCATACAGTCAAGGGTAAGCGCGGCCCCGGGACGCTGTCCAGCGCGGCGGAGGGGCGGTTCAGCGCGCAGCCGGGCCGGTTCAGCGCGGCGGACGGGCCGGTTCAGCGCGGCGCGGGGCCGGAGTCGGCGCTGACGTGCGCAGCGACGCCGGCGAGCAGGCGGTCAAGCAGCGCGGTGAGATCGGCGCGCTCGGCCGCAGCGAGGCCGCGCACGAGCTCCGCCTCGCGCCCGAGGACCCGGTCGACGCTTCGCTCCACGAGCGCGTGCCCGGCCCGGGTCATTGTCACGTTCACGGCGCGGCTGCCGTCGCCTGCTGCGGCCCTCCGCACGAGCCCTTCACGCTCGGCCTTGGCGACTCGCTGCGACACCGCGCCCGCGGTCACCAGGGCCCGCTGCGCGATCTCGCGCGTGGTGAGCCGGTAGGGCGGCCCGGCCCGGCGCAGCACGCTGAGCAGATCCAGCGTCGCCCCGTCGACTCCGCACGCCTGCAGCACCCGGCGGCGATCATCGGCCAGCAGCTTCGCGAGCCGCCAGATCGGGGTCACGATCTCGATCGACTCCACCGGCACGCCGGGCCGCTCGCGCTGCCATGCCGCGGCGATATCCGCCGCCGGGTGGGCGGGGACGGGCCCGAACGGATAGCGGTCATCCTCGGCCACGGCCCGCCACCTCCCTCCGGTAGACTACGTTTAGATCTAAACATAGTCGGTCCGGGAGGAGAGGTCCTGTTGGCTCGGAACGTACTGGTCACCGGGGCGAGCGGCGGCATCGGGCGGGCCATCGCCGCCCGCTTCGCGGCCGACGGCGATGCCGTCGTCATCACCGGTCGCAACGCCGAGCGGCTGCAGCGCGCCGCCAACGAGCTCGGTGCGAGCGGCATCGTCTGCGACGCTGCCGACCCGGAGCAGGTCGCCGGGCTCCGCGCCGCGCTCGGCGACAGGCTCGACGTGCTGGTCAATAACGCGGGCGGCAACACCAACTTCGACTCCGGCACCCCGCGGGACGGCGAAGACGGGGACGAGGCCGGCGGCTGCCGTGCCGGGCTGGAGCGGCTGGCAGCGAGCTGGCGCGCGAACCTCGACGCGAACCTCATCAGCGCGGTGCTCACCACGTACGCGGTCGCCGACTTGCTGGCCGCGGGCGGATCGGTGATCAGCATCGGGACGATCGGGGCGGAGCGAAACGGCGGCTCCTACGGCGCGGCCAAGGCCGCCCTGGCGTCCTGGAACGCCGACCTGTCCGCGGAAATCGGCCCTCGCGGCGTTACCGCGAACGCCATCTCGGCCGGGTACATCGCCGGCACCAACTTCTTCCGCGACCGGCTCACCAGCCAGCGCAGGGAGACCCTGGTCGCGGCCACCCATGACAAACGGCCGGGGAAGCCGGACGACATCGCCGAGACGGCGCACTTCCTCGCCTCGCCCGGCGCCCGGCACATCACCGGGCAGACCATCCACGTCAACGGCGGCGCCTTCACCACCCGGTGAGCCCGGGCCGCCAGGGGGCGGCCGACGGAAGCCCGGCCGGCGGGGCGCGGCCGGCGGGGCCCGGCTGGCGGGGCCCGGCTGGGGCGCGGCCCGCGGGGCCCGGCCGGTCAGCCGGACGGGCGGGGCGCGAGCACGGCCTGGGTCTGGGTGGTCTGGCCGACCAGCCGGCCGGCGTCGTCGGTCAGGTCGGTCCGCACAGCGATGAACGAGCGGCCAGTGTGCAGAGGCCTGGCCGTGGCGTGCAGCGCACCGTCACGCACGCCGCGGAAGAAGTTCGTCGCCGAGTCAACGGTGGCGGTGCCAGCCCCGGCCGGCAGGTTGAGGAACGCGCACACGGCCCCCACGGTGTCGGCCAGCGACATGATCGCTCCGCCGTGCATCACCCCGCTGGTGGTGCACCGTTCCGGGGACCAGCGCAGGCTGCCGCGGACCAGCTCCGGGGCGGCCTCATCCAGGGTGATGCCAAGGCCGGTCGCGTAGGGAATCATCGCGAGCAGCTCGGCCGGGGACGGGATGGCGGGCTCTGGCATGGGTGCAGCCTCCGTTGGGCGGCCCGGCATGGCGCGCGGGATGGGGCGCGCGGGGTGGGAGGGGCGCGGGGTGGGTGCGGCGGGATAAAACGTCAGAGGTCGGCCGCCAGCTTCTCGAGCCGCTCACGGCACTCGGCGTCTGCGGGAGAGTAGACGATGAGCCGCGAACCGGGGCGCGGGCCCAGCCAGTAGTGCGTGCTCTCCAGCCGGAGCAGCCCCACCTTCTCGTTCATGATGAGCTTGGTCTGGTTCTCCGGGCCGAGAACCTCGCGCTCCTCCCAGACCCTGACGAAGTCGGCCGACGCCTCGCTGAGCCGGGCGATGAGCCCGCGCCAGGCGGGCTCGCCGACGTGGTCGGCCATGGCCAGGCGGTACTGCGCGACGAGCCGGTGCACGGTCTGCTCCCACTCCACCATGCCGCGCCGCCACTCGGGACGCGTGAACGATAGCCAGAGCATGTTGCGGTCGCCGAGCGGCAGCGCGTCGAGGTCGGCGAACAGATGACCGTATGGCTGGTTGTAGGCGAGCACGTCGAAGCGTGAGTTCTGGACCACGCCAGGGATCGGGGTCAGCCCGTCCAGCATGGTCTGGACCGCCGGCGAGATGGACTGGCACTCCTTGGCAAGCCGCTGCTCCGCAAACCCGGCGAGCGTCATGACGTGCGAGCGCTCATGCGGGTCGAGCAGCAGGGTGCGGCACACGGCCTCGAGCACCTGCGGCGAGACGTTGATGTCCCGGCCCTGTTCCAGCCAGGTGTACCAGGTCACGCCCACGCCGGCCAGCTGTGCCAGCTCCTCGCGGCGCAGTCCGGGGGTACGCCGGCGGCCCATGGGAGTGAGACCTACCTGCTGCGGCGCGATCCGCTCCCGCCGGTCGCGCAGGAACGCTCCCAGTTCCCGGCGGCGCAGCTCGGCAGTCTCCCTGGTGTCGACCGTGCGGACAACCTTGCCGTCGGGTCCGCACGGCTCGGCGGCCGCAGCCGCTTCCGTGCCCGCCAGAGTCCCGCTGCTCACCATGCCTCCATCGTGCGCCCCGTTCATGGACTATTGCCAGGTGTCTGTCAGTACCAGGATAACCAGGCTCCTGGTACCAGGCTACGTTTGCGCGCACGCTGGTTGCATGACTTCTGGAGTTGAGGAGACCACCCGTCCGGCAACCATCGCCCCGGCGATCGCCGCCGAGGGCCAGCCCGCCGCCCTGACCACGCTCGGGCTGATGACCGTGCTCATCGGCGTGTTCCTGCCGATGACGGACTTCTTCATCGTGAACGTGGCGCTGCCGACCATCGACCGCGACCTGCACGCCCCGGCCGGCATGCTGCAGCTGGTCGTCGCGGGGTACGCGATCGCCTACGCTCTCCTGCTCGTCGTCGGCGGGCGGATCGGCGACGCGGTCGGCCGCAAGCGGCTGTTCCTCATCGGGATGGCGGCGTTCACCGTGACGTCGCTGGCATGCGGCGTCGCTCCGGGCATCGACGCGCTGGTCGCAGGGCGGGCGCTGCAGGGCGCCGCCTCGGCCATGATGCTGCCCCAGGTGCTGTCCACGATCCAGGCCACCAGGTCGGGCCCGGCCCGGGCCAGGGCGCTCGGCAGCTACGGCGCGACCGGCGGCATCGCGGTGGTGGCCGGCCAGCTGCTCGGCGGCCTGCTCGTGTCGGCCAACATCGCCGGGATGACCTGGCGGCCGATCTTCCTGGTCAACGTGCCGGTCGGGATCGTCGGCCTGATCCTCGCCGCCCGCCTGGTGCCGGACACTCGCTCCGATGACCCGGCACCGGTCGACCTGCGCGGCACGCTGCTGCTCGGCTGGGGGACGCTGGCGCTGCTGATCCCGCTCACCGAGGGCCGCTCCCTCGGCTGGCCGCTGTGGACCATCGTGCTGCTGATCACAGCGCCGGTGGCGGCGATCGCGTTCGTGCGGGCGGAGCGGGCAATGGAAGAGCGGGGCGGCGTGCCGCTGGTCCCTATTTCGCTGCTGCGCGTTCCCAGCATGCGCCGCGGGCTGCTGCTCGCGGTTCCGTTCTTCACCGGCTTCGGCGGGTTCATGTTCGTGATCGCGCTGACCCTGCAGGACGGCAGCGGGATCACCGCGCTCGACGCCGGCGTGATCCTCGTTCCGATGGCGCTGGGCTTCCTGGCCGCCTCGCTGTCGACCGCCAGGCTGCTGCCGAGGTTCGGCCGGAACGTGCTGACCGTGGGCGCGCTGATCCAGGCGGCCGGGCTGCTCGCCATCATCGCGGAACTCGCCAGGTCCTGGCCGCATCCCGGAGCGCTGTTTATGGCCCCGGGAATGCTGGTGCTCGGGATCGGGCAGGGCCTGATCATGAGCCCGCTGTTCGGGGCCGTGCTCTCCGAGGTACCGCCGCGCAAGGCCGGCGTGGGCAGCGGCGTGCTGGCCACCACCCAGCAGGGCGCGCTCGCGCTCGGCGTGGCCACGCTCGGCAGCCTGTACCTGACGATCGCCGTCCCCGGCTCGGTGGGCCCGGACGGCGCGGCCAGGATCATCCTCGGCATCCTGGTGCTGAACGCCCTCGTAATCGGCGTGATGAGCCGCCGCCTGCCCGTGCTGCGGTAACCGCATACAGCCACGCATCCCCGGTCCGCGGCCGACAAGGCTCCGGACTGGGGGGGTCTGGCGTACGGTGACTGCTGCGGACATCCCGGCAGGAGGGAGGCGGGGGTGAACGTCGTCCCGTCGGCAGTCGGGTCATCGCAGGCGGCGGAGCCCGAGCCGGCCCGCCATGCAGCTATCGCGCCGTGGCTGATCCTGTGCTGCTACCTGGCCGCGGCGGTGGCGGTGACCGCCCGGCTGTGGGTCGACCCGGCGGGACGGCTGCAGGTCGGCGACCCGCACGACGTCGACCTGTTCACCTGGTACATGCGCTACGCGGCGACGGCGATCAGCCACGGACGGCTCCCCGCCCTGGTCACGACCGCGCTGAACCCGCCGCAGGGCGTCAACCTGATGTGGAACACATCCTTCCTGCTGCCCGGGATCGTGCTCACCCCGGTGACGCTGCTGGCCGGGCCACAGACCAGCCTCACCCTGGTGCTGACGCTGAGCCTGGCCGGGTCGGCCGCCGCACTGTTCTTTGTGCTGCGGCGATGGGGGGCCAGCACCTCGGCCGCCGCCCTCGGCGGCGCGGTGTACGGGTTCTCCCCGGCGATGATCAACTCCGGGCTCGGCCACTACCACCTGGTGTTCGCGGTGCTTCCGCCGCTGATGATCCACACCCTGCTGCGGCTGCTCACCGGGCGGGGCAAGGCCGTGCGGACCGGCGCCTGGCTCGGCCTGCTGGTGGGCGCCCAGGTCTTCATCGGCGAGGAAATGCTCGTCTACACGGCCGTTGCCTGCCTGGTGCTGACCGTGGCGCTCGCATTGCAGCGGCCGCGGGCCACGCTCGAGCGGGCCGGGCCGACCGCTCTCGGGCTGGCCGTGGCGCTCGCGGTCGCGCTGGTGATCAGCGGGCACGCGCTGTGGGTGCAGTTCCACGGCCCGCTCACCGAGCGCGGCGCAGCGGAGTTCTTCTGGTCGACCAATCTCAGCTTCTTCGTCAGTCCCACCGGGAACGTCCTTTTTCACACGTCGGCCAGCGCGTTCGCGGCGCAAAACACCCATCTGGGTACGCCGGAGGTCCTCGCCTACCTTGGGTGGCCGCTGCTGGCCGTTCTTGTCGTGGCCATGATCTGGTTCTGGCGGGATGCGCGGGTCCGCACCGCCGCCGTCATCTTCGTCGTACTGGAACTGTTCAGCCTCGGCGCTGGCAGCCAGCCCTATGTCTCCGGAAAGCTGCTGCCGTGGCACTGGCTGGCGGGCCTGCCGGGCCTCTCGTCGCTGCTGCCGGACCGGTTCGCCATCCTCGCGGACGGCGCGGCAGCGGCGGTGCTCGCCTTTTCCTTGGACAACGCGCGGGCCGCTGTACGGGCGCACTCCCCGGACCTGGCGCGGGCCGCGGTGCGGGACCGGGGGTGGCGGGCCACGTGGATCCCGGCCGCGGTCGCCGTGCTGGCGGTCGTGCCGCTGATCCCGCTGCCGTACCAGACGGCCCCGGTGTCGCCGGTCCCGGCCGGCTGGCAGGCGGCCTTCGCCAGGCTGCGGCTCGAGCCGGACGCCCGCGTGCTCGTCGTGCCGATCCCGAACGTCGGTCACTCGATGCCGATGCGGTGGCAGGCGGACACCGGGGAGCCAGGCTCGATGATCGGCGGCTACTACCTCGGGCCCGCCCCGGGCACCCGGCAGGCGATGTTCGATCCCATGCCGGCCAGGTCGACCGCCCACTACCTGGACAAGGTCTGGGCGGGGGTCCGGCCGCTCAACAGCGCCGCCGTGGCGTCGATCCGGGCCGCCCTGGCCGTCTGGCGGCCGGCCGCGGTGGTCGCGGTCACCAGCGCCGGTTCGCCGGTGGGGCGGGTCCTGATCAAGCTGCTCGGCAAGCCCGGCTTCCGGGGCGGTGGCGTGCTCGCCTGGCGGCGCTAGCACCGGGCCGCTGGCAGCAGGGCCGCTAGCGCCAGGCCGCTGGCACTGTGCCGCTAACACCGGGCAGCTAGCACCGGGCCGTTAGGTCTCGACCGGTTCCAGCAGCCGGTGCGGCGCCCGCAGCGCGCCCGTCACCGGGTCGTCGCGGAGCCTGCCCCGGCCCGGGCGGACCGTCATCACGATGTCCTCGGGCCCCGGTGTCTTCCGGCATGTCGCGCACAGGCCGCTCGCGTCAAGCGTGGTTCCGCACGCGGCGTGCGTGAACACGCGGCTGTTCGGGTGGCGGTGCCGCTCGCCCCAGGCCAGCAGGGCATGCAGCGCGGGCCACAGGTCGCGGCCGGACGGCGTGAGCTCGTACAGGTGCCGTCCGGCGTGCCGCGGGTCGGGGCGGCGCTCCAGGATGCCGTCCTCGACAAGCCCGTTCAGCCGGTCGGACAGCACCGCCTTGGGGATGTCGAGGTGCGCCTGGAAGTCGTTGAAGCGACGCACCCCGTAGAAGGCGTCGCGGACGATCAGCAGGGTCCATCGCTCGCCGACGACCTCGAGCGCGCGGGCCAGCGAACAGTCCTGACGCTGGTAGTCCTTGCCGAGCATGCTCCCAGCATACCCATCAGGTTCAGTCATCAGACCCATGCGTGTTATCTTCGAGTTCAGTAATCGAACCCAAGCCAGCATGGGCGGAGGCTCCCGATGACCGCGACAGGAGGGCTACCGATGACCGCGACAACGCAGCAGGCCAGGTCCGCGACGCAGCCGCGTGCGTGGCTGCCGGTCGCTGCGGCGCTGCTCGGCATCGGCTGGGGTGCCAACCAGATCACGCCGATGCTGCTCGTCTACCGTCATGCGCTCGGCCTGGGCACCGGGACGCTCGAGGCCGCATTCGGCGTGTACGCGCTCGGGCTGATCCCAGGGCTGCTGATCGCCGGGCCGCTGTCCGACACCAGGGGGCGACGCGCGGTGGTGGTACCGGCCGTCGCGCTCTCGTTCCTGGCCAGCGTGCTGCTGACCGGAGCTACCTTCAGCGTGGCGCTGCTGTTCGCCGGGCGGCTGCTGGCCGGAGTCAGCAGCGGCGCCGCGTTCGGGGCTGGCACGGCGTGGCTGCGCGAGACCTCGCTGCCGCCGCTGGGCACGGCGAGCGATCACACCGCGGCGCGGCGGGCCGCGGTCGCCATGACCTCCGGATTCGCTCTCGGCCCCATGGTGGCTGGGATCTTCGCGCAGTGGGGGCCGTCGCCGACCGTGCTGCCGTACCTGCCCCACCTCGCGGTCATGGCCGTCGTGTGGCTGCTGCTGCGCCGCGCACCGGAGACGGTCACGGCCGGCCGCCGGCGGGTGCCCCGCCTGTCCACCCCCGGGCTGCGCAGCCCGCGCTTCCGCACGGTGGTGGCGCCGATGGCGCCGTGGGTGTTCGCCGCCCCGGCGATCGCGTTCGCGCTGCTGCCCAGCTTGGCGGGCGCCGGGCAGGCCAGCAACGGCGTCGCGCTGACCGCGGCGATCGCGGCACTGTGCGCGCTGGCCGGGATCCTGGTGCAGCCCCTGGCCCGGCGGCTGGACCTGCGGCCGGGCCGCAACCGCGCCGCCGCCGCCGGGCTGCTGGTGCTGGCGGCCGGGCTGGTCCTCGGCGCGGTCACCGCGCAGGCACGCGAGGTGTGGCTGCTGGTGCCGTCGGCGATCGTGCTGGGCTGCGCGTACGGCATGTGCCTGGTCGCCGGGCTCGTCGAGGTCCAGCGGCTGGCCGGCAGCAACGGCGCGGCCGGGCTGACCGCGATCTTCTACGCGCTGACCTACCTGGGCTTCGCCGCTCCGTACCTGATCGTGCTCGGCACCCACCTGGCCAGCTACGCCGTGCTGCTGGCGGTGACCGCGCTGCTCGCGGTCGGCACCGCGGCGCTGATCACCCGCGCGGCATCCGGGGAGCAGGCAGCCAGCGGCCAGGCAGCCAGCGGCCAGGCAGCCGGCGGCCAGGCAGCCGGCGAGCAGGCAACGGACGCGCAGGCCGACGAGTGCGCCAGCCGACCTCAGCCCGCCGGATAGCCGCGCGGGTCGAGCAGCTCGGCGAGGTGCCGCGCGGGCCAGCCGGCCAGCTGGCTTGCCTGGGTGCGGCAGGAGAACCCGTCCGCCAGCAGCAGCGTCCCCTCCGGCGCGGAACGCAGCGCGGGCAGCAGCGCCTGCCCGGCCACGGCCACCGACACGTCGTAGTGCCCCCGCTCCATGCCGAAGTTGCCGGCCAGCCCGCAGCACCCGGCCAGCGCCTCGACCTGCGCCCCGGCGGCCCGCAGCACGGTCAGGTCGGCGTGGTAGCCCATGACCGCATGATGGTGGCAGTGCGGCTGGGCGATGATCCGCCGCCCGGCGAGCCGGCCGCGCAGCCAGGTCAGGTCGCTGCTCATCAGCAGCGTCTCGGCGAGGGTCCGGGTGGCGCCCGCGACGGCCCGGGCCCGCGGGTCGGCGTCCAGCAGCTCGGTGAGGTCGCCGCGGAGCACGGCGGTGCAGGACGGCTCGAGCCCGACGATCGTCATCCCCTGCTCCGCGTACCCGGCCAGGCCGGCCACGGTCGCGCGCAGCCGGGCCCGGGCCCCGCCGAGCTGGCCGGTGGAGATCCAGGTGAGGCCGCAGCAGAGCGAGCCGTCCGGCACCGTCACCGAGAACCCGGCCTCGGCGAGCACCGCGGCGGCCGACTCGGCAATCTGCGGCGCGAACGCACGGGTGAACGTGTCGGCCCAGACCACGACCGGCCGGCCGGAACCAGAGGCGGGCACGGCAGGCGAGGCGACCGCGGCTCGCCGGGCGAAGGCCGGAAGCGGCCGGCGCTGGTCGATCCCGGCGGCCGCCCGCGCGGCCGCGGCGACCAGCGGCAGCCGGAGGGCAGCGTTGGCCAGGCCGGGCGCGACCGAGGCGAGCCGGATCCACCGCGGCAGCCAGCCGAGCGCATAGTGGCTCCGCGGCCGCAGCCTGCGGCGATAGGCCCGGTACAGCACCTCGGACTTGTAGGTCGCCATGTCGACCGAGACCGGGCAGTCCCGCGAGCACGCCTTGCAGGACAGGCACAGGTCGAGCGACTCGCGCACCTCGGGGGCCCGCCAGCCGGCGGTGACCAGCGAGCCGTTCGCCAGCTCCTGCAGCACCCGGGCCCGGCCGCGGGTCGAGTCCTTCTCGTCGCGGGTGGCCAGGTACGACGGGCACATGAACCCGCCGGCGGCCCCGTTGTCCGCCCGGCACTTGGCCATGCCGACGCACCGGTGCGCGGCCGCCGAGAGGTCGCCGCCGTCCGCTGCCAGCGCGAACCCGCCGGCGACCCGCAGCGGGCGGGCCTCAGCCAGCCGCAGGTCCCCATCCACCGGCGCGGGGCCGACGATGACCCCGGGGTTCAGCAGCCCGTCCGGGTCGAATAGAGCCTTGAACGCGGCGAACGCCTCGATGGCCTGCCGCGAGTACATGATCGGCAGCAGCTCGCTCCTGGCGCGGCCGTCGCCGTGCTCGCCGGACAGCGAGCCGCCGTACCCCGCGACCAGGTGGGCGGCCTCGGTCAGGAACGGCCGCATCCGGTCCGCGTGATCGGCGAGCGGAAAGTCGATCCTGATGTGCACGCAGCCGTCGCCGAAGTGGCCGTAGAGCAGCCCGTCCAGGTGGTGGCTCTGCATTAGCGCGGTGAACTCGCGCAGGTAAGGGCCGAGCCGCTCGGGCGGCACGGCGGCGTCCTCCCAGCCCGGCCACGCGGGCGCGCCGGCCGCGGTGCGGCTGCCGAGCCCGGCGCCGTCCTCGCGGATCCGCCACAGCGTCGCCGCCTCCGGCCCGGCCGGCACGACCAGCGAGCCCACGGCCCCGGCCGACCCGGCCAGCGCCCGGGCCGCGGCCAGCGCCTCGGCCTCGCTCTCGCCGCCGACCTCGGCGAACAGCCAGGCCGAGCCCTCGGGCAGCGCGGGCACCGCGGCGTTGGCCCGGTGCGCGCGTACCACGTCCACCATCCGGGCGTCGATGCCCTCGAGCGCCAGCACGGACGGCACGGTCAGCGCGGGTGCGTCGTCGGCGGCGGCGGGCATGTCCGGGTAGCCGAGCACGCACAGCGCGGTCGCGGCCGGCACCGGCACCAGCGCCACGGTCGCACCCAGCACGATGCAGCAGGTGCCCTCGGATCCGGTAAGAGCCCGGGCCAAGTGCCTGTTACGCGACGCCAGCAGGTGCTCAAGTGAGTAACCGGAAACCTGGCGGCGGAACCGGCCGAACTCGCCGGCCAGCGGCTCGAGCTTCTGCGCGACGAACGCGTCGAGCCCGGGAACCTCGCCACTCGCCGCACCGTGCCCGCCCTCCCTGCCCCTCCCGCCCTCCCCGACCTGCAGCCGCCGGCCGGTGCCGTCGAGCACGTCCAGGGACAGCACGTTGGCGGCGGTGGTGCCGTACGCCATCGCGTGCGCGCCGCACGAGTTGTTGCCGATCATCCCGCCGATCGTGCACCGCGAGTGGGTCGACGGATCGGGCCCGAACCGCAGGCCGTGCGGCCGGGCTACGCGCTGCAGCTGGTCGAGGACCACGCCCGGCTGAACGATGGCGGTCCGCGCGTCCGGATCCACGTCGATGACCTTGCCGAGGTGGCGGCTCAGGTCGAGCACGACGCCGGGGCCGACCGAGTTGCCCGCGATCGAGGTACCGCCGCCGCGTACGGTCAGCGGCGCGGCCAGCTCACGGCAGACGGCCGCGGCAGCGAGGACGTCGTCGACGGTCCGCGGGAACACGACCGCCCGCGGCACCACCCGGTAGTTGGACGCGTCGGATGAGTACTCGGCGCGTCGCCGCGCCGAGGCGTCGACCTGCGCCCCCAGCTCGGCCCGCAGCCGGCCGACGAGCTCCGTGTCGCTGGCTGGCACGTCAGGCGTGCTCGGCCGCGAGCCGGGCGCTGAACCCCAGCAGCACCGCCCCGGTCAGGCCGTCCATGGCGCGGCGGACCTTGCGGCGAGCCAGAATCTGCCTGGCTCGGTGCAGGCCCCAGGCGAGCGCGAGCAGGTAGATCAGGGAGAGCAGCGCGTGGCTCCACGCGAACGCCAGCACCCAGCCCACCGATGCGCCGGGTACGAGGAACTGAGGCAACACGGCCAGGTAGAAGATCAGCACCTTGGGGTTGGTGATGTTGGAGAGGAATCCCTGGCGCCAGCCGCCGAAGGCGGCACCCGCCGTCGCGGGCTCGCCGTCGTCGAGCGGCAGGTGCTGGCCCCGGACCGCGGACCTGATCGCCTGCACGCCGAGGAAGGCGAGGTAAACGACGCCGGCCCACTTGATGGTCTGGAAAACCGGCTGGGCGCGGACGATCAGCGCGGACAGGCCCGATGCGGCGGCGGTGCCCTGCACCATGTTGGAACTGGTCACGCCGACCGCGGCCCACCCTCCGCGGCGGCGCCCGGCGGCCAGGGTGTTCTTGGTGACGACCGCGAAGTCCGGGCCGGGTATCAGCACCAGCACGGTGGCGAAAGCCAGGAACTCTCCATATGTGGCCCAGGTCATCAACCCGATTTTAACCCGCCTCATCGATGCGGTGGCGATCCGCAGCCTCAGCCGCGACCTGGCGCCAGCGCCGTAGGTAACCGGCGCGAGGGGGCGCCGCTGGAGTTGCTGATGCTGGAGAGTTTGGCGCGGACCTGGTCGGCGTCGGGGTGGTGCAGGTCATCGAGGATGGCCAGCGCCTGCCGCCAGGCCTCCCGGGCCCGCGCCAGATCCCCGGCGGCGTGGCGGGCGTCCCCGAGATGGGTGAGGGTACCCGCTTCGTTGAAGCGGTAGCCGGATTCCCTGAGAATGCTGACCGCGCGCTGGTAGCAGGCTGCGGCTTCGGCGAGGTTGCCCAGGTGGTGCTCGGCGTACCCCAGGCTGTCCCAGGCTGCTCCTTCGATCAAGCGGTGTCCGACCTGCGCGCTCAGCCTGAGTGCCCGGCGGCAGAACATGCGGGCCTGCCGGTAGTCGCCGAGAAGGCCGTGACACCAGCCGACGGCGTTGAGCGTTACGGCCTCGGACGCCTTGTCGCCAACGACCTGGTACAGGCGCAGCGCCTGCTCGGCATGCCCGAGTGCGTCGGCGTACCGGCCCTGACGCTGGGCGAGCACGCCGAGATTCTGATGGACGCTCGCCTGGCCGAGGCGATTGCCGACCCGCTGGTAGAGCGCGAGGCTGCTGGCGAAGTGGTCAAGCGCCTGATCATGGTCGCCGAGGTCGTTGCAGGCCATCGCCAGTAGTCGGCTGGTTAGGCCCTGCGCAGCGGTGTCACCCAGGCGGGTCGCGGCGGCCAGAGCTGTGCGCTGGGTCGCGGCCCATTCCTGCCAGTGCCCGCGTGCTTGCAGGAAGGGTGCCGTGGCCCAGGGGAGCTGCCAGGCGTGGGTGTCGAACCCCGATCCGGCGGCGAGGGAGAGGACCGCCAGCAGGACCTGGTGCTCGCCCTCGAACCACGCCATTGCCTGCAAGTGATCGGCAGGGTGGTCGGCAGCGGCGCCGGGCCGGGGCGGCGCGAGGACGATCGATTCCCTGGTCGGGTTCAGCAGGCGGGCGGCGCGGGCGGCGGTGTGCAGGTAGTGGTCGAGCACCCGGCCGGTGGCCTCACGCCGGCCGGTGTCGCTGTCGGTGCGGCGGGCTTGCTCGGCGGCGTAGGCGCGCAGCAGGTCGTGGGCCGCGTACCGGCCGGGGAGATGCTCGGTGATCAGGTGCGCGCGGGCCAGTTCGTGCAGCAGCCGCCGGGCGTCGGCGTCGGCTGTTGCGGCGAGGCTGGCTGCGGCCGCGGCGGTGATGTCGGGGCCGGGGTGCAGGCCCAGCAGCCGGAACATCCGCGCGGCCCGGTCGCTGAGCTGCTGGTAGGACCACGAGAACACCGCGCGGACCGCGGTGCGGGGGTCGCCGGCCGCATCGAGCAGGTCCAGGCGCGTTTGCTGGCTGGCGAGTTCGGCGACCAGATCGGCGAGCCGCAGACCGGGACGGGAGGCGGCCAGCTCGGCAGCCACGCGCAGCGCGAGCGGCAGCCGGGCGCAGTGCCGGGCCAGGTCGGCGGTGGCGTCCGGATCGGCCATGGCCCGCTCGCCGATCAGCCCGGCCAGCAAGGCGACGGCCTCGTCCATGGTGAGCAGGTCCAGGTCCAGGCGGGCCGCGCCGTCGCGGGCCACCAGGCCAGCCAGCGCGTCACGGCTGGTCACCACCACGGCGCAGCCGGGAGTTCCGGGCAGCAGCGGCCGGATTTGCTCCGCTTCGCTGGCGTTGTCCAGCACCACCAGCATCCGCTTGCCGGCCAGCAGACTGCGGTACCAGGCGGCGCGCTGATCTTCGCCGGGCGGGACGTCCCGGCCGGGCACCCCCAGGGCGCGCAAGAACCCACCCAGCGCGTCGGCCGCGGTCACCGGCCCGGCCGGATCATAGCCACGCAAATTCACATACAGCTGCCCGTCCGGGAACCGGCTGGCGACCTGGTGCGCCCAGCGCACCGCCAGCGCGGTCTTGCCCACCCCCGCGGTCCCCGACACCGCCGAGATCACCGCGGCAGTCACCGAGCCGTTACCGCTCGCGGCCGCCCCGACGCGCGCACCGGTCCCGGGGACTGATGCGGCCAGCAGCCGGTCGAGCTCAGCGAGTTCGGCGGCCCGGCCGGTGAACGCGGGCACGTCGGCGGGCAGTTCGCGCGGCACCGGCGTGGCGGGCCGGGCGATGGCCCCCGGCACCAGGGTCAGGGACCGGTCGGCGCGCAGGATCTGCTGATGCAGCGTCCGCAGCTCCGGCCCGGGGTCGGCGCCCAGCTCGGCAGCCAGGTGGCGGCGGGTCTGCTCGAACCAGCGCAGCGCCTCGGCCTGCCGCCCGCACCGGTACAGCGCCAGCATCAGCTGGCCGATCAGCCGCTCATCCGCCAGCGAACCCACCGCCCGGCCGACCAGCTCGCCAACAAGCGCGGCGTGCTCACCGCGCCGCAGCCGGATGTCGCCCAGGTCCAGCACTGCCGCGGCTCGCTCCAGCTCCAGGCGGGCGCGCTGCCCATCCAGCCACGGGCTGTCCAGCCCGGCCAGCGCCGTCCCCCGCCACAGCGCAACCGCCGCGGCCAGTGCCGCACCGGCGCGCTCGTCATCCCCGGCCGCGGTGGCCGCCTCCACGACCAGACCGCGGAACCGGTACACGTCCACCCGGCCCGGCGCGGCCTCGAGCAGGTAACCGCTGGGCCGACGCGACAGCGTGACCTGCGGGTCCCGCGCGCCGGCGATCAGTGCTCTGAGCCGGCCGACATGCCCGTACACCACGTTGCGTACCGACCGCGGCGGGTCCTCGCCCCACACCCGGTCGACTAGCGCCTCCAGCGGCACCGCCCGGCCCGCCTCCAGCAGCAGCACCGCCAGCACCGCCCGCTGCCGGGCGTGCCCCGCGTCGGCAGGCTGGTCATCCACCCAGACCTCAACCGGCCCTAAGAGCCCGAAGTCCATAACCCCCGCCAGCGCCGCAGCCAAACAGCAGTACCCCAAACCATAGCTAGGTACAACCGGCGCTTTGCCACAAATTATTGGCTTTCAGCACGGCACGGCATGGGTGGCCGGAGCGCATCTCCGGTTGCGGCGTTCCGCAACATCCGCTCAACACCCGTGGTGGAGGCTGGCGTCCTCGAACATTGTCGCGGGCAGGGACGAAGGATCGTGGGATACGGAGCAGATCGCTCACGGCAGGGCCAGGCATGAACGCCCCCGGGTTTCAGGTCGTCTTCTCCGATCTGGACGACATGGCCCGCACCTTCCGGCGCGAGGCCGGTGCATTCGAAGCCTTCATGCCCGCCAGCGGGCCGCCCTGCCCGGACGCGGGCGGCACCGACGTCGATGCGGCGATGCGCGCGGCCACGCAACTGCTTGGGCTCCTGCACCGGCAGCTCGCGGCTGTGATCGGCGAGCACGGCCGCAAGCTGCAGGCCGCACACGACAACTATGAGCAGACCGAAACTAGCCTGACCCGGCTGGCCGCCGCGCTCACCACCGGTGGCACCGTCTGAGGAGTGGCACATGGGAACCACCGTCACGAGCGTGGCACTGGCACCGTTCGCCCATGACTGGATCGGCGGCGACATCGACGGGCTGGCCGAGCTCGCCGGCACCCTGTACGGGTACGCGCCGCAGGTCACAAGCGTGGCCACCGCACTCAACAGCCAGGTCCGGCGAGTCGTGGACACGGCGGGCTGGCAAGGACATGCCGCGTCGGCGTTTACGGCCGCGTGGCAGCGGGACTCGGTGACCGCCCAGGCGGTCGGGCTGGCCGCCGACCAGGTCGCCGGGATCGTCGGCTGGCTCGCGGTGACGCTGTCGCAGATCGAGGCCGGGCTGGAGACAGCCGCCGCACAGGCGGCCGTTCATGGCGTCCCGGTCGGCGGGCAGGGCCAGCCGCCGCAGGTCTGCTACGCCACGCCCGGTGGCGCCGGGCAGGCCGTGGCTCAGCAATGGCTGGCCGCCTACCAGAGCTACTACGAGCAATCCATGCAGGCCGCGCGCGGCGCACGCGGGCTGGCGGCCGGAACGCTGGCCGCGACCGTCAAGCAGATCACCGGCACCGCGAGCACCGAGCCGGCCCACCTTGCCGGTGATGGCACCACGGTCGCCGACCTGCTCGGTGACCTTCTGGCCACGCCATCGGCGGCGCGCAGGCAGGACGCCAGGGAGCTGGCCGAAATCGAGAAAGAGGTCGCCAACATCAAGACCGAGGGACGCTCGGCGGGGGACGTCCTCGGCGACATCGACAGCAGCATGCGCAAGCTGGATGCGATCGACTCCGCCGAGATCGAGGCGAAGGCGGGCGAGACCGCCCTGGGCAAGCTGGCCGACGTCCGGATTACAGACGCCGTCGACCGGGCGATGAGCGCGCTGCGGGGCGGCGGCGCCCACGTGAAGGTGGCCGAACCCGACGCGGACGGGGGACTGCTCGGCAGGATCACGGATGTGGGCAGGGATATCCCGGTGCTCGACGTGCTGGCCGCGAGCCTTGGCACCGTGCTCGGGACTTACCAGGACACCCATGCTGCCCAGCCCCAGTCCCTCGGGGTGGCATTGCCAGAGGAGGCGGGGGCCAACTTCGGCGGTCTTGCCGTGGCAGCCGGGGTCGCCGAGATAGCCGGCGGGCCGGCTGGCATCGCGGTCGGCACGCTCCTCCCCGACGACATCGACAACACGCTGCACGAACCCTGGTCCGCTGACATCCACGACAACGGGTGGGCCAAGGGCCTGGTCGTAGCCAACGGCAACATCGCCGAAAACAACGTCAAGGACGTCGTGGGCACGCTCGAGGACAACTCTGCGCTGACCCTCAAGGTGGATGAGGCGGTGGCAAGCGGCGACGTCAAAGCGTCAGAGGCCACCCAGCGTGCAGCCGAGCACCTGTGGCACGACATCTTCTGAGCAGCCTATGAGGCGGTTGTCAACTGGTGTGCTTGGCGGTGGCTGGGCATGCTGGTCTGGCCTGGCGGCGCGGTAGCCTGCCGTCGGGCTTGG
>Ga0209333_1000540_pt1 | contig 21015 bp, 21 predicted proteins | sample BlaSpr_A8_OM2_O3_FD_187982 | JGI IMG/M metagenome (GOLD analysis project Ga0209333, IMG submission 187982) | Forest soil microbial communities from Thunder Bay, Ontario, Canada - Black Spruce, Ontario site 2_A8_OM2_O3 (SPAdes) (version 2) | ecosystem: Environmental > Terrestrial > Soil > Boreal... | reverse complement strand
TGTCCGTGCGATGCGCGCGCGCGTCGGCGCCGACGACAAACACGTGGTACCGATCCACGCCCTGATCCTGAAACAGCGCGGCGGCCGGAACGACGATCGCGTCGGGCACATTCGTGGTGACGATGCGCACCTCGACCGGCGCGCCCGCTTCCGCGATACGCTCGGGCCCGGTGAAATCCGTTCGTACCGACGAAGTCTCACTGGCCGCGTCGAAATTCGGCAACAGCGCTGCGACGCGCGCGGGAAACTCGACGCCGGGGCGAAATGGCGTCGTCACCGTCGCCGCCATCCCGGGTCTCACCATCGAGAGCTCGCCCAACGGCATCGCCGTATCGACGTAAAGGCTTTTCGGATCGATCAGATCGACCAGCGTGTCGAGGTCGGCTACCATCTGGCCGTTGGTGACGGGCGGTTGCGAGACGATCCCGGACTCCGGCGCGATCACCGGTATTCCCGAGCTATGATTTTGCCGTACGACCGATGCGCTCAGCGCCGCGGCGTCCTGCGGATCGATCTTGCGCGCGACTTCGAGCCCGGCTTCCGCCGCTTCGATTTCGCGATTGACGACGTGCGCGACGACCTGGCCCTTGCGCACCGAATCGCCGCTCTGGAGTTTTATTCCCGTCACTCGCCCGGCAGTCGGCGCACGTACGATCACGTGATGCGTCGCGACCGTCTTTCCGAGCAGCCGCAACTCGCTCGTCATCGGATGAACTTCGGCCGTGGCCGCGCTCACCAGCAGGATCGGATTGGCCGGCGCCGAATCCTCGTCGTCGCGGTGCTTCCCGCCGCCGCATCCCGCGAGCAGCACGGTCGCAAGGGCCGCTGCGAAAATCGCAACGACCCGACAATTCGAGCCCGCGCGCTTCATTACTGGATACGGCCGAAGAGCAAATTGGCCTCCGCCACTGCTTCGCGCGCGTTGAATTCCTGGTCGTGCCGCTGGAGGCGCAGTTGCTCGGCCTGCTGATAACTGTCCAGCACCTCGAGCATCGTCGCCGAGCCGCCGCCCAGGAACCGCGTCCAGGTCAGCGCGAAGTTGTCGTCGGCGGTCGGCTGCGCACGCGTCAAGATGTCGAGCTGCCGATTCGCATCATCGTAGCGAAGCGACGCGTCCGCGACTCGCCGTTTGAGAATGTACTCGACCTCACGCGCCTGCGCTGTCGCCGAATGCGCCTTGGCCTTCGCCTGATCGATGTGCGAGGAAATCAGGCCGCCGTCGAACACCGGCAGCGACACGACGCCGTCGTACGAGCCGCCAAAATTGTGCGCGATGGTCTCCGGCGGATCGACCCCGACAAATCCGGTGGTGAACGCGACCTGGAACGTCGGCAGCCGCTCGGCCTTTGCCGCCTCGATTTGCGAGTCAGCCGAGGCAATCGCGCGCTGCGCCGCCTGCATCACCGGGCTCAGCGCGAGATCGCCCGACGGCTTTGGCGGAACTCCGCTCAGGCTCGCGACGTCGAGGTCGGGCTGATTGGGCTCGCCAATCAAGCTGCCGAGCGTCGCCGACGCGCGCTCGCTGTTGCTGCGCGCCGCGTCGAGCGCGAGCTCAGTGCTGTCGTGCGCCGTGCGGAATTTCAGCACGTCATTGGTGATTGCGTGTCCACTTTTTTCCAGTTGCTCAATCGTCGTCACATAGCGCGTCAAGCGATCTAGGCTCGCCTGGAGATCGCGCTGCTCTCCGCGCGCGCGCAGCAAATCGAAATAGGCAATCGATGTATCGAAAACGATTTGCGCGCGTGCCGCCGCCACTCCCAGCCGCGACGCTTCGTTCACGTACTCCGCGGCGCGCAGCCGCGCCTGCCGCCGTCCCCAATCCCACGCCGTGTAGTCGAGCGTCAGCATCGCGGCCGAAAGTCCGCGGTTGGTAACGACCTCGTTGTAGCCCGGCGCCTGGTAGTACTCGGCGCCCGCGCCGACGGTTGGAAACAGCGGGGCGCGCTGCTCGTGCATTTGCGCGACGCTCATATCGCTCGCCGCCGCGGCGACGTCCACCGACGGCGCCAGGTGCAGCGCGCGATCGATCGCGTCGGACAGAGTAATGGTCGCGGCGGATGCCACCAGCGTCCAGCTCAGGATCGCGGTAACAAGCACGGCCGCAGATAGGCGACGGCGAGTCGGCTCCATGCCCGGCAGAGTAACAGCGGTCTGCCAATGGGCCAAATTAATGGAAGTTAAGGTGATTTGTGGGCGGGCGCGGTTATCGCAGCGGCACCGTCGCTCGATGCGGGTCCTCTTTGTGGAGCGCCAGCGTGACGACGAACGCGGTTCCGCCGGACGGCAGATTCGCGGCCGCGATCTCGCCGCCATGCGCCCGTGCAATCTCGCGGCATAGGCTCAAGCCTAGCCCGCTGCCCTCGCCGGGCGATCCTGCACCACGATAAAATCGATCGAAAATATGCGGCAGCTCCGCCGGATGGATTCCTTCGCCGGTGTCGGCGACGCGGAGTATCGCGCGGTTCGCGTCACTCTTCAGCGCAACGTCGATCGAGCCACCTGCCGGCGTGAACTTGAGCGCGTTGTCGAGCAGATTTACGATCAAGCGGCGCAGATGCCCCTCGTTGCCGTTGACGAAAACGTCCTCGGGCGCGTCGACCGAAAGCTTCAGCTCGCGCGCCTGCGCCAGCGGTCCGACGGTCGCCGCGATCTCGCTCAGCAGCGCGCGCAGGTTCAGCCGATGCCGATCGACCATCACCTCGCCATTGAGCCGCGAGAGCATCAGCAGTTCGTCGGCAATCCGGCACAGCGACAGCGCCTCGCGATGCGCCGCGCCAAGGGCCGCGCGATTTTCCGCGGGCGTGCGCTCGCGCGCCAGTGCTACTTCCAGCCCCGTACGCAGCACCGACAGGGGCGTCCGCAGTTCATGCGCGGCGTCCGAGGCGAACCTGCGCTCGGTCGCCGACGCGCGCTCCAGCCGCTCGAGCAGCGAGTTGATTTCCGCCGCCAGCCGCGCGAGTTCATCGGCCACCGCCGGCACTGGCAGCCGCGAGCTCAGATTCGTCGGGCCAATCGCGTCGAGCTCCGCCGTCACCGATTCAATCGGGCGCAGCGCTCGGCCCGCCAGCAAGTATCCGCCGCCGACGCAAAGCAGCAGCACGATCGGCACCATCAGCAGCAGCAGGTTGCGCAGGTTGTCGACCGATTCCTGCACCAGCGCCACCTGCACCCCGCTTTGCAGGTACGCGATCTCGCCGTTGTACATCATTGGGACGACCGCGAACCTGAAGTCGTAGCTGCTGACAATCGCCGGATGGGTCGGGAGCGACGGATCGAACGGCGGCGGGATCGTGTGGACGTCGCCGAGGTTTCCGAACTCGCCGTGCGCGGTGATGATTCGTACGTGCCGGCCGGGTCCGATATCGGTCTCGAGGCTCAGCCGCTGCAGGATTCCAAGGGCGCTCGACGAGCCGTTGTGCTCGATTTGGTCGGCCACGCTCTCGGTTTCTTCCAGCAGCGCCGCATCCAGCGCGCTCCATTGCTGGCGCGCAAAAAGTTTGACTGCGGTGATCGCCGCGACCAGCAGGATCGCCGCCAGCACCGCGGCCCAGTAAATGGTCAGCCTGAGTCTGATCGTCATTGCGAGCGGGCGCGCAGCGCGTGCGGCCTCATTCCGCGCGCATCGTGTAGCCGACTCCGCGCACGGTGACTATCAGCGAACGATCGGCGCGCGGATCGATCTTCTGCCGCAGCCGATTGACGAAAACTTCGATCAGGTTGGTCAGCGAGCTGTAATTCGAATCCCAGACCGTCTCCGCGATCATGTCGCGCGTCACCACCTGCCCGGCGTTGCGCATCAGCAGTTCGAGCAGCATCTTTTCCTTCGGCGACAGGTTCAGGTTGTGCTCGCCGATTTTCGCGCGCCGCTTGACGGTGTCGAATTCCAGGTCGCCGACTTTGAGGATGGTCGACGCTGGCGCCCGCGGACGCCTCGCCAGCGCCTTGATTCTCGCCACCAGCTCGGCAAACGCGAACGGCTTGGTTAGGTAGTCGTCGCCGCCGGTGTCGAGTCCGGCCACACGTTCCTCGAGCGCACCGCGAGCCGTCAGGATCAGCACCGGCGTGAGATTGCCCGCCGCGCGCATCTCGCGCAGCAGCTCGAGCCCGCCTTTTCCCGGCAAGCCAACGTCGAGCACGATCAGGTCGAGCGCGCCACGCGCGATTATCGGCTCGGCGGCCTCGGCACTCCCGGCGATTTCGACCGCAAAGTCTTCCTCGACCAGCCCCTGCTTGATCGCGTTGGCCAGCCGGGCCTCATCTTCAATGACAAGAATCCGCAGCGCGTTCATACCCCCGATGCTGGCACGCCGCCGCACGCAAAAAAAGCACGCCCACTCCGTCAGATCGCCAGCGATAGGACTCCGGCTGCTACCAGGGCGCCGGCCCAGATTGTGTCGAGGTTGATCCAGGCGCTGCGCAGGATCGCCAGGCCGATCCATTCATAGACCAGGATCGCGATTGTGCCTGTCACCGCGATCATTGCGCCCGTATGTAACAGCACCACCGCTATCGCCTGCGCGCTCGTAGTTGTTCCGCAAAATGCGGCCATCTGATGCGCGTGCGCGGCGCTCGGCGTCGTCCCGATCAATATTGGGAACAGCATGAGGCCCGCGCCATGCGCCGACGCCATCAGGAATGACCACAGCGCCAGCTCCGCCGCATTCACCCGCATCGCAACCCAGCGCGGGTGCGCCCGCGGCCACGCAAATCGAAACAGCCCGAACAGGATCAGCGCCGCCGCGCCGATCGGACGAAGCAGATCGATCGCGAAGAACAGGCGCAGCCCGCCGATGATCGCAACGACCGCCGCGATCGACACGAGATGTCCGAGCGCAATCGGGCCGAGCGCCCATATCACTTTCGAGCGCCGACGCTCCTGCAAGCCGAGCGCCACCGCGAACAGCCATCCCATCGATGGGTCGATTCCGTGATACGCGCCGAGCGCGGCGACCGCTATCCACGGCCACGCGGAGGTCACGGATAGCAGAACGAATCGGACGACGAGTCGCCGCCCTCGAGGCGAATCTGGTGCGGTCGTTCGCCGTCGAAGGTCGTGAAGAAATCCGGATCGACAGTCATGCCGCCCGCCGGCGCGCAATCGATCTTCGCGACCCAGCCGCGCACGCCCTCGGGATAAAATTGCGCATCCCACGCGCCGTACAGCGAGTTCGACATGTAGATACGCCGTCCGTCGCGGCTGAGCTCGATCATCTGCGACCCGCCGTTGAGCGGTCCGCTCTTCGGATGCTTCGCGTGCGACACGATTCCGCCGAGCCGCACGCTGCCCGTCTCCTTCGGCTTGAACGGATCGCTCACGTCGTATTGCTTCAGGTCGCCTGTGCCGAAACACGCGACGTACAAAAATTTGTCGTCGAGGCTCAGGTTGATGTCGGTAATCAGCGGCGGCACCGCCTTGAACGGTTTGAGCGCCGGCGGCAGCAGGCTCTCGTCCGCGGGCTCGGCCGGAATTTCGATCACCTTGCGAACTTTCCAGTCGCCGGCGTCGCGATGCCACAGCCAGATAGACGCCGACAAGTCCTTGGTCGAGATCACCACGCCGACAAATCCGAAAGTCTTGGTCGGGTCGTGCGACGGGCGCAGCTCCAGCACCAGTTGATGCTCCGCGCCGAGGTCAAGTGCTTTCAAATGCCGCCGGTTGCGCAAGTTCCAGATATGAATCGCATGACCGTACTGGTTGCCGAGCAGCAATTCGGGCACGACGCCGTTCTCGATCATGTTGGGCGTGCCCCATTCGCTTGTCACCGCCACGTCCCAGCCGAGATGCCACCAGAAATCGTAGGCGAACCGCTGCGGCCCGCGATCGACCTCCCATCGCCCGAGCACATCGAAGCTTTCGTGATCGAGCAGGAAGATTCCGCCCGGCCCGTCGCCCTTTGGATCGCCGAGCGCGCTGACGTAAATCGCGTCGGCCCCGCAATGCACCGTATGCGGCCGGCTGTATCCGGCGCGCGACGCAATCTCCTCGGCCTCGATCGTCTTCACCAGCTTCGGATTCCGCGGGTCAGGCTTGGTGTCGAAAATATATATTCGCGACGATCGCAGGCCCGGGACCAGCAGATAGCGCCGCTCTATATGAGGATGAGGCGCGTATGGACACAGCGCCGCACTGCACGCGTTCCATCCAAAATGATGCAGTTCGTCGCCTGCGTTCGGCACTCCAGCGCGGCCGACAACTTGCGAGTAGGTTTCCGATTTCGGATCGAGGTCTAGCACGCAAAGCGCGTCATGCTTTCCGTTGCTCGGCGTGGGATTGAACGTGACGACGTAGCCGAGCTGCTCACGCGGCGCTTGCATCGCCATCCGCGCCGACGGGTAGAAGGTTTGATCGGGTTTCCACAGCGCCATGATTTCCCACCTCCTTCTGCAAGAGGATACGACCGTATCCAACCGGCCGAATATCAGGCAAGCCCCCCGCAGGGCCTGCGACGCTTTTACTTTTATCCCCCTTCCCACTATGGGAAAGGGGGTAGGGGTTAGGTCGCAATCAATCTCGAAGCTCTCCTTCAGGACACAACGCGATGGAAGAAAAAACTGTTCTCTACGAAAAGCACGACCGTATCGCCAAGGTCATCCTCAATCGGCCGCGCTACAAGAACGCGCAATCGCGGCGCCTGCTCGAGGAGATGGACGCCGCCTTTGCCGAGGCCAACGCCGACGATGACGTCCGCGTGATCATCCTGTCGGGCGCCGGCGACAATTTCTGCTCCGGTCACGACCTCGGCACGCCCGAGGAAAAAGAGGACCAGCAGCGCCGCCCGTTCCCGAAGGGCGTGCGCGGCGAGTACGCGCGGTCGCGCCAGATGTTCCTCGACAATACGCTGCGATGGCGCGATCTCGACAAGCCGACCATCGCGCAGGTGCAGGGGTTGTGCATCTTCGGCGGCTGGATGTTCGCGGCGGCGATGGATCTGGTCGTCGCGTCCGACGACGCCAAATTTTTGCCCTCGCTGTTGCAGTACTTCTCGATTCCGTGGGACATGCCGCCGCGCAAGGCCAAGGAGATTCTTTTCCAGAGCCGTTTTGTTGATGCCGACGAGGCCGCTCGTTTGGGCTTCGTCAACCTGGTGGTGCCGCGCGCCGATCTCGAGGCCGAAACGATGGCGCTCGCAAATCGGATCGCCGAGAGCGATCGCTTCACGCTCCGTATGGTCAAATGGGCGGTAAATTCCGCGCAAGACGCGATGGGCTTCAGCACGGCGATCCGTAACGCCCACTCGCATCACATGATTCTCGGCATCGGCGGCCTGATGCAGGCGAAGTTGCAGGGCAAGGAGCTGCCCAAGCGGATGCCAGGGGTCGAGCAGGCGCTCAAGAAAATAAAAAAGTGAGAGCAGTTGATGAGCGACTTGCCGGAGCACGTCCGCAAAAACCGCGTGAAGTGGGACGAATTAGCTAGAGAATACGCAGCGGCGGGTGAACGAAGTTGGAAGCGCGACACGCCGGTTTGGGGCATATGGCACGTTCCGGAAGCCGAGCTGCATATGCTTCCTGACGACCTGACCGGCAAGGACGCGATTGAACTCGGCTGCGGCACAGCTTACGTCTCGTCCTGGCTTGCGCGGCGAGGAGCGCGCGTGGTCGCAATCGACAATTCGTCAGCGCAGCTCGCTACCGCGCGGCGACTTCAACTCGAACATGGTCTCGACTTCCCGCTGATCCACGGCAACGCCGAGAAGGTTCCTTATCCCGATGGAAGCTTCGACTTCGCCATTTCTGAGTACGGCGCTTGCCTTTGGGCGGACCCGCAATTCTGGGTTCCGGAGGCGTCGCGCTTACTGCGTCCAGGCGGCCAACTAGTCTTCCTCACCAATTCGTTCTTGATGACGCTGTGCATGCCACCGGAGGATGATGTCGCCGCGACAGATCGGCTACTGCGCCCCGGGTTCGGTATGTACCGAATCGAATGGCCCAAGGACCCCGGCGTGGAGTTCCACCAGTCGCCCGGCTCCTGGATTCGGTTGCTGCGACGCTCGGGATTCGAGATCGAAGACCTGATCGAGGTGCGGCCGTTGGAGGGAGCAACCACAAATTATCCGTTCGTGACTCTCGAATGGGCCCTGCAGTGGCCCTGCGAAGAGGTGTGGAAGGTTAGGAAAAGGCGCTGAAGGGCGCGGCGAATCTTTGCTCGCGGAGTTTATCCGACAATAGCGTCCCGGTGAGACCGCTTCGGGACGAACCGATTAGTTCCGATTTCCAAAATTCGTCACAATATAAGTGTGACGAGTTGGATTTCAAAACTTAGCTACGCAATCGTCCTGGCAATTCTCCTGGGAGCGCCTGCCGCTGCCAGGGCTGAAGAGCCTGCCACGCCGCTTCCGCCAATCTCGCACCGAATCGCAGGCGGCCAATTCGATTTCATCGTCTGGGAGGGCAGCACATTTACCAGTATCGGATCGCGATTCGGCGAGAGCCCCAAAGTGCTGGCCCGCGAGAATGGCAAGCAGGTTACCGATCGGCTCCAGACCGGCGATACGATTCATATCGACAATCGCCATATCGTTCCCATCGAAGGATCCGATTTGATCGAGGTCAACCTGCCCCAGCGGATGCTCTTTCATTTCGAGGGTGGCCGGTTGAGCGGGGCGTATCCGGTCGCGATCGGACAACCGGGCAAGCAGTGGCAGACCCCAACTGGCGCGTTCACGGTGATCCAGATGCGCGAAAACCCGACTTGGCGTCCGCCCGCGTCAATTCAGCGCGAAGAGGAAGAGGAGGGCAAGGAAGTCGTCGACGAAATCGAACCCGGACCAGACAACCCTCTCGGCAAATACTGGATCGGCTTGAGTTTCCCGGTAATCGGGATTCACGGCACCAATCATCCCGTCAGCGTGTACAGCTACCGGACCCACGGATGCGTCCGGCTGCATCCCGACGACATAGAGGCGCTGTTCAACGCCGTCGATGTGAATGACAGCGGCCAAATCGTCTACATTCCCGTGATGCTGGCGCGGCTTGATGACGGGCGGATTTTCCTTGAGAGCGAGAAGGACATTTACCGTAGAGGCAGTGGCGACATCGGCGCCGTAAAGGCTCTTGCGCGGGCCGACGGGATTGATACTCTAATTGACTGGTCGCATGCCGGGGAAGTTCTAAACGACCAGGACGGAATTGCGCGCGACGTGACGGCCACGACCGAGCGCGCGGTGGGAGCGCCAGCAGATACTGTTACGGGGAGTGCAGTAGTTGAGCGAACGGGGACAGTCGCAGTCGACAAATCCAAGGGCGTTATCGCGGAGGCGGTTCCTTCGCATTAGCGCGATCGCCGCGGCGCAGCTCGTCGTGCCCGCGGTCGCAATGGCTCGCACGACGGTCCAGCTTCGACGCCGCTCGCTCCAGTTCTACGCTCTGCACACCGGCGAAAGCCTGACCACGACCTACTGGGAAAATGGCCACTACATTCCCGGCGAGCTCGACCGCATCAACTACGTCCTGCGTGACTTCCGCGCCAACGAAGTAAAGCCGATCGATCCGACGCTGTTGGATCTCCTCACGCGAATCCATCATCGACTAGGCACCAACGAACCGTTCCAAGTGATTTCCGGATACCGCTCGCCCCTCACCAACGCGATGCTGCATGCGAACAGCGAAGGCGTCGCGGTCCACAGCCTGCATATCGAGGGCAAGGCAATCGACATCTGCGTGCCGGGCCGCAGCCTCGCGCAACTTCGCGGCGCCGCACTCGCGCAGCAAGCCGGCGGCGTCGGCTACTACCCGAAGAGCAACTTCGTCCACGTAGACACGGGCCGCGTCCGCTTCTGGTAGGGTCCTGTTCCCTCCTTCGTTCCCCTCTCCTGGGGGGTTAGGGGAGAGGTCGCCCGCGATTCAGGATTCTGCTCGGCTGCAACTCTTCTACTTCTGACCCGCCCGCGAACTTGCGCGCTAAATCGTGCGGCGCAGAAAATCGAACATCTTGTCGAGTCCCTGCTTGCAGCCCGACAGCACGTCCATCTGCAGGAAGCCGTGCGGCATGTCCTCGAAGATCGCCACCTCATGCTTGATGTCGGCGCGCTTGAGCGCTCCCGCCATCGAATGAGTCTCCGGCAGCAGCGTGTCCGCGGTGCCGCAAATGAGAAAGCTCGGCGGCATCGCGCCCGGCTTCACCGCGTGGATCGGACTGACTCGCGGATCTTCGAGAATCGAGGGATAGCCCGCGCCGGCGTACGCCTTGACCATTCCATCGAAGGCGCCGTTCGAGTCGCGCTTAATCTGCGCGGGGAAATCGAACAGCCCGTAAATCAACAGTGCTGCTTTCGGCTTCGCTGGACCGGCGTATTTCTCCGCTGCCAGCGACGTCACCGTCGCCGCGGTAAGATTGCCGCCCGCGGAATCGCCGCCAACCGCCAGCCGCGACGTATCTCCGTTCCATCGCCTGGCGTTCTCGCCGGCCCACTTGACCGCGTGCACGCAGTCGTCGAGACCGGCGGGAAACGGATGCTCGGGCGCGAGGCGATAATCGACGTTGATCGTCAGATACCCCGCCTCGGCGAATTGCATTCCGAGTTTGCGATGAGATTTCGGACTGCCTCCGACCCATCCGCCGCCGTGCAGATAAACGACCACCGGATGCGGCCCGTCGCCCTTGGGCACCGCGACGTCGGCGGTGAGACCGGGGCGAATTTCGACGGCCTCATGAAGCGCGCCAATCTCCGGAAGATTCTGATTCATCATCGGCGCGAAAGATTCCATCAGCGTCCGCAGCGACTTCACGTCGGTAGGCATCGGAGTCTTCGCCATTGCCTCAAGAAAGGAACGTTCCTGTTCAGTAAGCATTGTGATCTCCTTTTCTGCCTCGCCCGTTATTTCACAGGAGAGGAGGCCGGCCGCATCGCGGCCGGTGGGTGAGCGTTCTGCGGAATCAGGCTAAGAGTCGGGGCAGACCTACTGCTGTGCCGAAGCGCCAACCGCCGCTTTTACCAGCGGCTCGAGCTCGCCCGACTCGTGCATCTCGCGAATGATATCGCAGCCGCCGACGAACTTGCCGTCGATATAAACCTGCGGAATCGTCGGCCAGTTGCTGTATTGCTTGATCGCGTCGCGCAACTCCGGATCGCTCAGCACGTCGGCGGTCGCGTAGGGCTCGCCGATCTCGTCGAAGATCGCGACTGTCGCCGCGGAAAATCCGCACTGCGGAAAGCTGCGATTGCCCTTCATGAAGATCATGATCTTGTTTTCTTTCACTGCCGCGTCGATTTTTCCGATTATGTCTGCCATTTTCCTTCCTCTTATCTGCGGTTCTGATATTGCGCCGGCGTCAACGTCTTGAGCGTCAGCGCATGCACCTGCACGCGCATCGCGTCGCCCAGCGCTTTGTACACCAACTGATGCCGTTCGATCAGGCCTTTGCCCTCGAAACTCGAGCTGACCACCAGCGCCTCGAAATGGTCTCCGCCGCCGGTGTAGTCGCGCACTTCGACCTGCGCGTCGGGAATCCCGCGCGCGATCATCGTCTCGATTTCCTTCGGGTCCATCACTGATCCGGCATCTTAACCCGCATCGCGCCCCTGAATCCACAACACCACAGGCTCCGCTCATCGCACTCTTATTCGTCCGTTCTTTATCGCCTTCAACAAAGCGCCGTGGTCGCGTTCGGTTTGATCGGCGTAACTATCCGCGAACTTCACGATTGCGTCATCGAACGCGTCGCTGGTTCCGAGATAGCCCGCGATCATCGCGGGATCTCCGGTTCGTGCATGCGCCAGTGCCAATGCGCGGCCGCATGCGTCGGCGAAATAGGCGAGGTCCGCGGGATCGGTTGCATCGACCGGCATCGCAATCTTCATATCGCGCAGTTGCCGCACGTAAAATTGCCGGCCACGTTGCAGCCCGACCATCCATCCCAGGAAGATGTCGCTGGCGGCCTGCATCAAGCGCTGTCCGTACACGACCCGCTGCCCATGCGTTGACGACAGACTGCGGCCGGCGTACGGCTCGAACACCGACGCGCGTGCTTCCTTGATCTGTAGAAACAGTGGCGCCGCCTGCGCGTCCCTGAATAACGCCACCTCGCAGAACGTCCCGACACTTCCGATGCCGACGACTTTGAGCGCGATATCCAGCAACTCGAACCGATCGAAGAGCACTCGATAGGGCGTTGCTAGCGAGTCGCGGTAGCGCTTGAAGGTCGACGCGGCGCGGCGCCGATAGGCCGCGGTCCGTTGACTCGGCAGATGATAGATCAGCGGCGGGTGGTCTTTGATCCTCGTGTTCGCACCGGCCGTCGAAGGAAGCAAAGTTATCGGTACCGTATTTCGCCGAGCCTTCTCGGCGGCCCTTCGGTCGCGCTTGCGGTTCTTCGGCCCCGGAACTCGGTCGAGAAGTTCCTGGAAATCGATCCGCTCATACCACACCTCGAGCGACGGCATCTCCGCACATTCGCCGAGATGTTCGCGGTAAGAACGAACCGCCGCGCGAACCGCGTCCTCCCGATGCCGTAAGCTGGCGCCGCCTGTGCGACCCGCAACTTCGATGCTCGCGGTCAAGCGCTTCACGTCCCATTCCCAGGGCGCCGGCAGTGTTTCGTCGAAATCGTTGATGTCGAAGATCAGGTTGCGCTCGGGGGAGGCGAACGCACCGAAATTCATGATGTGGCAGTCGCCGCAAGCCTGGACGCGAAAGCCGGTCGTGGGTATCTGGGCCAGATCGAACGCCATCAAGGCCGCCGATCCGCGGAGGAATGCAAATGGCGACTGCCGCATCCGGCCGTAGCGAATCGGGAGGAGATCGGGAATTCGTCCCGCGTCAGATTCAATCAGCAGCTCGATCGGATCGGGCCGATTGGCGGACGCGACCCACGTCCCATGACTCTTGCGCGGCACCTTCTCGCGCAGCCCGCGCCCAGCCTTCATCCGTTCCGCGACAGAAGCCCGACTCAGCTTGTGCATCAGTTAGTTCCACCGCAGCATCGTACGAGTGTACATTCGATTACTAAGGACCAGGTTAGAGGCGCAAGTGAAGGAACTCGTTTCCAGCGCGGCGACGGCCGATGATCTGCGGCTGCTCCACGTCGATATCGACACGGGTTACGTAATGGCCGCGTCGGGGCGCATCGAACGCGTGAACGACCCCGATCGTTCATCGGCACCGAGCGCGTTCCTGACCGGGTGTCCCTTCGGCAACATCGCGCGCGTCCGTTACGACGTTGACGATCGGATCGCTCGGCGCGTACTCGAAGTCGCCGCGAAGGAACCACCATGGCGCGATCCTGATGTGGTGCCGGGATGCGTCGGAGGAATCGTCGAGTTACTGTCTGGCGACAAACCGGCCGAAGCCGCGCAATATCTCATCTACAAACTTCCGAACGGCCTTGGATACGATCATCCAGCCGCGATCGTGCGAGGCGATTCCGCGGAAGGCCGAACGATGCTGGCGCGCTTCGCGGAGCGCGGAATGCCGAACTACATGCACGACGCGGGTTTCAAAGGGGTAGGGGACTTCTGGGAGCCCTGGTGCGTCGCGCTGGATGGCGAGCAGGTCGCATCGATGTGTTTCGCGGCACGCCTCGGCAAGATGGGCGCGGAAGCCGGCGTCTATACGTTCGCGAAATATCGTGGCCAGGGACTTGCGGCGGCGGTCACGGTCGCATGGTCTTCGACGCCAAGCCTCAATCGTCGCGCGTTGTTCTACAGCACCTCGATGTCCAACCGATCCTCCCAACGCGTAGCCGCGCGCCTGGGCCTGCGTCTGATCGGCGCCAGCGTCAGCATCGGCTGAGTTCGCGCGAAATTACTTTATAACCGAGATGTTCTCGACGTGGCCGGTTCTGTCGTCGGGCTTGCCGGGTGAGACTGGACCCTTGACGCCGTCGAGCAGTTGCTTGGTGCTATTGGTGATTTCGCCTGCGTGGCCTGCGCCTACGATGCGCGAGACCAGTTTGCCGTCAGGGCCCACGAACAGCGTTGTCGGGATCGCTTCGACTCCCATGCTGTCGATTAACCGCTGGTCGGCCATCGCGATCGGATAGGTGATCCGAAATTCTTCGACAAACGGCGCCACTGCCTTCACTCCGTCGCCCTGGATCAGATCGCACGAGACCCCGATTATCACCAGGCCGCGCGACTTGTTGTACCTCTTGTAGAGCCCGACCAGTTCGGGAATCTGCTTGCGGCACGGTGCGCACCACGTCGCCCAGAAATCGACGATCACCGGATGGCCGCGGTAGTCGCTCAGATCGATATTGTTGCCGTTGAGACCGGGCGCGCTGAAATCCAGGCCGTTGTCCACCGGCGACGCGGCCGCTTGCGGCGGCGTATCGAGCCGAAAAAGCGGCTTGGGCTCGTCCAGCTTCCGGTAGCTGAAGAATACGGACGTGATCAGCACAATTGCGACTACTACTCCGAGCGTGCGCAGTGCCAGTTGATGGATGCTCATACCTGCTCGATAACGGTCGCGATTCCCTGGCCGATCCCGATACACATCGTCGCCACGCCGAGCGCGAGTCCGCGCCGGCGCATCTCATGCGTCAACGTCACCACCAGCCGCGCGCCGGAGCATCCCAGCGGATGACCAAGTGCGATCGCGCCGCCGTTCACGTTCAGCCGCTCTTCGTTAATTTTGAGATCGGTATTGCACGCGAGTACTTGCGCGCCGAACGCCTCGTTGATTTCGAACAGGTCGATGTCGCTGATTTTGAGTCCCGCGCGCGCCAGCGCTTTGTGGGTCGAGGGCACTGGACCCCATCCCATAATTTCCGGACGGACGCCGGCGACTGCCGTCGCGCGAATCTTCGCGAACGGTTTCAGCCCGAGAGATCGCGCCCGCTCCGCGCTCATCAGCAATACCGCGGCAGCGCCGTCGCTCAGCTGAGAGGAGTTGCCGGCCGTCACCTGGCCGTCGGGCTTGAACGACGGCTTGAGCCCGGCCAGTTTTTCCATCGTCGTTTCCGCGCGCGGGCCCTGGTCAACGTCGACGACCTGCCCGTCGGGCAGCTTGACCGGCACGATTTCTTCCTTGAAGCGGTCGCGCGCCGCCACCGCGCGCATGTTCGATCGCAGCGAGAACGCGTCCGATTGCTCGCGCGTGATCTTGTACATGTCGGCCAGCCGCTCGGCCGTCATGCCCATGAAAAACATGTCGCGCGGGAACATATCCATCAGCTTTGGATTGGGCAGGATTCCAGAGCCCATCGCGACGTGCGTCATGTGCTCGACGCCGCCCGCGATTGCGACTTCACCCGCGCCGGTCATTATTTCCTGCGCCGCAAAGTTCACCGCCTGCAGGCTCGAGCCGCATTGACGATCGATCGTGGTGCCCGCGACTTCGACCGGCAGTCCCGACAGCAACCCGATCATCCGGCCGACGTTCAGGCCCTGCTCGCCGGTCTGATTCGCGCATCCCCAGACCACGTCCTCGATTTCTTTGGGGTCGAGCTTCGGATTTTTTTCGAGCAGGCGGCGGATGCAGATCGCGCCCAAATCGTCGGCGCGGATATCTTTGTAGTAGCCCTTGTCCTTGCCGGCCTTGCCAATCGGAACCCTGACGCCATCGACGATGACAACTTCGCGCACCGTGTTCTCCTTGAGCGACTCGCGCGATTAGTGCGCGCGTCCGCAAATCGTTAACTCTATATGATACTACGCTTGCGCAAATCCGATAGACGCAACTCATCGTAGCCGAGAATACTCGACAGCACCTCGTCGGTGCTCTCGCCCAGCCGCGGCGAGCGCGTCGAGGGGACATCTTTGTCGCCGGCGCTCTTGAGCGGGGTGCCCGGCACGATCAGACCGCCAAACATTGGATGCTCCGCGTGCAGGATCATGTTGCGCGCCTCGAGATGCGGATCGCGCGTGACCTCCTCGACGTTGGCGATCGGCGCACATGGCACCGACGCGTCGCCGAGCAGTCGCAGCCAATGATCGCGCCTATGCGTCGCGAAAGTGCGCGCGAGGATTGCCTCGAGCTCCGGATGGTTGGCCGTCCGATCGGCGTTGGTGAGAAATCGAGGGTCGTCCTTGAGTTGTGGCATCGCGATCGCGTCGCAGAAGCGGATCCAGATACCCTCGTTGCCCGCGCCCATCACGAAGTAGTCGTCGGCCGCGCGAAACTGCTGGAACGGCGTGATCGACGGATGCCGCGTGCCGAGCCGTCCGGGAATATTGCCCGATACCGAGTAGCGCGCGAGCGCATCCTCGAGCATCGCGACCTGGCAATCGAGCATCGCGATATCGACGTGATTGCCGACGCCGTCGCGGTCACGCACGCGCAAGGCCGACATGATCGCAATAACGCCGTAAAGCGCGGCCGACAAATCGCCGACCGATACGCCGCATCGCATCGGCTCACCGCCGGGATTGCCGGTGATACTCATCGTGCCGCCGAGCGCCTGCGCCACGATGTCGTAGGCGGGCGCAGAAGCCTTCGGTCCGGTCTGCCCGAACCCGGAAATCGAGCACAGGATTATTTTGGGATTGGCGGCCTTGAGCTGCTCGTAGCCGAGCTTGAAACGATCCATCGTGCCGGGCGAGAAATTCTCAACCACTACATCCGATTTTGCCGCCAGCTCGAGAAAGACAGCGGCGCCTGCTTCGGTGCGCAAGTCGAGCGTGACGCTGCGCTTGCCGCGATTGACGCTGTAGAAGTAGCCCGAGTCGCCGGACGGCATCATCGGCGCGAAGCTGCGCGAATCGTCGCCGCGTCCTGGCATCTCGATTTTAATAACGTCGGCGCCAAGATCCGCCAGGTTCATCGTGCAAAACGGCCCTGCCAAAACCCGCGTCAGGTCGAGCACGCGAACCCCCCGCAGCGGCTGTTGATCGATCATCGATTGTTATCCTCGTTGCCAAGGCCGGCCGGTCGTCGCCGAATATTAAAGTTAAGCTTTAACTCAGCTCCAATCCCGCGAGCGGCCAAACTCGACGCATCGTAGCCGACTGTGGTGGGCGAGAGAACCTCGCGATTGTGGCGCGCGGCTAGCGGCGGCGGGTTCTGGCTTCGCGAGCCTCGCGGGCGCGCATTGCTTCGGCCGGCGTCATGATCAGGCGCGGCTCCTCTTCGGCCTTCTGCTGTTCGGCCGCCGCGACGGTGCCGAGCTGCGTGCGGATGAAGGCCTGAAAGAAAACAACCTTGGTCACGTCGATTCCATCGCGCAGGCGCGCCGCCGCGCCCGCCGCCCATCCGGCCTGCATCGGTCGTCCAATCCGCGCGATGTAATACGCGATATCCTCGAGCCGCCGCTGAATCCGCTTGCCGTTGTCGCCGCTCAGCAACTCGGCCGTCGCACGATCGATGACGGCGTTCACGCGCTCCTGCTTGTGCACCGGACTCAGGACGATCACACTCTCGCCGGCCTCGTTAATCTCATCGACGTACGGTTTGAGGAGCGCGTCTGGCAAACGCCATTCGAGCAGTTCCGGTTCCTTGAGCAGCTCGACCGATGGCTCCGCAGCAATCTCGGTGGCCAGCTCGGCATACACAGGATGAACCAGCGCGGTTGGCGGCGGCGACGCGATCAACTCGGAGCGCAGCGTGAGAAAGTTTCCGACGTGGCCGCGGCGCGACTCGGGCGTGTTGCGCCAGGCTTCGCACGCGACGAAGTCGGCGAGGCGCCAGTCGCCGTCGACCAGCTTGACCTGCGCGCGGCGCTCGAGTTCGTCGCGTTCGGATTTCAGTTCGCGCCGCGACAGGCCGGTGTTCTGCGCGCCGACCAGACCCTCGCGCTCGGAAATCAGCGCCCACATCCGCAGCACGCCGCCCTGCACGCGCGGCTTGACGATCCACACGATGCGCGCGCCTTCGCCGTCGATCGGCGACAGCATCGCGGTTTTTTCAGTGTCACTTTCGTGCAGCGTTTCGGCCACTGGAGGAGTGGATGCGGGCGCGTCGATGCCGTGCTGCTTCAGCTTGTACAATGCGCGGCGGACTTCGCGCCGTATCGCTCCGGATGCGCCGGCTTCCATCTCGACCAGCATTGCGGCAGCGCGGGGGTCTGCAATGTTGCCGAGCGCGCGTGCGATTGTGGCGTCCGCGATGCCGAGCTTGCCCCTGAGCTCGCGAAGTTTCGCGATCGCATCGGCTGGCGCGAGCGCCGGATCGTAGCCTGCATCGAGCAGCTTCGCGTCGTCCGGATTCGTGTCGGGTGACTTACTCAAGTGAATGCCATTGCGAAATCGTGGGAGCCTATGCGCGCACTTCGCGAAGTGTCAAGTTTTTCACGCGGGCGAGGTCGCGATCAATGAAGAACCTGGAAGCAAAGTTCCGTCTGTCGAATCACGCCGAGGCCGAGGAGCGCGCGAGGGCGATCGGATACACGCGGCGGGCGGTACTCAATCAGCGCGACACTTTCTTTCGGGTCGCGAACGGCAAGCTGAAGCTGCGCGAGGAAAACGGCAGCGCCGTTCTCATCTTCTACCATCGCGGCGAGAGCGGACCGCTGATGTTGAGCAACTACGAGATTGCCAAGGTCGCCGATCCGCCGCGGACGCTGAGAATCCTCGCCACTGCGCTCGGTCCGATTGCGGTCGTTGAGAAGGTGCGGACGCTGATGATGCGCGACAACGTGCGGCTCCATCTGGACCAGGTCGAGCGGCTCGGAGAATTCGGGGAGATCGAGGCCGTGATCGCAGACGGCGACGATCCCGAGCGCAGCCGCAGCGCCGTCAACGAAATCCTCGGCGCGCTCAAGGTAGAGAAGGCTGACCTGATCGACGTGTCGTACTTCGAGATGATCGCGAAGCAATAACTTCGCGCGACACGGGCGGGCTAGTCGGTGCGATAGCTGGGCGACGGATGAATTCGCCGGTTCAACATCATCTTGACGCGGCGCCAGGCCGCGCGGCTGAGCGGGCCGGTACCTTGCGAGTCCGATTGGTCGAGTTTCGCCAGCGCCGCGCGGCGCATCGTCTCGGCCCTCGCCATGACTTCCGGTATCGACTGTTCGTTTGCCGGAAGCTCTGCGGGCTCCATGGCTTTGCGAATCTGTTTCAGGATGAACAGCAGGTCTTCCTTGCTAGTCAAAGTTCCGAGCAGAGACGCGCGCGACAATTCGCGGAACTCTTCATCGGTAATCCCGAGGGCCGCGACGCTTTCACGGTCGGCGCAAAACTCGTCGAAGATCCTGTCGCTGTTCGATTGAACTTCCGATTTCTTAAGGTCCTCGAACGCCGCCATTTTGTTCCCGATCCTCCGTGGTCAATTTTGAACCGTCCCCTCTAAGCATGAAATTTTATCTAAATTCAAGTTATATTATATCTATACATGTTATGTAGCTGTCAAGCCTCATACGTTATCTTATTTTCGTTAAGTTTCCCTATTCCGAGGCGAGGCACTAACTTTCCGGAGCCGATCCGTTTGGCCAGATCAAAACCACTGCGTACGAGAACAAGTCCTCGCCGGTAGATTTCCGCGCCGAGTCGGTGTCGGCCGAGCGCAGGACGGGTCGCTCAGAACATCGAGCCCGGTTGGACGAAAATCATGTTGTTGATTTGCTTGTTCGGATACACCGACGCAGCCACGTCGGCAGCGTGAGCCTTCGCGGCCGGGCCGATAACGTTGCCCGAGAGATAAATGTAGGGTCCGACCACTCGTGCCTGCACGTCGTTGAAGCCGTTGGTCAGGAGCTGGGTATTGATGCGCTCCTCTTCCTGGGCCCATTTGCCGGTCTTGGTCCGCAGATTGTCGACGACTGAGTTGACGCCGGGCACCGAGTTTGCGGTCTGCTCGGCCATCGCGCGATCCTTCTCGTCGAAGACAGTGCCGTAAAGTACGACCACGCCCTCGGCCGCCGTGTAAGCCTTGGCGCCGTTCAGGCGATCGTTGGTGCGCAGCGTGGCGTTCACCCGGTTCATCAGCGCGACCTCGCTGTCGGCGCGCGCCAACGATGACGCGCCGGCCACAACAAGAATCAAAAAAACGATTGCGAGGATTGTTCTTGAATCGCGGTGCGGCTTGTTCATACAGGTGGCTCCAGTAGGGGTTGCCTCGAACTTAAGATCGCATCACTGGCGCGTCAACACAGCGCGCATCCCGCAACCGAAATTCACTTTATTGAACGTGAAACCCGCGGTCGGTTTCACGCTTCCGTCGGCAGGGGTGACCCCTGCACCCGGTGAAAAGAGAAGATGCGGGACTTCGTCCCTGTTGGGAAGTTGGTTGGGAGAGCAGTTCAAATGGTGGCGTTGAAGATGGTTTTGGCGCCGGTGGATTCCATCGCGCTGTCCACGAATTTGCGGTCGGAGGCGCTTAGAGACTCGCGGGCTTCGCGTAACCATTTCAGGCATTTGGCCTGGTAAGGGAATGGTTGCTGTGCCCACGGCAGGCCGTCGATCTCGCACCGCACTTCACTGGCGCGACTTGCGAGTGCGCGAGCGTTGGCGATCAGGAAGGGCGCGTAGACGCGGCCGATTTCGATCAAGAACGGACGCAACGATTTGACTGCGTCCTCGCGCGGAGACCATCCGGTGTCGTCGACGTCGAGTGACGAGAGGTCGTCGAGGTGCGAGACCCACGAGACTGCGCGCGGAGTCTCGGCGGCTGCGATTGCGGCGGGGGTCGGATCGAAATGCGCAAGCTGGCTCAGTTGACCGAAGAGCGCGAAGTCGCTGGCGCCGGGCCGCGCGCCCATGAGGAATCGGCGTCCCGCTACGAGATGCGAATCAAGCAGCGCGAGCAGGCGGCGGTAGCTGGCCTCGATTACGGGCGTAGTCACGTCGTTGGAGCCGACCACGCGCAGCCGCTCGATTTGACGATCGGCGATGAAGCGCGACGTCTTCGCCAGCATGTCAGGGCTCATCAGCGGATTGCGGTCGAGCGCGAGCACGTGCGAAGCCTTGTGAATATCGGCCGCGTACTTCCATCGATAATGGAACATCGGCTTGGTGAGCCATTCGTCGGCGTAGTCCTCGAGCAATGCGTCAAAAAATGCGAGCGCGGGATCAGGCGGGATGATCGAGCGCGCGGGGAACATCTGCTCGAGGCGCTTGATTTGAAACGTCGAGTCGATCATCGCCTCGTCGGCGCGTCCAGCCTCACCGGGAAATGCGAGCACCGGAATCAGAGCGACGG
>Ga0209333_1000539_pt1 | contig 21019 bp, 17 predicted proteins | sample BlaSpr_A8_OM2_O3_FD_187982 | JGI IMG/M metagenome (GOLD analysis project Ga0209333, IMG submission 187982) | Forest soil microbial communities from Thunder Bay, Ontario, Canada - Black Spruce, Ontario site 2_A8_OM2_O3 (SPAdes) (version 2) | ecosystem: Environmental > Terrestrial > Soil > Boreal... | reverse complement strand
ACCGAACAGGCTGACCTGGCCGCTGCCGCGGTCATCGGCCGCGGCGCTGGCGTGGCGCAACAGCATGTCGATGGCGGAAAAGCTCTGCGCCCGGTTGGCGCTGAGCGCATTGAACGCGCCCGCCTTGATCAGGCTTTCGAACTGGCGGCGGTTGAAGCTCTTGGGGTCGAGCCGCCGGGCGAAATCGAACAAATCCTTGAACGGCCCGCGCGGGTCGCGCTCCGCCACCGCTGCCACCATGGCCTGGGCGCCCACGCCCTTAACCGCGGCTAGCGCGTAGCGAATGGCCGGGCCCGACGGCGTCTCCTCGACCGAAAAGACGTCTCGGGAGCGGTTGATGTCGGGGGGAAGGATCTTGATGCCGAGCCGGGCGCATTCCTGGCGGAAGATGTTGAGCTTGTCAGTGTTGCCGAGATCGAGCGTCATCGAGGCAGCAATGAATTCGACCGGGTGATTGGCCTTGAGATAGGCGGTCTGATAGCCCACCATCGCATAGGCTGCGGCATGCGACTTGTTGAAGCCGTAACCGGCGAATTTCGCCACCTGCTCGAAAATATGCTCGGCCAAGGCGCCGTTGACGCCATGCGCCTTGGCGCCGTCGATGAATTGCCGGCGTTGCGCCTCCATCTCGGACTTGATCTTCTTGCCCATGGCGCGCCGCAGCAGATCGGCCGATCCCAGCGAATAACCCGACAGAACCTTAGCGATTTCCATCACCTGTTCCTGGTAGATGATGATGCCGTGGGTTTCCTCGAGGATGGGTTCGAGCGAGGAGTGCATGTATTCGGGTTTTTCCTGCCCGTGCCTCACGCTGATATAGCGCGGGATGTTTTCCATCGGGCCGGGGCGGTAGAGCGCATTCACGGCGATGATGTCCTCGAAGCGGTCGGGATTGAGCTTGCGCAGCATGTCGCGCATGCCGGCGCCTTCGAGCTGGAACACCCCCACCGTGTCGCCGCGGCCCAAAAGCGCATAGGTATTGGCATCGTCCAGCGGCAGATTGTCGAGATCGAGCGATATCCCGCGCGCCTTGAGCAGATCGCGCGCCCGGGCCAGCACGGTGAGCGTCTTCAATCCCAAGAAATCGAACTTCACCAGCCCGGCCGCCTCGACGTATTTCATGCTGAACTGGGTCACCGGCATGGAGGAGCGCGGATCGCGGTAGAGCGGCACCAGCTCTTCCAAGGGACGGTCGCCGATGACCACGCCCGCTGCGTGGGTCGAGGCGTGGCGGTAAAGCCCCTCCAGCTCGAGCGCGATGGTCATGAGCCGGTCCACCGTCTCATCTTCCTCGCGCATCTGCTGCAAGGCCGGCTCGGCGTCGATCGCCTGTTGCAGCGTTACCGGCGCCGCCGGGTTGTTGGGCACCAGCTTGCAGATGCGGTCGACTTGGCCATAAGGCATCGCGAGGACGCGGCCGACGTCGCGCAGCACCGCACGCGCCTGGAGCTTGCCGAAGGTGATGATCTGCGCCACCCGGTCGCTGCCGTAGCGCGCCTGCACGTGGCGGATGACTTCGTCGCGCCGGTCCTGACAGAAATCGATGTCGAAATCGGGCATCGAGACGCGCTCGGGATTGAGGAAGCGCTCGAACAGCAGGCCGAAGCGCAACGGATCGAGATCGGTGATGGTGAGCGCCCAGGCCACCACCGAGCCCGCGCCCGAGCCGCGCCCGGGACCTACCGGTATGCCCTGGGATTTGGCCCATTGGATGAACTCGGCGACGATCAGGAAGTAGCCGGCGAAACCCATGGGGATGATGGTGCCGAGCTCGAATTCGAGGCGTTCACGATAAGGCTGCGCCGCCTGTTCGCGTTGCGCCGCGTCCATCCCGGGCTGAAACACCTGGGTTTCGAGCCGCCGCGCCAAGCCGGCAAGCGACGCGGCGCGGAGCTCATCGGCTTCGTTGCGGCCCGATTCGCTCTTGAAGGGCGGCAGGATCGGCTCATGCGCCTCGGGCATGAAGGCGCAGCGTTGCGCGATTGTCACCGTGTTATCGCAGGCCTCGGGCAGATCGGCGAATGCGATGCGCATTTCCTTGCCCGATTTGAAATAATGCTCGGGCGTCAGGCGGCGGCGATTGGCGTCGCTGAGCGTCGTGCCTTGGGCGATGCACAACAGCACGTCATGCGCCGGATAGTCCTCGCGCTTGGCGAAATAGACGTCGTTGGTCGCCACCAGCGGCAGGTTGTGCTGGTAGGCGAAATCGATCAGCGTTGATTCGATGCGGTCCTCGGCCGGGATATTGTGGCGCATCAGCTCGACATAGAACCGGCCGGGAAATATATCGGCCAAGCGTTTCAGCACGGCATTGGCGGCTTCGTTCTGGCCTTCGTTCAACAACCGCCCCACCGGGCCGCCCGGGCTGCCGGACAGGCAGATCAGGCCTTCGCTCATGCCTTCGAGCGCGCCGATATCGACCTGCGGCGTTTCGCCGGCGCCGGTTTCCAAGTGCGATTTACTCACCAATTTCAAGAGGTTGCCGTAACCCGCCGGCCTTTGCACCAGCAGCACCACCGGATCGGGCGGCAGCGCCGGGCCGGTGCGCGCGGTTAGACGTCCGTTGCCTTCGCTTTCGGGCCACCTTATGCCGAGCTCGCAGCCGATGATCGGCTGCACGCCCGATTCGGATGCGGCGATCGCGAATTCCAGCGCGCCGAAGAGATTGCCCGAATCGGTCATGGCCACCGCCGGCATGGCATGGCGGCGGCACAATTCGACCAGATCCTTGATCTTGATCGCGCCGGCAGAGAGCGAATAAGCCGAATGCGCGCGGAGATGGATGAAATCGGGCGGTGTCATGCAACGATCAGCTTGTCACAATGCCGCGACGGAAGCGAAGCGGATTCTAACCGGCGGCGACGAGTCCGTCCTCGATGCGCAGGATGCGGTCCATGCGCTTGGCGAGATCGAGATTATGCGTGGCGATGAGAGCGGCGAGGCCGGTGCCGCGCACCAATTTGAGCAGCACGCCCATCACCTCGTCGGAGGTCGTGTGGTCGAGATTGCCGGTCGGTTCGTCGCCCAGCAGCAGCCAGGGCTTGTTGGCGAGCGCGCGCACCAAAGCTACGCGCTGTTGCTCGCCGCCCGATAGCCGCGCCGGACGGTGTTCGGCGCGCGCGGTCAGGCCCACCTGGCCCAGCAGTTCCAGCGCGCGCTGGCGCGCGGCGCCGCGCGAAACACCGGCGATCATCTGCGGCAGCATGACGTTTTCCACCGCCGAGAATTCCGGCAGCAGGTGGTGGAACTGATAGACAAAGCCGATCTCGCCGCGGCGGATCAGCGTGCGTTCCTCGTCGCCCATCTTGCCGCAGGCACGGCCGTTCAACAGCACTTCGCCGCCATCCGGCCGCTCCAGCAGCCCGGCCAGATGCAGCAGGGTCGATTTGCCCGCGCCCGAGGGACCGACCAGCGCCACGATCTCGCCCGGCTTCAATTCCAATGACGCGCCGCGCAGCACCGGCAGGTTCGCGCCTGCCTGGTGGTAGATGCGCTCGACCTGGCGCAGCGCGAGCGCCGGCTCACTCATAACGCAGCGCCTCGACCGGATCGAGCCGCGCCGCCCGCCACGAGGGATAAAGGGTGGCGAGGAAGGACAGGCCGAAAGCGATTCCCACCACCGTTCCCACCTCATAGGGGTCGATGCGCGCCGGAATTTGCGTGAGGAAATAGATCTCGGCCGAGAACAGATCGGTGCCGATGATCGCCTGGACGAATTGGCGGATCTGCTCGATATGCGCGGCAAATTCAACCCCCAGCACCAGCCCGGCGAGCGTGCCGAGGAATCCGATCGAAGCGCCCGACAACATGAAAATCCGCAGGATCATGCCGCTGGTCGCGCCCATGGTGCGCAAGATCGCGATGTCGCGCCCCTTGTCCTTCACCAGCATGATCATGCTCGAGACGATGTTGAACGCCGCCACCACGATGATGAGCGTCAGGATCAGGAACATGACGTTGCGCTCGACCTGCACCGCGTTGAAGAAGGAGAGATTGTTGCGCTGCCAGTCGAAGACGCGCACGCCGGGGCCGAGCGACGACGATATCTCCTGGTCGAAATGCCCCACGTCGTCGGGGTTGGTGACGAACACCTCGATCTGCGATACCGCGTTGTCGGGCAGGTTGAAGAAAGTCTGCGCCGTCGGCAGCGGCATGAAGATCACGCCGCTGTCGTATTCGTACATACCGACATTGAAGGTGCCGGCGACGCGGTAGGCCTTGATGCGCGGCACGGTGCCGAAGGCGGTCGCCGTGCCCTGGGGCGAGATCAGGGTGATGCTGTCGCCGGGCTTGATGCCGAGGGTGAAGGCCAGACGCTCGCCGATCAGTACGACATCGCCCGTGAAGGCGTCGAGCGCTCCGGCGGAGAGCTTGCTCGAGATGGTCTGCTGATCCTTCAGATCCTCGGGCGAAAGGCCGCGCACCAGCACGCCCGCGGCCTGGTTGCGCGAGGTCGCCATCACCTGGCCCTGGACGGTGGGCCGCGCCGCGGTGATGCCGGGAAGCGCCCGCACCTTCGCCGCCAGCGCGTCGTAATCGGTAAGCGGCCCTTGCGCGGCATAGACGCTGACATGGCCGTTGAAGCCGAGGATGCGGCCCAACAGCTCGGCGCGGAATCCGTTCATCACCGCCATGGTGATGATGAGCGTGGCGACGCCCAGCATGATGCCCAGAAGCGAGAAGATGGCGATGACCGAGACGAAGCCTTCCTGGCGCCGCGCGCGCAGATAACGGAAGGCGACCATGCGTTCGAAGGCACCAAGGATCATGACTTCTCCACCAGCATGTTGAGCGCGGCGTCGGGCGGCAATTCCTGCTTGGCGCCGCTCTTGCGTTGCTTGAGCTCGACGACGCCCTTTTCCAGGCCGCGCGGACCGATGACCAGCTGCCAGGGCAGGCCTATCAAATCCATGGCAGCGAATTTCGCGCCGGGGGATTCGTCGCGGTCGTCGTAGAGCGTCTCGATCCCGGCGCGGTCGAGCCGGGCGTAGAGATCGTCCGCGGCAGCGGCGCATTTGGCGTCACCCACGCGCAGATTGACCAATCCCACCCGGAAAGGCGCGACGCTCGAAGGCCAGATGATCCCGGCATCGTCATGGTTGGCTTCGATTATGGCGCCGACAAGGCGGGATACGCCGATGCCGTAGGAGCCCATTTCGACCGCGATGCTTTCGCCCTTGGGCCCGACGACGTTCGCCTTCATCGGCTTGGAATATTTGGTGCCGAAATAGAACAGCTGGCCTACCTCGATGCCGCGGGCCGAACGTCTGCGAGCCTCTGGTACGCGCTCGAACGCGGCCGGATCGTGTTTCTCGTCGGTCGCGGCATACCATTGTAGAAGGTAATCCTGCACGGTCGGGCCGGCCGGATCGATACTGCTTTCCTCGAGTTTCTCGATGTCGCTATCGAAATAGAGCTGGCTCTCGCCGGTTGTGGCCTGGACATGGAATTCGTGGCTGAGATCGCCGCCGATCGGGCCGGTCGCGGCGCGCACCGGAATCGGCGCCAGACCCATGCGCTTGAAGGTCTTCATGTAGGCCACGAACATCTTGAAATAGGAGACGATCGCGCCCGCCTTATCGAGGTCGAAGGAGTAATTGTCCTTCATCAGGAATTCGCGCCCGCGCATGACGCCGAAGCGCGGCCGCACCTCGTCGCGGAATTTCCACTGGATGTGATAGAGGTTCTTGGGCAGGTCGCGGTAGCTCTTGACGCCGTTGCGGAAGATGTCGGTGATCAGCTCCTCGTTGGTGGGGCCGTAAAGCATCTCGCGCTTGTGCCGGTCGGGAAAGCGCAGCATCTCCTCGCCGTAATCCTTGTAGCGCCCGCTCTCCTGCCACAGCTCCGCCGGCTGGATGGTGGGCATGAGCAATTCCTGCGCGCCGGCGGCGTCCTGCTCCTCGCGCACGATCTGCTCGACCTTCTTGAGAACCCGGAAACCCAGCGGCAGCCAGGTATAGATGCCCGAGGCGGATTGCCGGATCATGCCGGCGCGCAGCATCAGCCGGTGGGAGACGATCTGCGCCTCGCTCGGATTCTCCTTGAGCAGCGGCAGGAAATACTGGGAGAAGCGCATCGCGACTCGGGTTTCTCGTCAGGGTGGCGCACTCTAGCCGAAGGCGGCGCGGTGCGCCAAGACAAGCGCCCGGCGGCGGACCGGGCCGGGCGGGCAGCGGGGACGGACGGCGCCGGCGGCTGCGCCCGGGATCCTTAGCTCATCGACGCCACCTTCACGCCCGTCGACCCGCGGCGGAGAGGCAAGTCCGGCGAGCGACCGGCCGTTCCGCGACGGTTTCAACTTCCTCGCGCTTTGGTTGTAACTGATTTAAACGGTTCCAAATTGGAAAATTATCGTGACGCGGCGGCGCGAATTTCGTACACTTCGACCTGCTTGGAAGGAACGCACGCAAGAAAGCGTCCCGGCCCAAGTTTGGGGAGAAAAAAACGGCAAGACCGCCATCCGGTCTTGCCTTATTTTTTTGTCCGCCGCTTGGCCTTGGCCCGCCACGGCGCCTGGCGCCCGATGCGGCGGTGGACCGGGCAGCCCGGCACATGCGCGCCGGGCAAATAGCCCAGGCTCATCAGGAACTCGCCCACGATCTCGCCGCCGGTGAAGCGGAAAGTCTCCTTGAACAGCGCGACCCAGGAATCCTTGGAACGCGGGTGATGGGCGTCGAGCCAGGCGGCGAAGGAGCCATAAGCCTTGCGGATGGCGCGTAGCCGCTTGGCGTTGTCGATCACGGCGGCGATCTTGAGCCGGTTGCGGATGATGCCGGAATCCTTGAGCAGGCGCTTCACGTCGCGCTTCCCGAACGCCGCCACCTTGTTGATGTCGAAGCCGCGGAACGCCTTTTTGAAGGCGGCGCGTTTCTTGAGCACGGTGAGCCAGGACAGCCCGGCCTGGTTGATCTCCAGCACCAGGCGCTCGAACAGCACCGCGTCCCGGCGCGAAGGAAAGCCGTATTCCCGGTCGTGATAGGGGCCGTGGAACTCGTGGCTGGGCGCCAGCCGGCAATAGGCCGCGCTCATCTCAACCGCCCTGCAACTTCGCGAGCTCGTTGACCATGGCCCAATGCGCCACCAGCCAGACCAGCGCCGCCAGCACCGTGGTGGCGAGCGATTTAGCGAGAAGATGCGGCTTGGCCGGGGCGCCGGCATCGTGGCCGAGCTCGCCCTCCTCCGCCGGTTTGACGCCCCAGGGCAGCACGGCGAACAGCACGATCCACCAGATCACCACGTACATCGAGATGTCGATAGCCAGATTGCCCATGGAGATAATTATACCTGTTCCAGTTCGATCAGCGTGCCGCAAAAATCCTTGGGATGGAGGAACAGCACCAGCTTGCCGTGGGCGCCGATCGACGGCTCGCCGTCGCCCAGCACGCGCGCGCCTTCGCCTTCGAGCTTGTCGCGCGCGGCCATGATATCCGCCACCTCGTAACACAGATGATGCATGCCGCCGGCCGGGTTGCGTTCAAGAAAGGATTTGATCGGCGATTTCTCGCCCAGGGGCTCGATCAGCTCGATCTTGGCGTTGGGCAATGTGACGAACACGGTGGTGACGCCATGCGCGGGCAAGGGCACCGGGGCCGAAACCTCGGCGCCCAGCATCGCCTTGTAGACCTCGGCCGCCGCCTTGACGTCGGGCACGGCGATGGCGACGTGGTTCAAGCGCCCGATCATGTCCCGCCCCCGTCGATGCGCACCAAATGAACCTGCGTCACCGGCTTCTTGCCGTGCCAATCCTTGAGCGAGCGGCGCACGGCGAGCCTGGCCGCCTCGCGCACCGCCGCGTCGTCGCGTAATTCCTTGGCCGATAGCTCCTCCAACGCCGCCGCCACGCGGCTGCCCAGCTCCTCGGCATCGCCTTCGATGTCGATAATTCCCTGCACCGTCACTTGCGGCGACGCCAGGAGATTGCCCTTGCGGTCCATGACGATGGTCGCGAGCGCCGCGCCGTTGAACACCATACGCTGGCGGTTCTTGAGCGCCTCGCCCTTGGCGTCAAGCAGCGACTTGCCGTCGGCCACCAGCCGCCCGACCGGCACCTCGCCCACCACCGAAGCCGGCCCGGGAGCGAGCTTCACCACCTCGCCGTTCCGGGTCACGATCGCCTGCGGTACCTGGCATTGCTCGGCGAGCCGCGCCTGGGCCATCAAATGCCGCGCCTCGCCATGCACCGGCACGGCGATCCTGGGCCGCACCAGTTGATACATGCGGATCAATTCGTCCTGCGCCGGATGGCCCGAGACATGGACCAGCGCGTCGTGGTCGGTGACGATGGATATTCCGAGCTTGGCGAGTGCGTTTTGCAGCCGGCCGACGGCGCGCTCGTTGCCCGGGATCACGCGCGAGGAGAAGATCACCGTGTCGCCTTCTTCCAAAACGATATCGGGATGCTCGTCCTCGGCGATGCGCGCCAAGGCCGAGCGCGGCTCGCCCTGGCTACCGGTGCAGATGAGGAGCGCCTTCTCGCGCGGCAGATACGAGGCCTCTTCCTCGGTCAGGAAAGGCGGCACGCCCTTCAAATATCCGGTTTCGCGCGCCGCGTGCTCGATGCGCCAGAGCGAGCGGCCGACCAGCGCGGCGTGGCGATCATGCGCCCGCGCCGCTTCCGCCGCCGATTCGAGCCGCGCCACATTGGAGGCGAAACACGCCACAGCGACACGCTGCTGGCAACGCCCCACCAATTCTATAAGGGATTTCCGCACATCGGCCTCGGAACCGCCTTCGCCGGGCCGCAGCGCGTTGGTCGAATCGCAGATCATGGCCAGCACGCCCTCCTCGCCCAGGCGCTGCAACGCCGCCATGTCCGAGACCTCGCCCACCAGCGGCTCGGGATCGAATTTCCAGTCGCCGGTGTGCAGGATCGTGCCCAAGGGCGTGCGCAACACCACGGCGTTGGGTTCGGGGATCGAATGCGTCAAAGTTATCAATTCGATTTCAAAGGGCCCGACCTTGAACTTGCCCGAAAGCGGCACTTCGGTGATCGGCACGTCGTGCTCGAGCCCGGCCTCGATCAGCTTCAAGCGCAGCACCGCGGCGGTGAAGGGCGTGGCATAGACTGGGCATTTTAGCCGCGGCCAGAGATACTGGATGGCGCCGATGTGGTCCTCATGCGCGTGGGTGACGATCAGCCCGTCGAGATCGCCGGCGCGCTCGGCGATGAAGGCCGGGTCGGGCATGATGACGTCGACGCCGGGCAAAGTGTCGTCGGCGAAGGTGATGCCGCAATCCACCATCACCCAGCGGCCCTTATAGCCGTAAAGCGACATGTTCATGCCGATCTCGCCGACGCCGCCCAAGGCGAGGAAGGCCAGCTCGTCAGGCCGGTTGGGCGAAGACGCGACGCCGTTCATTTGGGACCGTTCATTTCTTGGCGTTCCGCTTGGCGATGAGATTGAGGCCCCACAGCAGCAGATGCTCGTCGGCAAGCTCGATCGCCGGGGTCGCGCCCTCAAACAGCGGCGCCAGCCCGCCGGTGGCGACGGTTTTCATCTTCTTGCCGAATTCCTTGCGGATGCGCGCGACCAGCCCCTCGATCAGCCCGATATAGCCCCAATAGATGCCGGATTGCATGCAGGCGACGGTGTCGGTGCCGATCACCTTGGCCGTGCGGCGGATCGGCACGCTCGGCAGCTTGGCGGCGGCCTCGTGCAGCGCCTGGAGCGAGAGATTGATGCCCGGCGCGATCACCCCGCCGCGGTAGTTTCCGTCCGCATCGACCACATCGAAAGTCGTGGCGGTGCCGAAATCGATCACGATCAACGGTCCCTTGAAGCGGTCATGCGCCGCCACGGTGTTGACCAGGCGGTCGGCGCCGACTTCCTCGGGCCGGTCGACCAGGGCCTTGGCGCCGATCTTCACGCCTGGCCCGCCCACCAGCAGCGGCTCGGTCTTGCAGTAATCGCGCGCCAGCCGGCGCAGGTTGAAATTGGCCTCGGGCACGACGCTGGCGATGATGGCGCGCGAGATCTTGGCGCGCGACAGTTTCGACAGCGCCAGCAGATGGTCGAGCCAAACCACGTATTCGTCGGAGGTCCGGCGCGGATCGGTGGCGGCGCGCCAGACGCCTTTCAGCTTGTCGCCGTCCCAGACGGCGAACACCGTGTTGGTGTTGTTGGCGTTGACGGCGAGCAGCATGCGACCTCCTCAGGCAGCGGGAAATACCTCGGCGGCTGCGATGCGGCGTTTTTTTCCGCCGGTTTCGAGCAGCAACGCGCCGTCTCGGTCGAGCCCGGAAAAAATCCCGGTGGTTTCCTCGCGCGGCAGCCGCACCCGGATTTTTTTGCCCAATCCGGATGCCCGTTCGAGCCATTTGCTGCGCAGGCTGGCGAAACCGCTATCCCGCCACCGCTCATACCAAATGAGCAGGGCGGGCGCGAGGGCTTCGAGCAGGCTGTCGGGCGTGACTCCGCCCACCCCCGCCGCCGCCAGGGAGGTCGCGGGGAAATCGGCCTCCTTGGGATAAGAAACGAGATTGACGCCGATGCCGAGCACGACAAAACGCGGCCTGGCATCGCCGGCGGCTTCGGCTTCCAGCAACAGGCCCGCCGCCTTCCTGTCGCCCAGCAAAACGTCGTTCGGCCATTTATAGGCGAGATTCGCGCTCTTCGGCAGAAAGCCCAGGCAGGCTTCGCCCACGGCGAGACAGGCGGCGAAGCTCAACTGCGCGGCCGCGGCCGCCGCGCAATCCGGCCGCAACACCAGCGAGGCGTAGAAATTCCCCGGCGGCGAGACCCAGGCGCGGCCCTGGCGGCCATGCCCGGCGGTCTGCTCATTTGCCATGACCAGCGTGCCCTCGGGACAGCCGGCGCGGGCGAGGCGCTTCGCCTCCTCGCTGGTGCTGTCGATGCGCGCGAGCTGCGTCAGGCGGAAGAAATCCGGCAGGCTTGGCCGCTTGCTCATCCCGCGAACAGCGCCGCGGCCACGGCGTCGGCGCCGTTCACCAGCGGATTGGGCCAGACGAAGAAGAACATGATGACCAGCGCCGCCACCAACATCACCGCCTGCACCTCGCCGCCGAAGGGCCGGTCAAATTCGCCCTTAGGCTCGTCGAAATACATCAGCTTGACGATGCGCAAATAATAGAACGCGCCCACCACACTGGTGACCACGCCGATCACCGCCAGCGCATAAAGCCCGGCGTCGATGGCGGCGAGGAAGACGTAGAGCTTGGCGAAGAATCCGGCGAGCGGCGGAATCCCCGCCATCGAGAACATGAAGATGGCGAGCGCTAGCGCCAAGGCGGGATGGGTGCGCGACAGCCCGGCGAGATCGTCGATGCCCTCGACCAGCTTGCCTTGGCGCCGCATGCACAGAATGACGGCGAAGGTGCCGATGTTCATGAACAGGTAGATCGCCATGTAGATCAGGATGCCGCGCACCCCGGCAGCGCTGCCCGCCGCCAACCCTATGAGGGCATAACCGACATGCCCGATGGAGCTGTAGGCCATCAGCCGCTTGATGTTCTTCTGGTTGATGGCGGCGATGGCGCCCAGCAGCATGGAAGCGACCGCGATCGCCCAGATGATCTGCCGCCATTCGACGAGCAATCCGCCGAAGGGCTCGACCATGACGCGCACGAACAGCACCAGCGCCGCGGTCTTGGGCGCGACCGAGAAGAAGGCGGTGACCGGCGTCGGCGAGCCCTCATAGACGTCGGGCGTCCACATGTGGAAAGGCACCGCCGAAATCTTGAAGGCCAATCCCACCGAGATGAACACGATGCCGGTGATGAGTCCGATGCCCGGGTTGTCGCTGTCGGCGAACAGCTTCGACAGGCTGTCGAAATTGGTAGTGCCGGCGAAGCCGTAAACCAGCGAGGCGCCGTAGAGCAGCATGCCCGAGGCGACCGCGCCCAGGACGAAGTATTTGAGCCCGGCCTCGGTCGAACGCACCGAATCGCGCGCGAAGCTCGCCAGCACGTAGAGCGCCAGGCTCTGCAATTCGAGCCCGAGATAGAGCGCGATGAGATCGTTGGCGGCGATCATCATCATCATGCCGGCAGTGGCGATCAGCACCAGCACCGGGAACTCGCAGCGCGCCAAGCCCTCGCGCGCGTTGAAGCGCATGGAGATCACCAGCGACAGGGCCGAACCCAGGATCACCAGCGTCTTGGCGAAATATCCCAGCCCGTCGGTGACGAACATGCCGAACAGGCTGACCTGGCGCGTCAGGCCCGCGGTGTAGGGCACGTACAGCACCAGCGCCAATGTCGCGGCCAGCGCCGCCACCGCCAGCCACGAAACCGCGCGCGCGGCGCGATCGCCGCTATAGACGCCGATCAGCAACAGCGCCATGGCGCAGCCGCCGAGGAACATTTCGGGCAAGGCGGGCAGGAAATCGGGCGAAGCGATCATCCTGCCCTCACCGCTCGGCCAGCGCGCTATGCGCGCGCTCGGAAACCTGGACGCGTTCGATCAGATTGGCGAGCGAGGGCTGCATCGGCCGCAGGAACGAGGACGGATATATTCCCATCCACAGCACCACCGCGATCATCGGCGCGAAGATCAGCACCTCGCGCGGACTCAAATCGAGCATGGTGCGCACGTCATCCTTGGTGATGGTGCCGAAGACGACGCGACGGTAGAGATAGAGCATATAGGCCGCGCCGAGGATCAGGCCGGTGGTAGCGAGGAACGCGACCCAGGTGTTGACCTGATAGGCGCCGATCAGCGACAGGAATTCGCCGACGAATCCCGAGGTGCCCGGCAATCCCACCGAGGCCAGCATGAAGATCATGAAGGCCAGCGCGTAGCGCGGCATGTTGTTTACGAGGCCGCCATAGCGCGCGATCTCGCGCGTGTGCAGCCGGTCATAAATCACGCCGACGCAGAGGAACAACGCGGCCGAAACCACGCCGTGGCTCAGCATCTGGATCATCGCGCCCTGCAGCCCTTCCGGCGTCACGGTGAATATGCCGATCGTGACGAAGCCCATATGCGCGACCGAGGAATAAGCGATGAGCTTCTTCATGTCTTCCTGCGCCAGCGCCACCAGCGAGGTGTAGATGATCGCCACCACCGAGAGCGTGTAGACCAGGGGCGCGAATGTCGCCGAGGCGTCGGGGAACATGGGCAGCGAAAAGCGGATGAAGCCGTAGCCGCCCATCTTCAACAGCACGCCGGCCAGGATCACCGAGCCCGCGGTCGGCGCCTCGACATGGGCGTCGGGCAGCCAGGTATGCACCGGCCACATCGGCACCTTGACCGCGAAGGAGGCGAAGAAGGCGAGCCACAGCCAAATCTGGAGATTGGGCGGGAAGTTGTAGGCCAACGCCTCGGTGATGTCGGTGGTGCCGGTAGCGAAATAGATCGCCAGAATCGCCAGCAGCATCAGCACCGAGCCCAAAAGCGTGTAGAGGAAGAACTTGAAGGCGGCGTAGACGCGGCGCGGGCCGCCCCACACGCCGATGATGAGGAACATCGGGATCAGCACGCCCTCGAAGAACATGTAGAACACGATGAAATCGAGCGCGCAGAACATGCCGACCATCAGCGTCTCGAGCACCAGGAAGGCGATCATGTATTCCTTGACCCGGCGGGTGACGGCGAACCAGCTCGCCAGCACGCAGATCGGCGTCAGGAACGTCGAGAGCAGCACGAAGAACAGCGAGATGCCGTCGATGCCCATGCGGTAGCCGATGTTGAAATCGGGCAGCCAGTCGGCCTTTTCGATCAGCTGGAAATCAGCGCGGCCGGGATCGAAGGCCGCCCACACCTCGACCGAGACCGCGAATGTGGCGAGCGAGATCCACAGCGCGATCCAGCGCGCGATGCGCGCAGACTCCTCCTCGCCACCGCGCAGCAGCAGAATCGCCAGCGCGCCCACAAGCGGCAGGAACGTCGTGATCGACAGCAGCGGCAGATGCGCCATGGCTCAGCCCCCCACCGACCGCAGCAGATACCAGGAGACCAGCGCCACCACGCCGATGAGCATGGCGAAGGCGTAGTGGTAGAGATAGCCGGTCTGCAGCCGGCTGGCCAAGACCGAAAGGCCGCGGGTGACGGTTGAAATTCCGTCGGGGCCGAAACCGTCGATGACCTTGCCGTCGCCGTCCTTCCACAGAATGCGGCCCAGCGCCATCGCCGGCCGCACGAAAAGAAAATCGTAGAGCTCGTCGAAATACCACTTGTTCAAGAGGAACAGGTAGAGCGCATGGAACGTCTTGGCCGTTCGCGCCGGAATTTCCGGCCACTTGATATAGGCGACCCAGGCCAAGAAGATGCCCAACAGCCCGACGGCCAAAGGCAGCGTCGAAACCCAGAACGGCGCGTGATGCGCGCCTTCGATGCTGTCGTGGTCGGCCAGCACCAGGATGGAATCGCGCCAGAAGGCGTCGCGCCCTTCGCCCACGAAGTCGTGAAAGCCGATCATGCCGGCGAAGATCGCGCCCACCGCCAGCACCACCAGCGGCAGGATCATCACCTTGGGCGATTCATGGACGTGATTCATGACCTCGCGCGAGGCGCGCGGCTTGCCGTGGAAGGTCATGAACAACAGCCGCCAGGAATAGAAGGCGGTCAGGAAGGCGGTGAGGATGCCGAGACAATAGGCGTAATTGCCGATGAATCCGCCCGCGGCCCAAGCGGCCTCGAGGATGGTGTCCTTGGAATAATATCCGGCGAAGGGCCAGATGCCGGCGAGCGACAGGCTGCCGATCCACATCAGGACGTAGGTCGCGGGAATGAGCGAGCGCAAGCCGCCCATCTTGCGCATGTCCTGTTCGCCCGACACGGCATGGATCACCGAGCCCGCGCCCAGGAACAACAGCGCCTTGAAGAAGGCGTGGGTGATGAGATGGAACATCGCCGCGCCATAGGCCGAAACGCCGGCGGCGAAGAACATGTAGCCCAGCTGGCTGCAGGTGGAATAGGCGATGACGCGCTTGATGTCGTTCTGCGCCATGCCGATGGAGGCGGCGAAGATCGCGGTGGTGCCGCCGACCACGACGACGATGCCGAGCGCCACCGGCGAGTATTCGAACAGCGGCGACAGCCGCGCCAGCATGAACACGCCGGCGGTCACCATGGTGGCGGCGTGGATCAGCGCCGAGACCGGGGTCGGGCCCTCCATCGCGTCGGGCAGCCATGTGTGCAGGCCGAGCTGGGCCGATTTGCCCATGGCGCCGATGAACAGGAGGATGCAGGCGATGGTGATGGCGTCGACGTCGAATCCCAGGAAGGGAATGGTGTTGTGCGCCACGTCGGGCGCGGCGGCGAAGACGGTGTCGAACTGGAGCGAGCCGAAGATGAGATAGACGGTGAAGATGCCGAGCGCGAAGCCGAAATCGCCGATGCGGTTGACGATGAAGGCCTTGATCGCCGCGGCATTGGCCGAGGGCCGGTCGTACCAGAAGCCGATCAGCAGATACGACGCGAGACCGACGCCCTCCCAGCCGAAGAACAACTGCACGAAATTGTCCGCCGTCACCAGCATCAACATGAAGAAGGTGAACAGCGACAGATACGCCATGAAGCGCGGGATCGATTTGTCGTGCGCCATGTAGCCGACGGAATAGATGTGCACCATGGCCGAGACCAGCGTCACCATCGCCACCATCACCGCCGACAGCGTATCGTAGCGCAGCGCCCATTCGATCTGGAGATCGCCGGTATCGATCCAGGTGAACAGGTCGATGGTGCGGCCGTGGCCGTGCAGCGCCACGTTGACGAACAACACACCGCCCAGCACCGCCGCGATCACCAGCGCCAGGCAGGTGACCAGCTGCGCGCCGCGGTCGCCGATCCAGCGGCCGAAGAAGCCGGCGATGAAGGCGCCCAGCAAGGGCAGGAAGATGGCGGCGATGGTCATCTCAGCCCTTCATCGAATTGATGTCTTCGACAGCAATGGTTCCGCGGTTGCGGAAATAGACCACCAGGATGGCGAGGCCGATGGCGGCCTCGGCCGCCGCCACCGTCAGCACGAACATGGCAAAGATCTGGCCGACTAGGTCGTGCAGGAAGGCGGAAAAGGCGACGAAGTTGATGTTGACCGCGAGCAGCATGAGCTCGACCGACATCAAAATCACGATCACGTTTTTGCGGTTGAGGAAGATGCCGAAAATGCCGAGCGTGAACAGGATGGCGGCGAGGGTGAGATAATGGGCGAGGCCGATCTCGAACATGGTCAGACCCCCTGCCCCGGCTTGACCTTGACGATCTCGATGGTCTGGGCGCGGCCGCGGCCGATCTGCTGCCCGATTTTCTGGTGGCGCACGCCTTCGCGCGCCCTGAGCGTCAGCACAATGGCGCCGATCATGGCGACCAGCAGAACCATGCCCGCCGCCTGGAAGGCATAGACGTAGCGGGTGTAGAGCAGCGCGCCCAGCGCCGCGGTGTTGGAAAGATTGTCCGGCGTCGGCGCCGCCGAGACGCCGGCGGAATCGGGCGAGAAGATCCAGGCACCGAACATCAACACCAGCTCGACCAGCAGCATGAGGCCGACCAGCGCGCCGACCGGCAGGTATTGCAAAAAGCCCTGGCGCAACTCGACGAAGTTGATGTCGAGCATCATCACCACGAACAGGAACAGCACCGCGACTGCGCCGACATAGACGATGACCAGGATCATCGCCAGGAACTCGGCCCCCAACAATACGAACAATCCCGCGGCGTTGAAGAAGGCCAGGATCAGGAACAGCACCGAATGTACCGGGTTGCGCGCCGATATCACCATAATGCCCGAGGATATCGCCACGGCGGCGAAGGCGTAGAAGGCGAGCGCCTGGATGATCATGGTCCCCTCCGCCGCCGGGTTATCTGTAAGGCGCGTCGAGGGACAGATTCGAGGCGATCTCCGCCTCCCAGCGGTCGCCATTCGCCAGCAGCTTGTCCTTGTCGTAGAACAGCTCCTCGCGGGTCTCGGTGGCGAATTCGAAATTGGGCCCTTCGACGATGGCGTCGACCGGGCAGGCCTCTTGGCAGAGGCCGCAGTAGATGCACTTGGTCATGTCGATGTCGTACCGGGTCGTCCGCCGGCTGCCGTCGGCGCGCGCCTCGGCCTCGATGGTGATCGCGAGCGCCGGGCAGATCGCCTCGCACAGCTTGCAGGCGATGCAGCGTTCCTCGCCGTTGGGATAGCGTCTGAGCGCGTGCTCGCCGCGAAAGCGCGGGCTGAGCGGTCCCTTTTCATAGGGATAATTCACCGTGACCGGGCGCCGGAACATGTAGCGCAGCGTCAGCCACATGCCCGAAACCAGCTCGAACAAGAGCAGGGAGCGCGCGGAACGGTCGAGCGTCGCCATGATCCCTCCTCAGCCCGGCAGCCAGCCGAAGAAAGTCAGCACGCCCGCCGTGGCCACCAGCCAGAACAGCGACAGCGGCAGGAACACCTTCCAACCGAGCCGCATCAGCTGGTCGTAGCGGAAGCGCGGAAATGTCGCTCGAACCCACAGGAACCCGAACAGCACGCCGGCTATCTTGAGCCCGAACCAGATCGGACCGGGAATCCAGGTGAAGGGCGCCACATCGACGGGCGGCAGCCAGCCGCCCAGAAATAGCACGCTGGTCATGGCGCTCATCAGGATCATGTTGGCGTATTCGCCGAGATAGAACAGCGCGAAGGGCATGGCCGAGTATTCGACGAAGAACCCGGCAACCAGTTCGCTTTCGCCCTCGACCAGGTCGAAGGGCGAGCGGTTGGTTTCGGCTAGGCCCGAGATGAAGAACACCACGAACATCGGGAACAGCGGCAGCGCGAACCAGACCTTCCTCTGCGCCTCGACCACGGCGGACAGATTCAAGGAGCCGACGCACAGCAGCACGCTGACGATGACGAAGCCGATCGAGACCTCGTAGGACACCATCTGCGCCGCCGCGCGCAACGCGCCGAGGAAGGCGTATTTGGAATTCGACGACCAGCCGGCCATGATGATGCCGTAGACGCCGAGCGAGGAGATGGCGAAGAGATAGAGCACGCCGACGTTGATGTTGGCCAGCACCACCCCCTTGTCGAACGGGATCACCGCCCAGGCGACCAGGCTCAGCACGAAGGTCAGGATCGGCGCCGCGATGAAGACGCCGCGATTGGCGCCGGTCGGGATCACCGTCTCTTTCATCAGCAGCTTGAGGCCGTCGGCCAAAGGCTGGAACAGGCCGAAGGGACCCACCACGTTCGGCCCTTTGCGGAGCTGCGCCGCCGCCAGCACCTTGCGCTCGGCATAGGTCAGATAGGCCACCGCCAGAAGCAGCGGCACGATGATCGCCAGAACCTCGGCGATCATCAGCGCGGTCGGCCAGCCATAGATGCGCCAGATGTCAGCCATCGGTGCCGGTCTTCTCCTGCTCGCGCTTCAAGGCATCGGCGCACTCCGCCATGGTGGGCGAGGCGCGGCTGACGGCGTCGGTGCGGTGGAAATCGGATATGGGATAAACGAAGGGCGCCGCCGCAAGCGGCCCTTCCGCGCCGAACTTGCCCCAGGCCGAGCGCGGCGCGTCGTCGATATGCGTGAAGACGGGATTGGCCGCGGCCAAACGCCGGCGCAGCGCGCCCAGGCTGTCATAGGGCAGCTTGTGGCCCAGAACCTCGGACAAGGCGCGCAGGATCGTCCAATCTTCGCGCGCATCGCCCGGCGGGAACACGGCGCGGCGGCCCAGCTGCACGCGGCCTTCGGTGTTCACATAGGTCGCGTCTTTCTCGGTATAGGCGGCGCCGGGCAGCACCACGTCGGCGCGCGTGGCGCCGGCATCGCCGTGATGGCCCTGATAGATGACGAAGGCCTTGCCCAGCCGTTTCATCTCGATCTCGTCGGCACCCAGCAGATAAACCACCTCGATCTCGCCCTTCGCCGCGCCCGCCAGAATCCCCGCCACATCCTTGCCGCCCGGCCCGGGCACGAAGCCCAGATCGAGCCCGCCGACGCGCGCGGCAGCGGTGTGCAACACGTTGAAGCCGTTCCAATCCTCGCGGATCATGCCCGTGCCCATAGCCAGCTTGCGCGCGAGGGCGAGAATGGCCGCGCCGTCCTTGCGCGCCAACGCACCCATGCCAAGGATCAGCATCGGCTTTTTCGACGCTTTGAGGGTCTCGCTCCATTCGTGCTTGCCGGCGGCCAGTTCCTTGAGCGTCTCCGGCCTGGAGCCAAGCGGAACGGCGGGATATGTCAGATCGCGCTTGGGTCCGATCACGCCGACCTTGAAGCCGCCCTGCAGCCAGCGCTTGCGCAAGCGCGCGTTGATGATCGCCGCCTCGACGCGTGGATTGGTGCCGATGAGCAGACAGGCATCAGCCTGTTCGATCCCGGCAATGGTGGTGTTGAACACATAGCTCGCGCGGCAGGACGGATCGAGCGCGGCTCCGTCCTGGCGGCAATCGAGATTGGGCGAACCCAACGCCGCCATAAGATCCTTCAGGGCGACCATCGCCTCGCAATCCACCAGATCGCCGGCGATCGCGGCGATGCGGGAACCCGCCACGCCTTTGAGCCGCACAGCTATGGCGGCGAAAGCTTCCGGCCATGTCGCCTCTTCGAGCTTGCCCGCTTTGCGAATCAAAGGCCGGTCGAGGCGGCGCTTGACCAAGCCGTCGACGGCGAAGCGGGTTTTGTCGGAAATCCATTCCTCGTTCACATCCTCGTTGAGCCGCGGCAACACGCGCAGCACCGAAGGGCCGCGCGCATCGACGCGGATGTTGGAGCCGACCGCGTCGAGCACGTCGACGCTTTCGGTCTTGGTCAGCTCCCAGGGCCGGGCGACGAAGGCATAGGGCTTCGCCGTCAGCGCGCCGACCGGGCAAAGATCGATGATGTTGGCCGACAATTCCGAGGTCAGCGTCTTCTCGATATAGGTGCCGATCTCCATGCTCTCGCCGCGGCCGGTCGCGCCGAGGTCTTCGACCCCCGCGATCTCGGTGGCGAAGCGGATGCAGCGCGTGCAGTGGATGCAGCGGGTCATCGATGTCGCGACGAGCGGCCCGAAATCCTTCTCCTTCACCGCGCGCTTCTGCTCGAGGTAGCGGCCGCGGTCGAAGCCATAGGCCATGGCCTGGTCCTGCAGATCACATTCGCCTCCCTGGTCGCAGATTGGACAGTCGAGCGGATGATTGATGAGCAGGAATTCCATCACGCCGTGGCGCGCCTTCTTGGCCTTCTCGCTGTCGGTGTGGATCACCATGCCGTCGGCCGCCGGCATGGCGCAGGAGGCGATCGGCTTGGGCGCCTTTTCCTGCTCGACCAGGCACATGCGGCAATTACCGGCGATGGCGAGGCGCTGGTGATAACAGAAATGCGGCACTTCGAAGCCGGCCTGCTGGCAGGCCTGCAGCACGGTCATGCCCGCCGGCACCTCGACCGCTTTTCCGTTGATGGTGAGCTTCGGCATCGCCCTACTCCGCCGCCAACTTGCGGTATTCCCGGATGCGCCGCTCCATCTCGGGACGGAAATGGCGGATCAGCCCCTGGATCGGCCACGCGGCGGCATCGCCCAGCGCGCAGATGGTGTGGCCCTCGATCTCGTAGGAGACTTCCAGCAGCATGTCGATCTCGCGCGTCTCGGCCTCGCCCTTGACCATGCGCTCCATCACCCGCCACATCCACCCGGCGCCTTCGCGGCAAGGCGTGCATTGGCCGCAGCTCTCGTGCTTGTAGAATTTGGTGAGGCGCGCGATCGCCTTGACGATGTCGGTGCTTTTATCCATCACGATCACCGCCGCGGTGCCCAATCCCGATTTGACGTCGCGCAGCGCGTCGAAATCCATCAGCACGGTGTCGCAGATCGATTTCGGGATCACCGGCACGGAGGAACCGCCCGGGATCACGCCCAGAAGATTGTCCCAACCGCCGCGTACGCCGCCGGCATACTTATCGACGAGTTCCCGGAGCGGAATGCCCATCGCCTCTTCGACATTGCACGGCTTTTCCACGTGACCGGAGATGCAATAGACCTTGGTGCCTTCATTCTTGGGCCGGCCGATGCCGGCGAACCAGGCGCCGCCGCGGCGCAGAATGGTCGGCACCACGGCGATGCTTTCGACGTTGTTGACCGTGGTTGGGCAGCCGTAAAGGCCGACGCCGGCGGGG
>Ga0209333_1000538_pt1 | contig 21028 bp, 18 predicted proteins | sample BlaSpr_A8_OM2_O3_FD_187982 | JGI IMG/M metagenome (GOLD analysis project Ga0209333, IMG submission 187982) | Forest soil microbial communities from Thunder Bay, Ontario, Canada - Black Spruce, Ontario site 2_A8_OM2_O3 (SPAdes) (version 2) | ecosystem: Environmental > Terrestrial > Soil > Boreal... | reverse complement strand
TACCTCAGATTTACCATTTGATTTGATACCGCAAGACCCGAACCTGAGCGACGCGGAGATGATCACCAATCGCCACGGAGGAGGCGGTCGTTCGGTAGGCGTGAATGCCCCAGGGTCGATGGTGGCCGTGTCACGGCAACTGCATGTCGACGAGATCAAGCACGCGGAGTCCCAGTTGGCTAGTGCGAACATCGTCATCTACCCAATAGATGTAGGCGGCTTGGTCGGCGGCATGGAAGGGAGTTCCGCAGTCCACAGTTCAGGTCTCTATGCCGACGACCTCAGCGAGGGCGCCCTTCGCCAAACCGCTGGACTGCAAGCCAATCAAGGATCAATGCAAGAAGTGGCAGCGGAGACTGGTGGCAAGGCCTATCTCAATCAGAACGAAATTGGGTTGGCCGAAAACCAGGCTGTATCTGACGACAGGGCCTCTTATTCTCTGGGCTACTATCCCGACAACGACAAGTGGGATGGGAGATATCGCAGCATCAAAATCAAGCTAAGCCAGGGCAACACCGAGGTCCGCTATCGCAAGGGCTATTTTGCGATTGATCCCGGAGAGGCTAAGTATAACAACAACAATGACGACAGCTATGAGCAGGATGTCGCGTCGGCTCTCCAGGTAAACGCGCCCGCCACCCAAGTGACGTTCATGGCGCAAACCAAGCCCACTAATCCCGGGAAGATGCAGGTAATTTTTCTGATCGACGCTCATACTTTGTTCGCGGAAGATTCCGTCGACGGTGTGAAGATGAACGTAAATCTGTATGCAGCCATCTATAGCTTGGATGGAAAAATGCTTGGCAACCGAGGTATCAAGATTGACCGTATGTTCGACGCCGCCAGCTACCAGCAGATCCTCGCCAGGGGGATGATGGTGCCAATCGATATGGAAATTCCCGCAGGCAGTGCAGAACTCCGGCTGGCTGTGCTCGATAACAAGACCGGATTCATCGGAACCGTGAGTGGCCCGCTCACACAATAGTTTCAAGACCCAGATGCAAACGCAAACAGGCGACGGAGAGGGACAAACGATTATTTGGGATATTTCACCTTGATGCTACTGCGTTGTAGGCAACGTAACCGCGATCGTCGCGACAATCGGAACGCCCGCGGTGAACGGCGAGCCGAGAGCTTGCGTGATGGCTCCTGTACTCCCATCAATGCTAAACAACGGAGATCGCGGAGGGAGAGCCACTGCTTCCGAAATAAGTGGTGTTCGGCACGTAGAGATGGTCTCCCAGCACCTGCATGAGATTGACGATCGGGGCGCTGGTATCCGCCATCGGCGTGAGAGCCCCGCTCGATGTATTCACCTGAAACTCTAGAATTGTCTCTGGCCACGAAGTGTATGGTTCCTACTCGACTGTGCTAATGGTTCAATGGTATTGCGCCTTACCGATGGATGTGCGATTAATGTCTACTAATACAATAGGGTTTATCCGGGGGCAGAACATGCAAGAAAAAAGAGAACGGTGGATGGAATTGGTGGCAATGGTGGCTGACGAACAGGACCCCGAAAAACTAAGCGAACTGGTGAAAGAAATCGATCAGCTCCTGGCAGAAAAACGAGATCGTCTCAATCGTTTACATCTTCCTTCCAAGCCTTCTGAATAGAACTAATCCCAGTCGTTTCGACCTCCGGCAACCTGAGGCGGCCTCGAAACTGCGCATTCCTTGAATCGTCTACCGCACGTTAGTTCTGGATTCTTGTTGGGCTACTCGGGCACGGTGCCGCTTGGAGGGAATTGCGCGTGGCGGCTTTCTCTTGGAGTTTCTTTATCAATACGGTCGAGCAGTTTTTGAATTTTGCGGTCTTCATGACACTGCGGATAATTCGGGCTGGCTCTCATGGAGCCAGTCTGCCTGACGAAACTTCGGAGCCCAAGCGGGCGGACTCTCTCAGTGAGATTTGTCAACGTAGTGTTACAACCATAATCACCAGCGAAAGCACCAAACCGGGAACCACGCAGCCAGAGCCGCGCCGAGTTGCAACGCAAGAACGAGTAGCGCTTGCTTGTACTGGATCGGAAGCCACTTAATTAAGATGAAAGGCGATGACAGGCAACTGTCCTACCATGAGTATTTGCCATGTGTGGGCGGCGATCCCCTCGTCTGCCTGAGGCGCAATGCCGACTATCACAGCATAACCAAGCACGATGGCCAAAGCGGTAGCCGACATCACTAGTGGAAGGCATGCGCTCGGTCGATTCAGCAAAGCTTTCATAGGGTCCCCCCATGACATTCAGGAAATTTTATAGCGGCATCCAGGAAACGGGCCAGTGGGTGCAATGGATATTTCGCAACCATTAAGTTCAGTTGGGTGTCTTTGGGCCGCTATCAGATGTGGCAGAGAGATGGAAGTTCACTCGTACGTTGATTTGCACTGCGACGGGTTTGCCGTCTTTGGTTGCAGGGGAAAATTTCCAGTTCTTCACGGTGTTCATGGCTGCCTCATTAAACTCGGGGCTAAGCAGACGAGCAACTCTGATCTCGCGCGGCACACCTTCAGGGCCGACGACAAGCCACAATACAACTGTCCCTGTGCAACGGCGACGATCACGCTCCCCAGCTTTACTGGGTGTACGAGCAACGCATGGGCTCGTGCTATCTGGGATGATGCGAACCAAGTTGGAATTGGCTTTCGATTTCCCCAGGCTGGAGTTTCGGAGATCGGTTCGGCAACAGACGCCATACCGCGGCCACAGCCGGAACCGCGGACTATTCGCGAGCATTTCAGCGCGCCTTCGATTCGCAGCCCGGAGGTCGCTTGCGCTGAGAGGCCTGATATCCGGCGCTTCGAAGGGTCTCTTCGGCTCGCAATCGCTCGAGAATCATTGGGTATAGCTGCGAGAGGAGGAACGGCTGCTCCCAAAAGCTGTCCAGCGAAGTTGATATAGTGGGTTCGTGTTGAACATCTTTTTCCAAGGTGCCACACCTCGTCGGGGCCACGGTGTGACCTCGATATTCCGCCACTTGGGAGCATTCGGTCTCTTCTTCCTTGCCATTCTCGATAGCTCTCCACTGCCGACATTTGGAGGCCCTGACATCTTGACGGCAATTCTTGCGGCCAGCCACCGCAATCCGTGGTATGAGTACGCGGCAGTTGCAACGGCGGGATCAGTGATCGGAGCATACCTCACGTTCAGAGTCGCACGAAAAGCTGGAGCGGCGTATCTGCACAGCAAGTTCGCGCATCGGAAACTGGATGCCGTTCTCAACTTTTTTCAGAAATGGGGCACCAGTGCTCTTGCTGTCTCTACGGCAGTACCGATTCCAATGCCCACAAGCATGCTTTTCGCGGCAGCAGGGGCCTCGGACTACGGTGTCGGGAGATTTCTGACGGTAGTGATCATTTGCCGAAGTGCACGTTACGCCTTCATCGCAATCATCGCGGATCACTATGGACGCCATTTTGTCCGTGCTCTGCGCCATCCATCCCAATATTGGGGCTGGCTGCTGTTGTCCGCAGCGGTCATCGTCGGCTTGATCATGGCTGGAATTGTGCTCAATAAACGACTGGCGGCTCCAACGAGTGCAGAATCTGCGTAACGACGACGAGGCCTGTTCCCTCCCGGGCTCGCGCAGCCTCAGAGTCGGCTCTTCTCGTAGTAGCGGCAGCGAGGATATCGTTCATGGCAGACTCAGTGATCATCGGGTTTTACAGCGACACCCAACCGGATCATCGCGGTCGTTATCTCCACGAGATTCAAGATTGGCCGAATGATCAGTTGGAAGCCGTTCACGACTACGTACAATGGCTCTTCCCCTTGCCCGAGCTGAGTGGTTTCAATCTTGCCGCGCCCGTTCTGGACCGAGAATCCATTCAGGAGTTTCGGGCGCGTCCTGATCTGCAAGAGAAGTTGCGAGTCTCCTTCCTGCGCATGATGAACTTCTACGGGCTTGAGGCTCATTCAGGAGAGCGGATCGTGGTCACTCGCTCTCCGAATTTTGTCGCCAAGGCGACGGGATGGCTTTCTCCCGGAAACCACAATCATCTGCGGATCACGAGAATCTTGCGTTGTTTGAGTTTGCTCGGGCTGGAAGCTGAGGCGAAGACGTTCTTCGAGTGCTTGTCAGAGATTTACGAAGATGAGCAGAATAAACCGATGCCCGCAATCAGCGACGAAACGATGCAGTACTGGACAGAAGCCGTGGGCGATGCTGTCAGCGGCTAGCCGAGGGCGGATGTTCTAGGACGAAGCGTCCCTTGATTTCCGCAGCAGCCATGTAAGGCTTTCTAAGCTTTGTCCATCTCGACGGAGACGGGGGGGTAACAGACTTCCCAGCAAGGCGCACCGTCCCGTTCGTCGGGTCGTAGCTCAAAGTTGGTTGGCAGACCCAGCAATTGACCAAGCCTGACCCACTGTCCGCGAGTGCGCGCCAGCTTTCCCTGAACAGCCTCGCGAAGTATGGTTTCTGACAACGACATTTCCTGAGCCAGCCTCTCGTACGATATTTTGCAGTAGGTGACTGTTTCCTGCACGAGCGAACTCAGGTATTGACCTGCAAAGGCCTTGGTCAGTGGTGAATCGCGAGGCGGCCTACCGTTCCATTTGTGATCATCGCAACTCTCGACGGCGGGCACTAGGGTCGGGTCATCTTGCCGCAGCTTCTTTGTGAAGGTCCGCGTAGCGTCTTTGTCAGGAGGATGTTCGTCACCTTGCCTGCCTGATCCGGGGTTCTGCTTCTCGGAAGTGTGCGAGTCCGACTTCATAGGCTTCCCTCATGTTGCGCCCTCATCACAGCCGGGTCAATGGCCCATCCGTAATTAACACGATGGCGCACCTCCGGTGGCCCATCGGAGCCATTCCGTCCGACGGCGCAGGAGCTTAGCATTCAATTGAGCAGACTTCGGGGGAGGGCTGTTCGAACGAGCGTTCTTGACTCTAACTGGAGTCTGGGGCGCTTTCGTTTTTTTTACCACTGACTATTTGCCGAGCGATGATTCGAGTGATGAAGTGATGATCCCGCCAGAACGTTACGGATGTACCAGCGTGAAGTCAGCATTGTCGCGTTGTTGGCGTGTAAAAAAGGAGATATTGAGCCGAACGGTCACACATCCAGCCCAATCGATCGCATCAGCGCCAGCCCGTTGCTCTTCGTGACCACGCCTGCTCGTAGCTTGTAATCGAAGTGCATCCTTCCGTCCTCAAAGTCTTCCTGAAAATGAACATTGCAGAGTTGACCATTCAGTGAGCCGCCAATGTCGGCCAGCGCCAGATCGTGGGTACTCACCAATCCGATAGCTCCGCGATTCAGCAGAGCATGGACGATGCCTTCTGCTCCGACGCGGCGGTCACCTGAGTTTGTGCCCTGCAACAGTTCATCCAGCAGGAACAACAATGACGGACCACCATCACCCGCAAGATCAAAAAGCTTACGGAGGCGGGTGATCTCCGCATAAAAGCGCGAGCTACCATCCTGCAAAGAATCGTTGACGCGGATGCTAGCACCCACATGCAGCGCAGTGAGTCGAAGGCCCTGCGCCCGAACGGGGGCACCAGCCATCGCAAGCACAGCATTGACCCCGACTGTTCGCAGTAAGGTGCTCTTGCCAGACATATTCGATCCACTTACCAAGAACACACGTTTACCATCGGCGAGACGGACATCATTACGAACGCATCTTGCTGCCGGGACGAGGGGGTGCCCGATCTCTATCCCCTCAAAAAGTGCGGCATCATCTCGGAGAAACTGCGGAAATGGATCGAGGGGGTGCTCATAGTTGTAGTTGGCAAAACAGATGACTGCTTCGATCTCGCCAATCACCCTTAACCAAGACCGTACCGCGTGTCCGTGGGCATGCCTCCACCGTTCTGCCGCAAACCCCACTTGCACCGAGTACATGATAGGAACATTTAAAATTCCTACTATCATGTTGTGGCGTGAGTGGATTAAATCAACGATGGTTCTGAGGCGGGCGATAGCGTGGGAACCTGCAATTTGGTGTGACAAAAGTTCGGCTTGCAGAGATTCAAGGCGTGGCGCACGAAAGCTGTGCTGTTCGAGCCGCGCCAAGATGCCCGAAAGCAAAGTCAAATCACCTAACGCCTGTTCGGAGCCATGCAAGAGTTCTTCCAGCGGCTTGCGTAATCGATAGGCTATAACTGCCTCAATCAGGACAATCAAAATAAACGGCGTAGCGATTCCAAGTACTCCCCAAACCACAGCGCCTCCTATCGCCGAAACGCAGAGAATCGCTGCCGACCATCGAATCCACTCGGGCTTCATTTGGTTCGCCGCTTCTGCCCAGTGCAGCAATCCTTCTGGAAATACCCCCACACTGGCATCCTCACCGAGTATCGCCAAGTCCTCCCGGAGATCGAGTTGATCCCGCAGTTCACGAACCGCCCCATGACGCTCCCCAATCTGGTCAACCGTCGAAGGCGAGAGCAGCCACCCCGCGAGGGTCTCCTCCCCCATACGTGTGCGTGCAGTTGAGAGAAGTTCGAACAAACCGCCTCGCCCGAATAAGTCCAGATCGGCTGCATACACATGATGGGGATCGTTGAAGCGTTCGCCCGTTTGTCCTGTACCCGTCCAGCGGTCTTCGATCCGAGCGAATCCCTTCTGATAGAAGGAAACCCCACGCCGGGCTAGTTCTCGGGATCGCAAGGTGCGCGAATGATAAGCAGCAACGAGCACGAACAGGATCAGCGGCACTACTATCCACCAAAGCGAGAGAGCGTGCCTCTTGAGGGATTCCCAAGCTATGCCCGATGTCGCCAAGGCCAGCAATAAACGAACGTACCCGAGACGAATGTGAATTTGCTCGTAACGAGCGACACGACATTCGCGATCCTTGAGCCGCCGCTTATATTCTTCGACCGCCAGCACAGCTTGAGAATACATCAGGTGCTTTGCGAGAGTTCTGGGCGCTGACCTGATTTTCGCATTCAAAATGGAGCAGGAGGTGCGACTCTGAAGCGTCATCTCTCGTTGACTCGTCTTCCTCGCATCCCTAACATTGCATGCTGAGCCCTGCGCCCATTCATGATCGGCCAAACCATCTCGCATTACCGCATTGTCGAGAAGTTGGGCGGCGGCGGGATGGGTGTGGTCTACCAAGCTGAGGACACGCGCCTTCATCGTTTCGTTGCACTGAAATTCTTGCCGGAAGCTGTCGCCCGTAATCCGCAGGCGCTCGCCCGATTTCAACGTGAAGCCCAAGCCGCATCCGCCCTGAACCATTCAAACATCTGCACGATTTATGACATCGGCGAGCAGGACGGGCAGGCATTCATTGCGATGGAGTTTCTGAACGGTGCGACACTGAAGTACCGCATCGCTGGGCGACCGATGGACACCGAACTGATCCTGTCGTTGGCCATCGAGATTGCGGACGCGCTCGACGCTGCTCATGCCGCTGGCATCATCCATCGCGACATCAAGCCTGCCAACATTTTCGTCACTAAGCGCGGACACGCGAAAATTCTGGATTTTGGGCTGGCCAAAGTCACTCTCGCAGGCGGTTCTTCGAGCAACATTGCGTCTTCGCGCACGCAGACGTTGACTGTTGACGAGGAGCACCTGACCAGTCCCGGTTCAGCTCTTGGCACCGTTGCTTATATGTCGCCAGAGCAGGCGCGTGCGAAGGAACTCGATGCGCGAAGCGATCTATTCTCGTTTGGAGCTGTCCTCTATGAGATGGCCACAGGGCAGTTGCCCTTCCGAGGGGAGAGCGCGGCAACCATCTTCGAAGCGATCCTGAACCGTGCACCTATTTCTGCTATGCGGCTGAACTCCGACCTGCCACCCAAGCTGGAAGACATTATTAACAAGGCTCTCGAAAAAGACCGCAACCTCCGCTATCAGCACGCAACGGAAATGCGAGCCGACCTGCAACGTTTGAAGCGGGACTCCGAGAGCGGACACAGTCCTGCAGCAAGTTCGGGCACGGTGGCCGTTGACAAAGCTCCTGCGGCGCGGGTTGCGAAACACTGGAAAATTGCGGTTCCCGTCCTGATGGTCGCGTTGTTCGTTGCGGGGGGGCTTTACTATCGTTCGCATCAAAGCGAGCGCTTCAAGGAGAAAGACACCATCGTTCTCGCCGATTTTGCCAACAGCACAGGCGATCCGATATTCGATGACACGCTGAAGACGGCGCTCGCCGTTTCCTTACGGCAATCACCTTTCTTGAATGTGCTTCCCGACAGCCAAGTCGCGAAGACCTTGAAATTGATGACCCGTCCAGCCAACACGAAACTCACGCCCGAAGTCTCTCGCGAGCTTTGCCTGCGGGCTGGCAGCAAGGCATATATTGCCGAAGCGATTGGCAGTCTGGGCAGCAAATATGTGCTGGAATTGAAGGCTGTGGATTGCCAGAGCGGGGACACGCTCGCGGAGGAGCAGGTAACGGCGGCCGCTAAGGAGAAGGTGCTCGACGCGCTGGGGGAGGCGGCATCCAAGCTGCGCGGCGAACTGGGCGAATCGCGCACTACGGTGCGGAAGTTTGACGTTCCGCTGGCACAGGCCACCACATCTTCACTGGAAGCACTGAAAGCGTTCAGCCTTGGTTTAGAGGCCTATCGGGAGAAAGGCCCGACGCAAGCCTTGCCGCACCATCAACGCGCTATCGAGCTTGATCCAAACTTTGCGATGGGCTACCGGGCAGTAGGCGTAGACTACTGGACTCTAAATGAGACGGGACGAGCCCGGGAGTACATCGCCAAGGCGTTCCGATTGCGTGAACGCGCCAGCGAGCGGGAAAACCTGATGATCAACTCCGACTACTATTTGCAGGTAACCGGGGAACTGGATAAAGCGGCCCAGACATTTCAAGAGCTTATCGATAATTACCCGAACGAAGATGGGGCCTACAACGATTTAGGCTTAGCATTCGCCAATCAGGGTCAGTATGAGAAGGCTGCCGAGGCGACTCGCCGTGCAGGTCAGATTGCACCAAACAAGGCGGCTTGGCATGGCAATCTCGCGAATCACAGCCTCGCCTTGCAAAACTTCGACGAAACACGGCAAGTCCTCCAAGACGCGCAGGCACGAGACATGGATGATGTGGTATTCCACAACGCTCTCTACATCCTTGCCTTTGTCGGGGCTGATTCCGCAGCGATGTCGGCACAGCAAAAATGGTACGCTGCCACGCCCGGGGCTGAGGATGTTGGACTTGCTCTCGCTTCCGACACCGAGGGGTATCACGGTCATCTGCGGAGGGCACAAGAACTGACAAAGGAGGCGGTGGAATCCGCTGTACGAGAGGACGCCAAGGAGAATGGAGCGATTTATCTAGCAATCGCTGCGCAACGCGAAGCGGCTTACGGAAATGCAGCGGAAACCCGGCAGGCAGCGGCAGAGGCTTTGAAGCTTGCTCCTGCGAGTCAGGGAGCCGAGGCTGAAGCGGCGTTGGCATTCGCTATGGCGAGCGATACGCCGCGAGCCGAATCATTGGCGCGAGACTTAGGGAAACGCTTCCCATTGGATACGCAGATGCAATTACTTTGGCTGCCTACGATTCAGGCACAATCAGCACTGGATAGAAGGAATCCGACCGCCGCCCTCAATATCCTGCAAGCTGCTTCACGGATCGAGTTGGGCAGCATTCCGTTCGTCAACAATATTTCCTGCCTCTATCATGTGTATCTACGCGGCGAGGCATACTTGGCAGCCGGACAGGGCAGTGCGTCCGCTGCCGAGTTCCAGAAGATTCTCGACCACAGCGGGATCGTCTGGAACTGCTGGACAGGAGCGTTGGCGCATTTGGGCGTGGCTCGGGCAAACGCTTTACAGTCGAGAACCTTGCGAGGAGCGGATGCTGACGCTGCACGCGTCCGGGCGCTTGCTGCCTACAAAGATTTCCTTACGCTGTGGAAGGATGCCGACCCCGACATCCCGATCTTGAAGCAAGCCAAAGCGGAGTACGCGAAGCTGCAATAGCGCGTTTATCCTGCCACCAAAAGCCGCTCATAATGAAGGATTACCCCAGCCCGACTCGCAGCCACTTGCGGTGGTAGCGAAGTCAACGGGATCGGTTCCGCGCAAACGTCACATTTCAGCAGCAAGCAGGAGAAAGATGGCGGCGGCTGCACGGGCACATTGGGCGGCGTTCCGAGCAGCGAGCTTAATAGCTCAGGGATACTGCTCGGATCCGAGAGGGCCTTGGGTTTGGCTGCTGGGTAGGCAAGACGATATTTGTGTGAATGCTTGACGGGAACCGCGTGCGTGGAGTTGTTAACAAGCCCAAACCTTTTTCTTTGATGGAATGAGAGGCTCCGGGAACCTTCCCCAGTTTCCCGAACCCTCCCACCCCTCAGCTTGCCGGACTCTTCTTTTTGAGTGCGGCGAGCGAACCCGATTAATGAATGTGATCTTGCTCCCGATCAAGAGAAACGTCCATGGAGCCAGACTGAATCCGTATGAATTGATCTGAATGATTTCATCGTGGTGGAACCATGATGAAGAAGCCGTCAGGAAGTTGGAGGGCTGGATTTTGGGCGGTTGTGTAAGGGGGGTGAGTATGCTCGCCGCTCCACGGTCAATGGTCGGGTCTGCACTAACTAGGACTTCGCAAGCGTCGTCGAGGTTCTGGATGTCCTGATTGCGCTCACACTTGTCGGACGGGACGCCAGATGAGTTACACAATACCTACGACCCTGTTCGGAGGCAATCTCACACTGTTTTGTTCCTTCGGCGAACTCGCAGCGCCACGCCTCGCAAGTGCATCGGAAACCTCCCGCGAGACTCTTGTTCCAATGATGGATGTGCTTCCGACGCGAGGAGACTGGCATAAACCTCACCTTGTCTCGCATTCTACTTCCGTGCTTTCTCTCGCGAGTGTGCAATTGTGAACAGCGCCACTTCGGCTTCGGTGGCATCCTCAGTTTTTAGAGTGCGTGTGGGTGGTTCATTCGTATTGCAGAGGACGGGTAGACTCTACGTCCTCGGCTAACCCCATAACTCGAAGATGTCGTCCTGCAAGGCGTGTGGCCCCGTCGTGCTCTGAGCCTTGTAGATGGGTTGCGCTGTTACATGGTGGGTTTGTCATGCATACGCCACATCACATGAGTGTCGAAAGCTTTACGGCTGAAGAAGCTTTATTCCTGGCAACAGCGTGCCTTGAATACCCCGACAAGAACATGAACTGCGTTCGGTGCGGGACGCGAATCAAGTGGGAAGTGGCGTTCATCTCCACACACTGCCTGACTGAACTTTGTATTGGTACCGGAAAAATAACTCCAGTTGATATTCCATACTGTCCCCGGTGCGAGGAATTACCGCATGAGCGAGGTTGCTTTCATGTCCGAGTGGGGCAAGATGTGGCGGCACAACTAGCAAGTTGACCCTCGCCGAAAGTCGTTTCCAACTGCACCGAAAAACTGAGCAATTTTGGACAGTCAATCCTTCGTGGCTGCGTTACCATCACCACACAGATGTGGCGCTTGCAGTTGCTTGGCGGAATCCAAAGCCCAGTGCACACCACAAAAACGATGCATAAAGTTTGGTGTCCCAGCGCCATTTATCTCGTGCAAGAGCTGAACGCCGGGGCGGACGAGGGACAGTGGGTTACCGCGCCCGTACCGGAAATACTTTGCAATGGGCATGCTACCCATCCGCCAGACCACGCGAGAGATAGATCACGAGCGGTCGGAGCAAAAAGTGTAGGAGCCAGCAGCTAGCTGATCCGATGTTCGGGTCTTGCCCATGTCCTACCACTTCATTTCGCAATACTGTTCTGCACTCGGAGGTAGTCGTACACATGGAAGCAGTCAAGGCAGCCCCCTCACAACCAATCCACGTCAAGCACTGGAAGCCGCAGGATTGGATCGACCATGCTTCGTTTGGCGTAGGGCAAGTCAGCGAGGCTCGGGGAGATAAACTGGACATTGATTTCGTTAACGGTGGCAGGCGAACGCTACTTAAATCGACGGAATTGAACCGAGCCGTTGCGCCCGACGCGGGTTTCAAGTCTCCTCGGGCCAAAGGCAAACCTCGCACCATACAGTTGAAGGTGAAAAGCCCCCGAAACGATCATTAAATGAACGAGAGCCAGTCTCTCACGCCAGACAAAGCACATGGCAGTTCGTGCCCCTCTGCGATGTAAGCAGATGGCGGATTTACGGCTCGCTAGCCATCAATCCCTACCACCCTCTAATAAAAAATCGAGTATCCGAAACCAAAACGCACAATCTGGTAGCAGGCAGGAAAAGAATCGCACGGGCGCAGCGGGCGAAGTTAAAGGCGCGGCAGCAGAGGAAGGCGGCTTAATGGCTTGGGAGCCTGCTCGGATGTGAGAGGGCGTTGGATTCGGGTACTGGGTAAGCAAGAAGATATCAGCGAGGACGGCCATTTTCTACTCCTTAGGGACATGGCTGTTCGAGCGTGACGCCGGCGTTGTTGAAGGCGACACACGCTGGCGCCGGTGGATGAATTCAATAGTTCGCCGGGCCAGTCCGATCCCTGCTTGAATCTCTGCATTCGCCAAACCGCTTCCGGCCAACTTCCTCCCGACACATGGAGAATCTCATGGCCCTGTGAAATCTTCTTGCGCAGGGTTGCGTGCACTTGATAGGACAGGACGGACAGACCATCTATCTGGTGCAATCGGCGCGCGCCGTGCGCATCGGCTTGGCCTTCAGTTTCTAGAATCCGCAGATTGAAATCTGTGTTTTTGTAAACTTGTCGATGCCGGCTTGCCGGCGTGGATTCAAACACCGAGATTATCGGCGATCACTCCGAGCGCTCACCGCGCTGATCCCTCCCATCAACTCTTTCTATGACATTCAGTACTATTCTTTAGCGCGCTCTCGTTTATAATGCCGCGAATCTCAAGTGGAAGTGTAGTTGCATCTGGCGGAGCATGAGTCTGTTCCAGTGCCCGCGATGACGAAGGAGAACCGCGAATGAAACTGCGCATGCTGATGGTGTTCGTTCTGCTCTCGACGGCCATGCTGGTGGGCCAAACGTTTCGTGGGACAATCCTAGGCTCCGTGACCGATCCCTCCGGAGCAGTCGTCGCCGGAGCGACCGTCAAAGTGCGCAATTTGGCCACCGGGCTCGAACGCGCGACGGCGACCAGCGCCGACGGCAGCTACAACGTGCCCGAGTTACCCATCGGCACCTATTCCGTGACCATCACGCAGACCGGATTCAAGACATTTGTCGCTACCACAGTGGCAGTCGACGTGGCCACGGAACGTCGTGTTGATGCTTCGCTCAAGACTGGAGCGGTCGCGACTCGAGTCGAAGTATCGGCGGAGGAGTTGCCGCTGGTAGAGACGACGTCGAACACCCTCGGCGGAGTGATCAACTCGGAAACCGTGGAGAACATGCCGGTCAATGGCCGCGATTACACCAAACTTATCTACCTCAATCCCGGCGTGGCCGGCTCTCCCGATCAGATTTCCGACTCGCCGGGCTCGTTCGGCGAGTTCTCGATGAACGGCGCCCGGGGGCGCTCCAACAACTATTTGCTCGACGGCACCGACATGAATGATGGCTACCGCAATGATCCGGCGATCAACGAGGCAGGTGTCTTCGGAACTCCCGCGACCATTCTTCCGCTCGACGCTGTCGCCGAAGTCAACGTGCTTTCGAACTTCGAGCCCGAGTACGGCCGCAACGCCGGCGCAGTCGTCAATATTGTCACCAAAAGCGGCACCAATAAAATTCATGGTACTGCCGGAGAATATTTCCGCAACGACGCGCTCGATGCCCGGAACTATTTCGACCCTGTAGGTACACCCAAGGCTCTGTTCCACAACAATCAATTCGGCGCTTCGCTGGGTGGGCCGATCATCAAGGACCGGACGTTCTTTTACGTCGACTATGAAGGCCAGCGGGAGCCGGTAGGCGTGGTGACAATCGCCAACGTGCCGACGGGCACTGCTGCCGACGGAGGGCTGCAGCCGAGCGATGCCAGCAACCCGGTGATCGCGGCTCTGTTGGCGCGTAATCCATGGCCGGCTCCGAACTTGTCGAACCCGAATCCCGGTCAGGTCTCCGCCAATGGCACGGCTTCCGTCATCTCGCCTTCCTACAACGATCTGACCAGCATGATTGTGAAGATCGATCACCAAATCAACACCGACAATCATCTCACCGGGCGCTATTTCTTCGGTGACAGCATCCAGTCGTTCCCGCTGGCCCTTACCGCCACCGGCGGTCAGTTGCCGGGTTTTAACACCTTCACGCCAACACGTGTGCAACTGGTCTCGCTCTCTTACACACGCACGATTGGGTCGAACAAGGTCAACGATCTGCGCTACGGATGGAACCGGTTCGCCGAGGGATTTTTTCCCGCCGACCAGAACTTCAATCCCAGCTCGATTGGCCTTTGCAGCGCTACCACCAACGCGGACTGCAGTGGCGGGATCAGCGACCAGGGCCTGCCGAACATTTCTGTGAGTGGCGTTGCCAGTCTCGGGGCCAACAGCGGCGACCCTCGTCATCGGGTCGATAGCAACGACCAGATCCTTGAAAGCTTTTCCTGGAAGTTAAACAAGCATAGTCTGAAGTTTGGCTTCGATTTCCACCGCACCACAATTCAACAGAATCTGGATCGATACTCTCGCGGAGAGTTGGACTTCAGCGGCTGCGGACTCGTTCCCTGCAATCCGGCAATTCCCGGCAGTGGCAGTACGGGCCTCCAGGACTTTCTGGCAGGCTATGTCGATAGCGGCTTCCAATATTTCGGAAACACCGTCCGCCATACCTTCGAGAACAACTTCGGCTTCTATGCTCAGGACAACTTCCGTCTCACGTCGCGGCTAAATCTGAATTATGGCCTGCGTTGGGATTATTTCGGAATCGTACGGGAGAAGAATGACCTCCTCAGCAACTACACTCTTCCCGCCTCTGTGACTGAACCATTTGTGCTCACGCAGGTGGGCCAGCCCGGTCTGAGCAGCCTCTACAATCCGGACAAAACGGACTTCGCTCCGCGCGTCAGCCTCGCCTGGGATGTGACTGGGAAAGGGAAGACCGTGGTTCGCACCGGCTTTGGCATGTTCTATGATGCCGTCTCGCAAGACATGGTGCTGGGCCATTTTCCCTATGTGGGCTACGACATTCCCGGCCCAGCCTACAACAACATTGGCCCCACCCCGTTGCTTTCGACGGTCGCGGTTGGCGGGACGATTAACCCGGGTGGCACCCTGACCCCGCTATATGTGCCGACGACCACCTGTAATTACGAGTGCGACACATTCGGCTTCGACCGGAACATCAGGACGCCTTACATGGAGAACTACAACCTCAACATTCAGCAGCAAATTACTAACAAGATTGTGGTGCAGGCGGGCTACGTTGGTTCGGAGGGCCATCGTCTGTGGCGCTTCTTCGATCTCAGCCAGCCGAGCAATGCGCAGGTTACCGCCGCCGATCTCGGTTGCGATTGCATAAACGACTTTTCCGTGCCGCGGAACTACATCACAGGCAACCCCTACGGCTCGATCTACCTTCTGCAGGAGAATTCAACCGGCAAATCCAATTACAACGCGTTGCAGTTGAGCCTGCGCGTCACGGGATGGCACGGCATCACGTCTATCGCGAACTATGCCTGGTCGCGCTCCATGGACAACTCCAGCGACGGCGAAGACTTCGAGCCCAATGCCGCCCAGCCTAACGACAGCAACAATCCACAGCGCGAGTATGGTCCGTCAAATTTCAATATTCCCCAACGCTTCAGCTGGAACTTCGCCTATGAGTTTCCCAAGATGGGTGGCAGTTGGCAACGGGCGAAAAACGGCTGGGGCATCAACAGTGTGCTGACCTTGCAGGACGGACAGCCCTTCCAGCTCAACTACTTTTACGAGAGCGATTTTAGCGGCGGAGGCGACGGCTTCGACAGACCCGATGTAGTCGGTCCCGCCCAATACGATGCCAGGCATCCGGCAAACTATCTTCAGCTCACCTCGTTTGCCATCCCGTGCACCATTACCCCTGCAGCGCAGGCCGCGCCCACCGGTACCGATCAGGATTGCGTGCCGGGCACCCGTCACTACGGCGACGAGGGCCGCGACTCGCTGCATGGTCCCGCTTTCAAGGAATTTAACTTCGCCATCTTCAAGAACACTGCGATTACGGAGCGACTCAACGCACAATTCCGCGTCGACTTCTTCAACCTTCCCAATCACCCCAACTTCGCCAATCCGTTTCTGCCTGCGTTCTTCGCGGATGCCGGCGCAGCTGGCTTTCAGGTTATCAACGGCCGCGAAGTGGGAGGCACTCCGCCCACACCGGGCCCAACGAACGCCTATCCCATCACCGCCACCGGCGACGTCGGCATCGGCAACCCGTTCCTCGGCGGCGGCGGACCGCGCGGAATTCAGTTGGCCGTAAAATTCAACTTCTGATTCTTGGCTTTTGGTTTTCTTCCCCGGCTCCTCTCGCCCAAGTGCGGGAGGAGCGCTTTTAAGACCACCAAGTGAGCCAGCGATTCCTCGACGCGTGCGTGCAATCTTTCAAGGCGTCCCGTCCCGACAACGAGAATCCCGATTATCCGCAGATTTTAGAAATTAGCGAGGGAAGTGCAGCTTCCGAAACTGACCACGCAGCGGAGTTAAGACACCCGCAGACTCTTCAACGAGGCGCGAGCCTCCCCTCCACTGATGTCGGGCACAATGACCAATTCAAGAACGTTGACCCCTGACAGTTCGACTCGATACTCCTCGACATCGCGTGTTGAGTTAGGGGGACTGAAATTCCACTGCTGGCGCACAATCTCTTGAAACGAGCCACCGTGGTCCCCCGACCATCGCAAAACAAACTCTTGGGTACGCTCCATCTCGGTTTCTTCAAAGACGAGGGCAATTCGCTTAAGTCTTTGCGATTCGTCGAAGACTAGGCGGATGGTTTGAACGCCAGAATCGGCAGCACGCCAGCCCTGCATTTGTCCTGAGACCAGCGCCGACTCGACGGGATAATCGTTCTCTTCCGATGTGACCTCGACCACGGCTGCGCCGTCGAGGTTGAGCCAGCCTTCTTCAAGAAGCGGAACATTCGAGGGAATCGGCGTGATCAGGCGCTTGCGCATAACGTTAGTTTATCCCCGCCCCGCCGAAACGAACCAGACGCTAAGTCGTGCCGCTGGTGTCGTGGAGATTTTGCCTTTCTTGTAGGAGAAATCTGCACGATTCTTCCCGGAATTCGAGCGCCGCCCCGAAAACTGCGACCCAACTTGCACAAAATAAAGGAATGGTACTGTTCATGCTCTAGTTTAGACACAACAGTGCTGCATAGGATCATAGAACCAAGAGTGCGAGGAAGTCATGCTCAATGTAACGGTTGAGAATATCGGTGAACTGGCGGTCGTCGAGTGCGAGGGCGGAATTGTACAGAGTGACTCCGCTTATAAGTTGCGCGAAGCCGTGACCTCGCTAACGGATGCCCGAATTGTTGTCCTAGAGCTTTCGAAGGTGAGTGCCCTTGGAGAAAGCGGCCTCGGTATGCTCGTGTTTCTGCAACGATGGGCACGGAAAAACAACATCCGGTTCCTGCTGTTCAATCCATCCGAATCAGTTCAGAGCGCACTAAACCGTGTCCGATCGATTGCAAAATTCTACATTCCTTCATTCGAGGAAATGATGGCCCTTCTGGCGTTTGCCAACAGCCGATATGCAGTAGCTGCTTGAATCGGAACTTACGCCGATGGACGGAAAATTAACGCAGACGGAATCGAGTTTAGCTCGGAATTGCCGTTCCGGTTGCTGCATGCAGGCTGAGAGTTTCGTTGGAGGCCGACCACGATGACAACACCAGCGAGTGCCATTGAAGATGAAGTCCGCGTGCTTATTGCCGTTCAAATCGAGACATTCAGGCAGACAACTCCTTTGACATCTTCTCAACTCCGCAAATTTCACCGCCACTCCGAGAAGCTGAAGATGCTTTGCCAAGAATTGGATCGGATTGGCACAAGGAGCGTTATAGAACAGGAGTTGAGGAGGGCGGCTTAAGCCCCTCAGTACCTTCACGTATACGTCGGAGCCATTCCGCCTGACGGCACAGAAGCCTAGCCTTCGATTGAGCAGACTTCGGGGGAGGGCTGTTCGACTCGGCGTCCTTGACTCGATCGAGTCTGGGGCGCTTTCGTTTTTCCACCGTGAAGAGATTCGCAGCGCCAGCCTATAATGCAGGTCGCGCCCCCGAAGGAGGGTTCCCAATGAGCGTTAATGAAGGAGGGTTCCCAATGAGCGTTAATCCAGTACCAGCAGGCTTCCATACTATTGCGCCCAACATCATCGTTAAGAACGTTGATGCAGCGGTATCTTTCTACAAACGGGCGTTTGGAGCGGAGGAGATTTTGCGTCTAAACATGCCCGATGGGAAAGTAACGCACTGCGAATTGAAGTTTGGCGATTCTCGCGTGAATTTGGGGGAAGCAATGGAAGGATGGCCTGAACACAGCTTGCTTGCCCAGATTTTTGTCGCAGACTCGGATGCGGTTTTCGCGCAGGCCGTGGAGGCAGGTGCCGAAGTGTTGAGTCCTGTGACCGATATGTTTTTTGGCTCACGGGAAGGACGTGTCCTCGATCCATTCGGCAGCACATGGACAATTTCGACACACACCGAAAACGTTTCGGTCGAAGAAATGCAGCAGCGTCTCAATGCACTTGCTGCCTGACGCAAGAGCTTCAGCGCCCGCGTCAACCATGTGGCAAATGACGGCGAAGAGTACTCCAAACCCGTGGACCTCTCTGAGATTCAGAATCAGATATTGTCATAGCACGATGACCAATGACGAACGCATGTAGAGAGAGTCCAGCCTGATCGCCACCATTAAGAGGAAGCTTCCCGACTTCGCGAAAGCGTGCGCGGACGATGCGGAACAGGGAACAGGTCTTGCTGCACCAAGATGCCTTTGCCGCCGATAAGCAAGAGGACGAATACTCGCTCTCGGCATGGCGATCAAATATGCAGGTCTGAGTGGGAAAGCGGTGCGCCTGATCGGGTAGAACCGAAACACTCTCGGTGAAGGGACTGTCCAATAAAACGCAATCGTTTGATTCAACGCACTTCAACGTTCAAGTTGTAGGGCAGTATCCTTGCAAATAAGATTCTCAGTGGTGACCTCAACCGACCAAGACCGTTCACGAATCGACGAAAGCCTACCGACTCAGGATTTCAGTGCTGTCTACGAAATCTCCATCAACGCCCCACCTTCGTCGGTGTACGAGTGTCTCTTGCGTTCGGACCTCAGTGAAGTCTGGTTGGTACGCCTCCTGATGAGCATCAGAAGGGGAACGTGGCTGAAACGCAATCCTGGACCGAGTGATCTACGCCAGCGGCTCCAAGGCACGGGCTTCGTCATCTTGGCAGATGTTCCGAACGAGGAGATTGTTGTCGGCGTTGCCGGACGATTCTGGCGTCCGGATGGTGGGCGGCTCATGGAACTCACCGCAAAGGATTTTGCCGAGTTCTCTCGCTCCGGTTTCGCGTTAGCAGCATTGAATTTCAAGCTACGGCCAAAATCACCGAAGAGCACGGTGCTTTCCACCGAGACTAGGATCAAGTGTTTCGGTCCGGCGGCATTGTGGAAGTTCCGCCTCTACTGGAGTCTGGTCGCGCTCTTCTCCGGCCTCATACGAAAGGCGATCCTTAAAGGGGTGAAGACTAACGTGGAATCTACTTTCAAAGGGGCTTCGTAAAAATCCATCATTCCAACTCCATCGCAGGTCAACACCGTAACCACGAATGAGAGCCGAATCAATCAATCAATCGCAAATTAATAGCGTGGCGAACGACGACGAGGAATGCTCGGGACCTGTGGAAGTTCCAGGGGTTCAGAGTACGCTTTTCTCTTAGGCGCACGGCAAGTTGTTCCCGACCGGGGTACTGTCTTCGCGCTTGTAGCCGAAATAAACGGCTCCTCCGATAATCAGCGCACCACCCGCCAGAGCCGAAATCCCCAAGACCTCATGAAGCAACGAAACACCAAGAATCGCGCCGACCAGCGGCTCCAAATTGATGAAAATTCCTGCTTGCGATGCGGGAACCTGCTTGAGTCCCCAATTCCATAGCACCGTCGTGCTGGCCGTTGCGAGTAGCCCCTGCTCAGCCACCGCGACCCACACGCGGGTCGAGTAGTGTACGGAAGGAATACCCGATGTGGTAACGACCACAACCGCCAGGAGGATGGTGCCGATCCAAAACACGAAGGCTGTCACCATCAGCGGGGAATGTCGTCTCATCAGATGCTTCGAAATCAGAATCCATGCGACGGATGCAATCATGGAAAGCACAACCAACAGGTCGCCACGCATGCTCGCCTGCGCCCCGCTGGGACCTGTCTTGCTGGACAACGCGATCAATGCAACACCAACCGTCGATGCCGCGAGTGCAAGCCAACCGCCAAGGTGCAACCGCTCTCGCGAAAACACGACGGCAGCCAGAGCGAGGAGCATCGGAAGCGTGCCGACCATCAAGGAAGCATGTGAGACAGTGGTTAGGGAGAGGCCCTTGAACGACACCAGATACGACACGGGCACTCCGAGCAGCGAGGCGGCGAGAATCCAGCCCCACTCGCTCCCGGCAAAACGAGGACGATCAAAGAAGACGAATGGCAGCAGTCCAGCGCACGCGAATGCGAAACGAAACAAGACCATAGTGCCGACTGGCATCTCGCTCAGCGCGATCTTGCCGAAGAAATACCCTGTTCCCCACAGGCATCCAGCCGTTGCCAGAGCGAAGATGGGGACGACACGACCGTGTGGCTCGAACATTGCTTCCGATTGTAGGGCAGGGATTAATGAGCATCCATCGGGTACCGTGCGGAACTTATTGGGCTTCAGTCTCACCTAGCAATACGGGAGTTTCAGGTCGGCAACAGACGCCATACCGCTGCCCAAGCCGGAACCACGGGCTGTTGGCGAGCAATTCATCGTGCCGCCGATTCGCAGCCCGGGGGTCGTTTGCGCTGAGTGGCCTGATATCGGTGCTTCGAACATCTCCTGTAGCCGCTCAATCTCGTCAATGATGCGTTCAACGTCCATGCCGTCTTAATATCCAACAGAAAGACCCAGAGGTCAATTCGGATCGGCATTGCTCCTTCCGAGCGATTCGGAGCGCCGGTGGA